>Ga0115000_10001019_pt1 | contig 25437 bp, 21 predicted proteins | sample ArcticOcean_MG_C_6_FD_89690 | JGI IMG/M metagenome (GOLD analysis project Ga0115000, IMG submission 89690) | Marine microbial communities from western Arctic Ocean - ArcticOcean_MG_CB8_128 | ecosystem: Environmental > Aquatic > Marine > Oceanic | place: Arctic Ocean: Canada Basin | collected... | reverse complement strand
GAGTGGATTGGTTTTAGGAACGAAATATTACGACAACACGGAAGAAGCGAAAGCGTTCATTGATTTACCCAGTCGATTGCACAACAGATACTTCCTCGTCAGACACGGCGAGAGTACGTTAGACGTAAGAAACCAAATATTATCGAATCCGAGTTATAAATATGACACCACTTACGGATTGACCGCAAAAGGCGTGGAACAAGTGCACGAAGCTGCGAGAATTATTGTCGAAGAGTATGACGGTTCGCCGTCGTGGTTATACACGAGTAATTTTCAGCGGTCGTTCCAAACGGCGCTGGTTATGCGAGAAGACTTAGGATTACTCTTTAGCGAAGTGAGGACAGAGTTCAGCGGTTTGTTGGACCCGAGAAAGATGGGAAGTTTAGATTTCCAGGACCAATCAAATTGGAAAGAAGTCTGGGGAAACGATTTGAAAGATCCTCTATCGACGCCTCCACCTGTGTCGGACTCTTTGCAGCCGTCTGCAAGCGTTGAGTCGGTGAGAGATTTGTACAGAAGGACGCTCGAAGCGTTCACGAGATTAGAGGCTACATATTTCGGCACGGATATCGTATTGGTTTCGCATGCGGATACGCTGTCGTGTTTTTGCGCGGCGTTATATGGAACCGATTTGGGGAGACACCATTTAGATTATCCGTTTGAGTTAGGTGAGGTCAAATGCGTCGATTTGTCTGGCATTCCTGAAAAAGGTTCCAAAATGGCGCCTACTGATATTCAAGGAGAATATGCGGTTGGCGATAAAGCCGTAAATTATTTGTAACGATACTAATTCAAAAGCTAAAAAAGCGCGGCTGCCGCCACGTTTTGGGAAACTTTTGCTTCGCCCACGCCTCTTGTTTTTCTGAGCAATACCTTCGCTTTCGCCAAGAGTCTCGAAACGCTAAACTGTTGCGCTGGCATGCGGCTACACAGCTGCAACAGGTCGTCGTAATTTTTGCAGGAAAATACACTGTGCCGCATTTCTAGAAACGCAGCTGCTACGACGTGTAAAAACAATCGTCCTCCACCGACCGTTAAAACTTCTAAAATGTCTGAGTCGCCATCGAATTGTGAATTGTTTCGTTCTTCGTACACCGCCGCAGCCGCCGACATCGCCGTCGCTTCAGCAGTTGGGGCGAAATCTCTCGTCGCCATCAACACGTCCCAAAGAAATATCGTTGAAGAGACGTCCAATTCACGCGAAAGTAACACAACAACCGATCGAAATGCAAACATGCAGTTCTCGCTATTCAAAGAGTGGAGATGTTTCCAAAGCGGTTTATCGCATATTTGAAAAATTGTCGACAAAGCGAGCAAGCGTTCTGAAATGCCGCCGTCTAAATGCGCATGTCCGGAGATGACAAAATGACTTCTAAACGCTCCGGAAGTAAAATGCGCGAAGCACCAAAACGCTTCGGATTCATCCACGCAGTCTCGTAAAAATCCAGCCGCCAACTCATTCATTCCTTGACAATACCCAACTGTTGGATCATAAAGCGCGAAAGCTTCCAAGATTTTCCGACACCGCTGCGTCTGCACTACTTCCCATGATTTTTTCTTCCTATTCCTTTTATCACCACTACTGAGAACGTTCAAATCCTTTTCTAATAGCGCGGCGGTATTCACGTCGTCGCACGCGTCGTACGTCGCCGCGAATTCTCCGTATACAAAAGTCGTTCTCGGCGCATCCGCTTTGATTACAGGGGCATTTTCCGTGAAGACGCCCAAATCTCTCGGAGGTAACGAGTCTTTACTATACGCCTTTCCACTCTTCATCATCAGTTCCAGCTCTTTACATCGTTTCCTCAACGCGTCGTATTTGACTTTCCGCATCTGTTTCGCCTGTTCAACTTCCACCGCGGAGTCCTTCGGGTCCCTTATGTTCAACAAGAACGGGTACACTTCTTGACGCAACGCGGATTCGATACCGCCTTCGATGATAATCTTCCTCATGGCCTCAGGGTTTACAATACGGCCTGACTCGTCGCATCCATCGAACCAAATTTGAGTCGTCAGCATTTTCTTCTCTCTTCTTCGGTGTTCGGATTTCATTTGACTCGCTTTATTCGTCACGTACGAAGAGGTCGTTAAAAACGAGTCGAGGATTTTTCTTTTCCAATTTGATGAGGAAGAAGAAGAAGAAGAAGAGGAAGAAGATTGGTAATCTTCGCTGTTGGTGTACGCAAACACGGCGCCGACGGTGGCAACGAACGCACCAACTGCCGCTGTGGTGACGACGATGGTTTTACCACCATATCCGCCGCTGGTCGACATTATATTTATTTTTGAGGCGTTACTTTGAGGTGCCTTCAATTTTAAAAATATGAATTTGTGTTGGTACAGGTATGGTGTGTGTCTACTAAAAACTACGGTTCTAACGGGCAAACGAGTTTCACATCGTCCTTGATTTTGATGCCGCCGCGGTTTGGACTCCCTCGTTCAGTCGAGTTGAATCTCGTTTTGAACGCGTCCGGGAGTTTAATTCCGTTTTCGGGCGAAAGCCAGAGGCGCAATAAATGTCTCGGGAACTCGCTTTCATCTTTGAAAGCGCTGCGCGCGTGGAAAGTCGTGTGGTTGTGCAGCCATTGGATGTCTCCAGATTGTAAGCGCATATCAATCTGTTGTGTTACGCAGAGCGCGTCGAGGTAATTTAAGGCTTCGCTTTGTAAACTAGTTAATTTTGGAGTTCCCTCTATCGTCTGAGCTGCGTCTATGAAGGATCGATCGTAGATACCGATTATATTTTTCTCGCCCGTTCGATCGTCTTCTACTTCGTGAAAGACAGCCATCTCGTAAGTAGGCCCGCATCCCGGTGGTATCTCGCCTTTTCGAGAAACAAAAAGCGGTTGCAACAAAACTTCTGCTAAATCTGCTCGCTCTCTCTTTATCTCTTCGTAGCAGCGAACAGAGGATACCCATTGGGAGTCACCTCCCGCTGAGGCGTTTCGTATACACAGCAAACCAACTATGTCTGCAGAATCAGTATGGAAAGGTTGCGCAGCGCTGGTCGTATACAGTCGTGTTGAAGGCGAAAGCGGATCATTTCCCAAATCATACACGTGCCCTAACACGTGACCGAATTTATTCTGGCTCACTGGTATGCCCATTATTTTTCCAATCGCACAAAATATCGTGCAAATATCTTTGTTCGAATATCGCGCCACGTTCAGTCCTCTTTGCACTGCGAAACCTCTCCCTTGGAGGATTTCTTCCCTCATAGCCAATAGCTTGTTTTGAAAAGACGAACTCAACGGGAATGTTTCCGCGGTAACATCCATTACGTCCAAATTTGCAGCTCTGAAATGTCGCAAGACAAGTTCAATCTCTTCATTTTCTGCGTCAGTGAACGTCCACATCCATTCGTGTGACTCTTTCTTCGAGACTATATCTCTTTCATTCCAGTGCGACTCGTAACTGCTTTTTTGGGAAGAAGAAGAAGAAGAAGAAGAAGAAGAAGTCGCGGCAGCGTTGCTCGTGCATGAGGGCACGCGAGAAGAACGAGTAAACCTGCGGACTTCTGCGATAGATGCGAGAGGTTGTGTGACTCCACGTGACATTTGCTGCAAAGAATCGTTTCTTTCAGCTCAGGTGTGTTTGTCTGAGAAGTGACGACGTTTCGCTCGTCTGCGAGTGCGAAAAAATCAAGAAAGAGAAAACGGCGAAGACGCAAGAAGGAAAAGAAGGGGGGGAGCATGTTTTACAGAACGATGACGTATTAATGTGTGTATGAACAATTATATGATATGATATGTATTAATCACACGAATAATAGTCTTCTTTAAGCTATGTTTTCTAATCCAACTCTAATAATCAATGTAGTATATTTGTTTTATGCTTCGGCAATTGCTCTCGTATAAACGTCTTGTTGCGAGTGTCTAACGACCGGCTTGATCAAACCCTTGGCGACCAAGATAGCAATACCCTTTCTGGCTAACGAGCACGTGATTCTCAAACGATCGCACAAGATAGATACGGTGATCATCTTGTACTTCGGGACTTCCGCGAGTAACTTATCGTAAGTGGATTGTTCAAACAAGACCTGGTTTTGCGCCTTCTCCTTGGATTTCCCTTTGGACCACTTCTTCTTTTTGGCTTTACCCCCCGCGGCAGCTTTCGCTAACTTCGCGGCCTTTGACTCTGGCGCTTTCGGCGGCATCTGTTGTTCAGGAAAGACGTAAAGAGTGAGATGTGAGTATAACTGTGTAAATCAAAAGTGTGCATTTCTTATTTCTTTCTCTGCCTTTTTCTCCCATTTTGGGTCCAAAGAATGGGACTCGAACGCGCTCTACTTGGCGACACACAAACGCAACAGTCAACAGAAAAGAGCGCGTAATCAAACGTAAACGCGTTTAAACGTTCTGTTTACCGCCCTAAATCTCAACGTATACGTTCGCATGTACCCAATACCCGCGCATTTCCGGACTCGCGGAAAGACGCGAGGGTCAAAAACACAGGCAAAAAATGTACGCGCGCAAAAAGAAAACAACGGAGACAATCGTCTTTCACTACGTATCCACGCTCGCGAATCGAACGCGCCGTAATCGGCGATATCGTTGCGTTTGGAGAGTGTTATTCGACGCGTGCACGCGTGTTGTGTGCTAACAAAACTGTGTGTGCGTACCTTTCGTTCTCTATGTCACTGCGACGAACTTCTGTTTCTGACGAAAGATTCCTTTTGGATTGGGCTCGTTTGGGGTCTTCATAGAAAAACTCACTGAAAAAGTCTCATCATCGCTGGCTGTCGCGTTGTCGTGTCGCTTCGAAACGAATAAAAAACTTCGTCTCCAAACGCTATTATACTTTTCGCTTTTGCGCGTTTAAATTAAAATACACACACACACGCGGTATATTATTCACACGCACGCACGCGCACAAATAGAACACAACATACTCAACTCTTTCTTCGGGCGAGCGCGCACTAGCGAGTTGATTCTTTCTAAAAGAGAAGAAGAAGACTTCAAGAAAGGCACCGTCGACGACGCAAAAACAACGGTTTGAAACGCGAAGAGACAAAAATGATGAAGAAAACACCACCACTTCATCAGTCGTTCTTCTTCCTCCTTTTAACGACGTTAGCGATTCTTTCCCTCTCGTTTCTCCCGACCGCGACGACGGCGATTCGTCTCGAGCCTGAAAACACCAAACGCGCCATCAACGAGAGGACTGATGAAGTTAAGTTAGTTCTGCGAAACGATGATGATAAGCGAGTTCTCCGAGAGAGTAAAATCGAGGACGCCTTTGACGCGTGGTTGGTGAAATACGATAAAGAAATCGCAAACGCGGAGGAACGATTGAAACGATTAAAGATTTTCGGAGAGAATTATTTGTTCGTGCTCGAACACAACGCGAAATATGTCGCCGGGAAAGTCTCGCATTACGTCGAGATGAATAAGTTTGCCGCGCACACGAGAGAGGAGTACCGAAAGATGCTCGGGTTCAAAAAATCTTTACGGCGAAAGAAAGATTCCGGGGAGGCGGCCAAAGACGTTTCCCTATGGGAATACGAAGGAGTGGAAGCGCCGGAGTCTATCGATTGGGTCGATGAAGGTGTCGTCACAACGCCAAAAAATCAAGGCTCGTGTGGGTCGTGTTGGGCGTTCTCCGCGATTGGGGCGGTGGAAGGCATAAACGCGATTAGAACTGGAAAGCTCGTCTCTTTGTCCGAACAAGAGTTGGTGTCGTGCGCCAGAGAAGGAGGCAATCAAGGCTGCAATGGTGGTTTAATGGATAATGCTTTCGAATGGATCGTTGAAAACGGAGGCGTTGACAGCGAAAAGCAGTACCGGTACAAGGCTTCCTTCGATGACTGCAAAACGAGAAAAACTTTATTGCACATTGCCTCGATCGATGGATTTAACGACGTGCCGTCGAACGACGAAACCGCTTTGAAAAAAGCCGTGTCACAACAGCCCGTCTCGGTTGCGATTGAAGCCGACCAGCGATCGTTTCAATTATACGGAGGAGGTGTGTATCACGCCGAAGATTGCGGCACGCAGCTTGACCATGGCGTTTTAGTCGTTGGTTATGGCATCGATCACAACAGCTCAAACGTCATCATCCCGGGCGCGACGAAGAAATATTGGAAAATTAAAAACTCGTGGAGCGAGCAGTGGGGAGAAGGAGGCTACATCCGGATCGCGAGAGATGTTGAGAGTCCTTCGGGTATGTGTGGTGTTGCCGAAATGGCGAGCTACCCGGAGAAAACTAAATTGTAAAACTTTGTACGAATAAAGCTTTGTAAATGAAAATTTATAACTCGGATATACAACAAAAACGCTCCGGAACTTATTCTTTGTATTACTATGAGAACTCACGGAACTTTAAAAAGCGCTCCTTTTTCGTGTGAATTCTATCCTTTTCTTTTGTTCCTGCTCTGTAGTCGTAAATCGGTGAAAGGACGGACGTGAGTCAGAGATATAACAACGTGCGCAAAATAAAACGAGCGAAACAAATGTTTTTAAAGACTGCTCTGAAGGATCCATTGGTTATTATCGTTGGCTCACAGAAGATCACCACGAGCACTTCCACGTGCAAAGTTCGTCATTGCAGCTACTACCAACAACGAGAGATATGTATTCGCACATATATGCAATTATATAACAGCACAAAGCTCAGTCCTATCGATCGGTTTACATTTACAACGCCCGTAAAAGACGGAGTATCAGTATTAGCATGGTATGTTGTCCATCATAGCTTTTCTTCTTGTTATTTCACATATACATGCGATATACATACTCCGTATCGCGCGCTCGATATAAAAATCTACTTACCATTCTTGTTATATTTCAGAGCGAGACATCGAAATGATTCGTTGTACATTTTAGTCGTCTAACAACATGTCCAAATTCCTCGCAATCAGCCCGTGCATTTTGTCCGCTTCCATTTCCGCATCCTTCATTCGTCGAATCTCGTCGTTCTCAACCCACGTCAATCCTTTCAACTCGATGGCTTCGTTTACATCTCCCATTAAAACGACATTTTCTCCCCTCACGATGTATAATCCGAGAGGTACGTCTGAATAGTGCGTTCCAACGATCATTCGTTCCACCGCGTTTTCTAACACGATGTTCGCAAACTGGTCGAACGATCGCAACGTCCCGACGATGTTTGAGTTGTCTCTCAGAACGACGAGAATTTTCTTGTCGATGTCCTCGACTAAACTCGCCACCGCGGAAAGTTGCCAAGTGTCCGTCATCCTCTCCTCTCTTAACTATCTATCTATTTTCCTCTCAAAACTCTCTCTCTCTCGTCTCTCTCTTCCTCTCTCTCTTCCTCTCTCTCTCTCTCTCCTTCTGTAGCCTTTCTTTCGCTCAGAGGCGTCGGCTGAATGAAGGAAAAAGCAGAGAGGAAAAGAAAAAAGAAAAATTCAGCCCGCCTCTCGTCATAAAACTTCTTCTTCTATCATCATTTGTTACGCGCGAGAGCCCGAGAAAAAGAGAGAGAGAGAGAGAGGGAGAGCGCGAATAAACAAATGTCAGTCGATGATGAGAACGCTGAGGACGACGACGACTTTGGTGATTTCGAGGACGCTGGGAAAGCAGAAGAAACTCGAAAACCAACTCCAACGGTGACGACAACTGTTAAACAACAACAACAACAGCAACAGCAACAACAACAACAGAAGTTGTCTTCTGCGTTGGAGCTTTTGTCTCTCACGGATGCCGAGTTCAAAGTCGCGGTGGCGATTGCATTTGGAGTGGGAGTGTCAAAAGCGATGCCTGTAAAAACAAGACCAAAAGAAACAGAAAACGTTGGGAGGAGCGCAGAGGGAGAAGAAAAAGACACGATAACGAAGACGACGGAAACGACGATGGAAACGACAGCAGAAGAAGTAAGCGATGGAGAACAAGGAGAGCGAAATCAACGAGAGCAACTGCCAAAAGTAGGAGTTAGCATAGCGGAACGGATGAAGATGTTCGAGCAACAACAACTGCCAAATAATCAGAACGACGCTTTTGCAGGCTTTGAGGACTTGACCGTTTCTGAACGAGGAGGAGGACAAACCAACCCGCAAAACGGAACTGCAACTGCTCCGCCTTCTGTTTCACTTTTATAGATAGATTTTTAACGCACGCTTTAGATTATAGCAGAATAGATTATATTTACAGTAGTCTTCATCATTCAGAAACTTAAAAGTTACGCGTGGTTAGCTTGCAACTGCTCCTCTCTTTTTCGTCAATAGCGCTCTTTTCGAAGCGGCTATTTTTTGCAAAAGCAAAGTGTGCTGTTCAATGAGCGCGGTGTACTCGTCGTTACTTTGCTGGATGGCCTTTCTCCACTCCGCAGCTTCTTTCGCGTGATATGTTTCCTGCGCTCTTAACTTAATCTTCAACTCTTCGCCCCCTTTCGCTTCTCTCGCCATGGTGTCCAACGCGTCTAAATCGACAATTTGACCAAATTTTCGCATCTGGACATCTATCTCTTTCGCCTCTAAGTCGCGCTCCTTCACTTCTTCTTCTTTTCGTTCAATCTCTAAAGCCGCAAATTGTTTCTTCAGTTCTTGCTGCGACTTTTTAAGGGACGATATTTCACCATTCAGATGTTCAATCTCGAGCTTCAACTTCTCGATCGCCGAATTTGCAAAAACCAAACCGTTTTCGGCAGATCCCAGTTTCACACTCGAAACGGAATCCGTCGAGTCTGCGTCAAAATGAAGAATCTCGTGCGCTTTCAAAGTGACGTAAATTTCTATTTGGTTCAGATCTGCTTGCTTCTTCTTCTCGAACACTTCTTTATCCGCAGTAGTATCTTTCAAAGCCGCCACGGCAACTTCCATCTCCTTTACTTTTTCTTCTAAAAACGTCTTCGCTTTCTCGGACTCGTTCATGGCATCGACTTTTGCCGCTTCGAGCTCGCGACGCTTCGTCCGTAACTGCACCACTCTTTCGTATACGTCTTCTTCGCATCCGGTCGGGCATTTTTCTTCGATTCCACCTTCAATGTCGCGCATAAACACTTTGAACAGTTTGGCTCTCGGGGCGCCTGGCGGTAAACTGTTTTCATAAACTTTCATTAAATTCTGCAAGGCGTTATCGGCGTGGATCAAATTAGTCTCGCGTTCTTTGTATCGTTTCGTGTATTTCTTTACCGACGCTTTCTTTGCGCGCATGTTCTCTTCGGCAGCGTAAAATTTCTTTTCCCAGGCTATATCACCGGCGTCGTCCTTCTTCTCGATTATTTCGAGTTCACGTTCGAGAATGAATCTTTGTAACTCGAGAGATTTGCACTTTCGCGCCGCTATTGCTTTCGATAGGCACAACTTTCTTAGTTTATCGTTATATTCGTCGTTTGGCAGTGTTGACCTTTCGTCCTTCAACGCTTGGAACTCTGCATTGAACGCGACTTTTATCTCTCGAATTTTTGCATTGACTCGAGTCAACGCATCGTCTTTCAATTCCACATTTGCTCGCTTTTCTTTCACTATCGTTGCTAGAGGATCCGACTTCAACGGGAAATCACTTATGCGGTTGCGAGCTTCGATTATTTCTAAGTCTTCTTCGATATTCGTTTCGGACTCGTCGATTGGTCTTGTGAGCTCGAACGCAGCCATCTCTTCTGATCGCTTTTGACGCTCTATTCTTCGTATCTCTTGAGATGTGAGATCGCTCTTTTCTCTGCTAATTTCTTCGTAAATGTCGCTCACTCTCGGAGCCTCAACATTTGATGTGATTGTGGAAGTTTCGTCAGAAATTATGGAAGCATCTCCGGCTGGTAATACGGCCCTTTCGTCGAAATCTTGATCCTCGTCTTCGTCCTCCTCGCTGGAGTCCTCTTTCATCAAACTAAAGGACTCGCACGAAAACTCGTATCGACTCGTCGCTTCATCATCGATATTCGCATCAAAATACGCATGCAGCTCTTCACAATAAGCTTCAACATCGTCTCGATACCGCTTTTCAAGCCTTTCTAAAATAATTTCAGCACGTTCAAGTCTACATGCCATTTCTCTCTCTCCGCGTTCGACATCGACAGCTGTTTTCTTTTTCATGATTTCAAGAAGATCCACATCCACCTCAAAAGCAGATTCAGGAAGTATGTCAACACTTTTCATTTTCTCATTTTCTTCGATCAACGACTTGAATTCTTTACGAAGCTCGTTTAATTTTTCTAATGTTCGCTTTCTCGTCTTCTCTGCGTCGTTGGAAATCTGCGACTCTCTCGCCAACGTTTTCGCTTGCTCCATAGAAGGAAACTCGTCAATCTCGATATCTTCAGCGATTGCCTTCCCATAATCTAAATTATTTTCACGCAATCCTTCCGGTACTTTATAAGAACCAAACTTTGATTTCAACTCAAACAAAAGCAACGATCCGTCTTCGCTCGCGCTCACGAGATATTGATCGTCGTATGTTACAGCTACACCTGTAATTTTCGATACGTGAACCTTCTTTTCGACCCAGACTTGCTCCTCGTGAGCGAAATCAGCTTCTTCTTCGCCTTCCTTCTCTTCACTTCTATCTTGATTCAAAATATGCAACGATACGGAACCATTTACAAACCCTTGAACTAGAAACCTGCCGGAATGAGAAGTTTGCGAACAACACACTTCTTCGACAGAAGTATTTTCGATCGATACGAAACAAGCTTCGAGCTCGAAAGTATCCGTACTGATCTTCGGCAAATTTGTCGAAAGAAGACGAGCTACCTTATCGCCCTTCTTTTGAAAATAAATGTCTATGACATTCTTGTCTGCGGTACTCTTTGACTTATCGTACTCGATATGCTTTGGGACTTTATCGAGTCGAACAAAACCAATCGGCGTGAGTTTTCCTTTCGCTTCCACAGTAAACAAGAATATCGTCTTATCTTTCGATGCAGTCGCAAATTTGGACCCTTCTGAATTCCAATCTATCGATACGATGGCGTCTGTGTGCGGTTTGACGCTCTCTAAAACTATAAACGACGCTTCGCTTCGTAAAAGCACGCGAACGACACCGTCACTGAAACCAACTAAAACTAACCGCGAGGACGTATCTACTACTTTCGGGAAGACTTTCAAAACAGTCCCTCGCGCTTGGAATCTTGACGTGAAAAGAAGCTTGCACTGAGAGTAGTCGTAGCATCGAACCGTCTTATCGTCGCCGGTTGTGAAAAAATGCGGGCTCACGAAGGAAACGTCGCATCCCGCAATTGCTCCTGAGTGCGCCTCAAATATTTCTTGCGATGTTCCGTCAGCAAGGTCTAATTCGAGTAAATTACCGCATGCGTTCTGAACGACGAGCTTGTTATTGTTGCTATCGTCGCTGACGATTAAATTCTTACAGCTTACCGTGTCCCCGAGATAATACTCGAATATTGGCTTGATCTTCTGTACAAACGGTGTCTCCGGCGTCTCCACAATGGTCCAAATTTCATCCGCATCCCAGGCTCGCACGTATCCATCTTCTCCCGCAGTAATAAGCTGCACGCGCTGCTGTTGCTCTCGCATTTCATCCCGCATCATGACTCTACGCAAATGCATGGAGTTTATCGCGCCATCGTGACATGTAATCTCCTCGTCGATACAAAACTTAGTTTCGATTAATCCGCCACTCCACGCCAATATCGCACCCGATCCTGTCCCGCTCAAAGTTATCTTTCCATCGTCCGATTCACACGTCGCACAAACATCCGACAATGGCTCCGCTCCAAACTTCCCAAGTGATCTGTGTAACTTTAATCCGGTAAAAGTATCAGCCATCTTCCAAAATCTAACGTGACCGGTCCCCCACGTCGTCAACTGCCCGTATACAGTCAGCGAGAACGATAAACCGAAAACTTCTTGCGAGAACGCTTTGCAACGTAAAATGGACGATTCGTTTTCCCAATCCCAAATAGTCAACAAATAGTCCGGCGCGCTCGAAACCGTTGCTAACATGGTCCCATCCGGCGAGAATTTTGCGAGTGCGTATTTCGATTTCGCACCTCCTCGTAAAGTTTTTTTCAACTCGAGAGACGGATACGCGTACACGTCGACGCGAGCACACTCGTCTTCTTCCTCTTCCTCTCTCCTCTCGTTCACGCAACCGATCTCACCTTCGCAGAGCGCAACAAATGTTCGCTCTGGATGCACGGCAATTGCCCCAATCTCCCGTAATCGACACGAGCGCATAAAGAAGTTCTCTTCCTCTTCTTTCGCGGTCGTATTTTTTACGCGCAAAAACTGGACCAAATTTCCAACGGAGAACGCGATGGTTTCGTGGTCCACGAAGGCGACATTGTCACGTCTGACGCTGTTTAAACCATAGTTACGCTTCAAATCGACCCGGAGAGAATGAGATGTTGCGTTCGCTGCTACATCATCGTCCATGACGATTGTGCTTGTGTTCGAAGGAGAAAGCGCGAAAGCGGGTCAAACTTTTTTGAGGAAGTACTTTCTGATCGTTTTGTTTTCGTGAGAAGAAAAGCACAATTCTAAAAATATATCGAGAACAATAATGCGATGGGATAGGAGGAAGAAGAGAGAGCTCGATATTCATACGTTACAATACTCAAAAAAGTTCATCAACGTCATTACTTTTCCGCCATCAACTCTGCGTTCAACTCCGCTAACCGATCTTGTTGCTCGAGAGATTGACAAGACGCGATGGAGTCTTTGATTTCACCGTTCATAAAGTTTTCGAGCGGGAAGTTTTTTTGCAATCTGTGGTCAGAAACTCTCGCGTCTTTCCAGTTATACGTGCGAATCTTCTCTGACCGAGCGCCAGAACCAACTTGCGCTTTTCTAGCCCCTGCTATTTCTTTGTTTCTTTCTTCTAACTGTATCTCGAACAACTTGTTCCTTAAAATTTGCATGGCTCGAATGCGGTTCTTCAACTGCGTTCGTTGCTCGGAGCAAAAAACTCTAATTCCGGACGGTTTGTGGAACATATCAATCGCCGTTTCGACCTTATTCACGTTTTGGCCACCCGCTCCACCGGATCTCGCAGTTTGGATTTCCAAATCTTCGTCTTTTATTTCAACTTCAACTTCGTCCGCTTCCGGCATCACCGCGACAGTTGCCGTCGACGTTTGGATTCTACCTTGCGCATCTGTCGACGGAACTCTTTGCACTCGATGAACTCCAGCCTCCCATTTCAACTGCGAATACACGTTTTCGCCTTTAATTTCAACTACGATTTCTTTATACCCGCCAAAGTCACCGGACGAGGACGACACCGTCTCCATTTTCCATCGTTCCGTTTGCGCGAATCTAGTATACATCCTGTGCAAATCGCCAACGAAGATAGCCGCCTCGTCGCCACCGGTCCCCGCTCGCATTTCTAACATAATATTCTTTGAGTCCAACGGATCCGTTGGTAACAAAGATAACGTCAACTGGTCGACTAATTTCTCTGCTTCTTGCATCAAACTATCCGCCTCTTCCTTTGCCATGGCGACCATCTCATCGTCTCCGGCGGCTTCTTTCGCCATCGCCTTCGCCTCCTCGCTCCCTTGTAAACACTCCTTGTACTTCTGATACTTGTGAACAACATCTTGCAGCGCCCCCATGGCTTTGGAAACCTTTTGAAACTCCTTCGAGTCCCCTTGGACCGCCGGGTCGGCTAACTTATCCATCAACTCCTTGTGCATCTTTTCGTTGGCGTCGAGTTTGGCGACTAAGAAATCCGGCGCCGGCCCGGCCGCCGCGTTCGCCGCAAGCAGTCCGCCTCTTCTCGAATTTATGTGAGTGACAGTTGCGTTGATGTTAGCGCTGTATCGTTCTCTCGTGTTGCAACGAGTGGTCGGATGTGATGAAGACGAAGACGACGACGACGAAGCCATCCCTGCGGCCGTCGGTTCGGCTGAAGCCATCATCATTACGCTCATCATGAGAGTATGCAAATAAATAAGATGATGATGTGTGAAGAGATAGAGTGTTCGTTCTTCGAGCGCGTCGTGTGCTATTTTTCTCTGTCTGTGGGGATGACAAAACGGACTTGACGTAGTGGATATGGTTTGGTGTGAATTCTATGTGCGAGCTCTAAACCTAAATTTTACCTTTCTTTTGGGGCGGCAAAGCAAAAAAAAAATCGAAAAAAGCAGAGCAAGGAGACGGGAGAGAAGCCAAAAGCACACGACAAAAAAAAAAGAGACGAATATGACCATCATCACGGGAGGAGGAGTTGAAGAAGAAGGCGAAGAAGATGCAAAAGACGATGATTTCGTCCCAACCGTCTCTTTGACTTTATACGAGACTGATTTCGATCAGTTTGTGAATAAACTCGGCGAAGCGTACGAGAAATACGGCTTCGTCATCTTAGAAAACCACGGAGTGGCGCAAACAGACATCGAACGAGCTTTTCGGTTATCGAAATCTTTTTTTGAAGATTTGAGTCAAGAGGAGAAGGAGAAGTATCACTTGCCAGGGAAAGGTGGGGCGAGAGGATTTACTGCGTTCGGTAGAGAGACCGCGAAAGGAGCGACCAAATCAGATTTGAAAGAGTTTTGGCATCAAGGGCGCGATTTACCAACAAAAGGACATAAATTTGAGAAATTCATGCCTCCAAACGTAGAGGTGAACGAAATCGAAGGATTTACAGAGTCTGCGAAACACATTTTCTACTCTTTAGATGAACTTGGGAACAGAGTTTTACAAGCGTTAGCGGTGTATTTGAAGCAAGACAGACATTTCTTCGACGATAAAGTAGACGAAGGAAACTCTATTTTGCGAATCATTCACTACCCGCCTATTGCCGAAGAGTCGGCGGGGCACGTCAGAGCCGGCGCGCACGAGGATATTAACTTGATTACATTATTGTTAGGAGCCGATGAAGGTGGATTACAAATCTTAAGGAAGGATGGAAAATGGTTGGACGTGAACCCGGCACCAGGGTGTGTGACGTGCAACATCGGCGATATGTTGCAAAGGTTGACCAATCACGTCTTGCCGAGTACGACCCACAGGGTGGTGAACCCGCCAAAGGAACGAGCGCACATTCCTAGATTTTCGATGCCGTATTTTTTGCATCCAAACCCGGATTACGTGATTGATACGTTAGAGTCGTGCGTGTCAGAGGATAGACCGAACAGGTATCCTGAACCGATCAGTTCGGACGATTATTTGCAAGAACGCTTGAAAGAGATTAAATTGAAGTAGACGAATAGAAGAATTAAAAGCGCGATAAAGAGAAGAGACAAGAGACAAGAAAGTTAACATACATATTAATTAAGAGAGAGAGACATCCGCAAGAGCATATGAAACCGCTCAGTGTAATAACAACAAAGAATAGAGAGACGCAACTGTATAAGAAATAATATATAGTAATACACACTTGATCTTATTATGATACAATAGGAAAGATGAAATCGTCATCTCTGTTTAGAATTAGACGCTTACTAGCGAAGAGTTTTAGATATTCCTCAGTCGTAGGTATGAATTCGGATTGGAGTAAACTATCGAAATCAAAATTCATCGGACCTACTCTGGATTTTTTCTTGAGCATATCTGAACCCAAACGAACGCACGTTTCAATGCACGTAGCTCTCGCGATCCCTCTTTTGTCTTCCTCTTTTTCTTCTTTTTCTTCTCCCTCCTCGAAAGACGACAATATTTCAGAAGCTTCGTCTTCTTCTATGTTTCGTGATAAATCTTCCGCTTGTTCTTCCACGATTAAGATTTGCTGTTTTACTTCTTCTTGACGCTTTTGTTCCTGTTCTTGAGCGGATTTTGTAACCACTTTCGTTTGATAATCGCGGAAGCAGTCTTTACTTTGAGAAGGCGGTATTTTATAAACGCTTAAAACTCTCGCGAAACAAAAGAGGCCGGGTTGACCAACGACAACACGGCAAAGATTTTCCATAATATTTCGTATTTGAACAGCTGAGGAATCGACTAGTGCACAAAGTATGCGAGATTCAGTGTATATGTACGTTCTTCCCGTCTCTTTTGCACTGTTTATTCTACTTTCAGATAGTATTTTCTTCTCAAAAGTAGTCTTTGCATGTTCGATATTGTCTCTTTCTCCTTCATTTTTACCAATCTTCACGAGCAGGAGCGCGCGGACTGGCACATCCGACGGCTCGTAAGCATCTAAACCTGCTTTTTTTATACATTTTCTTGCGATGTCAAGGATCGTCCGAGCCATAATCAAAACGCTTGTAAATCAGATACCGAACAAAATTTGTGTTGCGTTGCGGTCAAATCTCAAAACTTCCTTCTTTCTTTCTATTTTTAGCATTAGTCGATGTTGCAACAATAACTCGCTCCTGAGGTTTCCGATTTTTCAACGCATCGAAATAGAACACGTCACCCAGAACGTTGCCAAAGTCTCCTTCGTATATGGTATGAAAATCTGATTGACCTGAGAAGAGGAGCTCGGAGTAGTGAGAAGTATCGAGAACTGCCATCGAGTAGCGTAACTCATCGTCTTTTCCTTCTCCTCCTCCTCCTCCTCCTCCTCTTTGGAGAGAAGCTACCCATATAATATTTCTCTTTTCCATTTGTTTTGGGTCATATTTAACATAGCTCTCAATTTGACAGTACCCCAAATCCACATTGAACGTATTCTCGTCGAAGCGACAGTACTCTTTTGCGTGAAATAAAATGCCAACGACGTCTTCGTTTTTGAACACGTGTCCATGAAACAAATCGAAACGAGAAAGCTGAATATCCGCCTCAGCACTGTGCTTTGAAATCTGAAAGAACAAATGTGCGATGTATTTGTTCGCTTTTCTACACCTAAATCTTCTTGCCATGGGTGGTGACGATGAAGCAGACGAAACTAATTGACATTTGTGCATAAAGGAATTTTCAACATCTGGGACCGAGCGTTCTCGATACGTCAGCTCCAAAGACCCTGTTAATAAAGACGACGGTGGTCGATCGCACGGAATAAGTTTGCATCCATTAGTATTACTCGATGATGACGATAAGAATGACGCGTCTAACAAATTACGAACCAAGTCTCTCGCTTGCTCTCTTCGTCGTTTCCCTTCTTCGTCCTCTGATGCAAATCCTCCTTTCCCAGCGAACGAGGATATGAACAACGGTGGATTTTTACTTTCCCAACCTTGTCGTCGTTTTCTGTTTGTTCTTTTACATCCGTCGAGATTGCTATTCTGGTAAGAACGAGCGGTAATAATGTTCTTTGGTACAGTCGTTGTTGTCGTTGTTATTGTTGTCGTTCTTCTCCTTCTTCTTCCTCTTTTCATCGTTGACCCCGCATCAACAGAGAGTTCGTTAAGACGAAGCGTCAGCATTTTTTGTCGTCTTCTTTACCAATCACAAGCCCACTCATTCGTTCCCGGTCTCGTCTTGATGTTCAGATGTCGATGTTCAAATAATCAAGTCTCTCTTTTCCTTTCCTTTCTTTCTCTCTCTCCTTCGCGCATTCATCTCTCTCTCTCTCTCTCTCTCGGCTCAAACGAATACTACTAATGGAGCAAGTTTTAAGAAGTATTTTTCCGCTTTTGCCTTTTTCGCCTAAACACTAAAACTCCCCTATTTTCAACTGTCCCCAAAATTCTTTCTCGAACAACACAGAAGAGCAAAACATTTCTGAAGAGACTCTCTCCGCGCTCGCGATTGACAACAACCATCATGAAGCGAGAAGAAGAAAAAGAAAAAGAAAAAGAAAAAGAAAAAGAAAAAGAAAAAGAAAAAGAAAAAGAAAAAGAAAAAGAAGAGAACGGCGACGACGACGATAAAGACGACGACGACGAGGAAGACGAGCTCTTCGCCAACGAGCTGACTCTCCAGATGATGGTGAAGTTCTCTCAACAACAACAAAAACAAAAGAAGGAGAAGAAGAAGGTGTTGGTATTGAACTCATTTTTAGGGAAGTTTATTCCTTCAGAAATCATCGAGCACATATTCAAACACCTCAGCGCGGAAGACGTGGCGAATTCTGGCCAAACGTGTAAGATATTCAGGCAAGTTGCGAGGAGAGATTCAATCTGGAAGCGATTGTATTTCGACCGGTGGCGAAGTGAAAAATCAGCCTCATCAACAACAACTGGCAGCGAAGAAGATGAAGACGAAGAAGAGAATAAGCGAAAAGAAGAAGAAGAACAACAAGAACAAGAGCAACATGAATCAAATCGAAAACGAAAACGAGGAAGCAAAACATTTCGGAATAGATACTTTGAGAGAGACGAGAAGGATTTACACAACGCGTTACTTAACGTGCCGGAATCTCAGAAGCAGATATACGCGGACGTGCAAGCCTCAAAACGAAGCGAGGTGCCAGATCCAGCAAACGACGTTTTAATCGCGGCGTCGGTATCTACCGCGAAGAACGTGGAAGGTGCAATTCGGTTTTGGAAGGAAAGAAAAGGTTTCTCAGTACCATCAAAAGTGGAAGAAGAAGAACGCATGAAGCACAAGTGCGGGAAAAGCTGGGGGTGTTCCTATCATCGAATAGGTGGAATATTCTTGTGCGAGAAGACTGGCAGAGAGCATCGATGCGGCCCTCGATGCGACGCTCGCATCCTAATCGATGACACGTACGTGTGTGGAATTAGTGGAATAACGTCCATGGACGATAATGGAACTACCATAGTTGAAGAGGACAGGTGCACGCGGGAGTTAGCCGGCGCAACCGCGGACGATGAGTTTGGGTTAGAGAACGAACCAAACTTTGGCGAACGCGGGTACATTCTCAACGCGTTCGAGCAAGGCTATTCGTGCGAAAACGAAAAGGAGTTGCACGATTTGTGGTGGGTCGGCTACCGCAACGGACGCAAATCGCAAAAGAGGCTGAAGAAAGAAGACGAGGAGGAGGAGCGATATTTCGTGTGAGAAAGAGAGGAACTTGTAGGAATAGCGGATTAGTGAATAGTGTAACAGTGTACAGTTGTATTTTAAATTGATTTTGTCTCTCTTTTTCTATTTATTAACATTTCTAAGAATAACCTATGCTGTTGCTGCTGCTGCTTCTACAATTTCACCTCCTCAAGCTCGCACGCCGTCCTTGCTTTTACTTTTCGTAATCAAGTCGCACACCTGCGCGATTTTGTCGGTCAGCGTTCGCAAAGCGTGGACCTCCTCCTCCTCTTCGTTCTTCAAAAACTCCAACAATCCAACTTCTTGGTCAAAAACGCCTTTGAATTTCCCTTGACTGATCATCTCGATTCCTTTTCTTTCCGCCTCGCGTTCGTTCACTTTTAAAATGTTGGACAACTCGACTAACGTTATCGATTTGTACAACTTACTCACACAGAGTAAGTTATGCTCCAAGTTGACGGCGACGAAGGCGTTCAGGTGGTGTGGTTTCGTCAATTTGCTCTTAATGGCGTCTGCATCTACAATCCGTCCGAGCTGAATGGATTTTAATATGTTCAACAACCCTTCTTCGTCGTTGTCTCCGTCGTCTGTTGCCATCGTTGTGTCTTCTTCTCCTTTTGCTTTCATCACCGCCGCCACAGAAGGAGGCGCTAAAAGTTTCGCAATCAGTCGAGTCTTTTGGTAACTGTCTTTGCTCAACGTCGCGCATATCGCAGCGTTTCGGAAATCCTTCAAAGCTAAGTACCCCAAGCCAGCTTCGACAAAACGTCCTTTCAGATCCGAAATGATTGCATCGCACAGTTTAAAGTCTCTCATACTCTCTTCGTCTTTACATTTACTCAAAAGAAACTTGGCTCGATTCAAGTACATTTCCGAATTCGCCACGGACGACTCGTCTATCTCACCGTCACTGACGACAGTTGAAGAAGAAGAAGATTGTTCCAACAAGTACTTGGCGAACTTTACAAAAAGAGTGAACTTGTACGAATCGTCTAATTTGCACATGGAACTCTCCAAAGAAGACGAGAAGTGCTGAAACACTTGCTTGCTAACTTGCAAAGAAGGGACGGAGAGGAGGTGCGCGACAAACTGTTCGACAAGACTCTTTTCGTCCGAGGCGTCGATCGAAATTTCTCGCAACAATTCCGTATATCGAACAACTTTCTCGGAGTCGTTTTGTAGCGAAGCTATCGATTGTAACTTGGCGTCCATGCTTTGATTACTATTACTGATCTTATTTATGGCTTAATGAGAATGATCTCCTTCCGTTCCGAGTAAATAGGGAGAGGTGGGAAGAGGGAGAGAAATCAGAAGTCCACTTGTGTTCTTTTCTGAAGTTTCACCGCACCAAACGGGGGACCGGTTCTTCGCTTCTTCTTTTTTTTTAGACTGAAATTAAAATTCGTTAAACTGAAATGAAAAACTTTATATCCTTATCCCGACGGATTCTTACGAATTTAATCTATTCAAATCACTCTTATATATTATTTAACTTTTATGCGTGAAAACATCTTCCCAAAAAGCACTCGATTTCTCTTTTTCTCAAATTTAATTCTTTTTTAAATTTTTCTTCTGCATACTCAGAAACCATTTTCCAAGTTTACAAGGATAACTTTGGACCTTAATGACGTAATAAATATAGAAATATATTTATTATCCAATAGATAATAAAATATCTCGGGAATAATTGACTTAGAATGGAAAAAATATATTTAAGAATATAAATTATTGATTCAATTTATTCCCGATATTTTCATGATATTCACGACTCAATTAGACTTGTTATTTAATTTCTGTCATATTAAAAAAGCTTAAAGATGGGATACAGCTAAATACATATTTGAAAGTTAATTTAAAATTTCTTTTTTTTTTCTTGCATCTCTTGATTCTCTCCTTCTTCAACTTTCTTCAAACAAAACTTTTCCAGCTGCATCTTCCTGGCAAAAGAAGAAGAGAAAGAAGATGGCAGAACCGGGCAAACCCGCGGAAGAAGATGAGGAAGAGAAAGAGGAAGTAGTTGCGGTCACTTTCAAGAAGAAGAGTAGGGCAAACGTACGAAAGCGCAAAGGAACGAAAGGCGACGATGAAAACGACGAATCGGCAAAGAAGGTGAATTCTTCCAACGTTAACGCAGACGACGACAACAGAGAACGAGAACGAAGAGAAGAAGAAAGAAACAACAACGGCAAACAATACCAATCTCTACTTGGCGGTTCTTCCAAAACTTCTTCTTCGAAAATGCACGAGAAGCGCGTATTTGCGTACGAAGGGGATCGGTCCGTGCAAATTAGAGACGACGGCGGAGCCACTCGCGAGATTGAAATAGACACGGCGAGGGACCGAGACGGTCGAGCTTTGAGAGAGCAAAAGTTAAAGTTAGCCGCGGAGCGATTAAAGCAGAATAATGAAAATAACAACGACGTGATGTGTGGAACCGTTGTCGAGGACGACAAGGTGTATCGAGGAACAAACGCGTACACGGACTATCGCGCCGGTTTTCGTAAGGAGCAAACCATAGCAAACGAAAAAGGCGGTGGAGCGCACGGTCCCGCTCGAGCCTCCGCAAACGTTCGAACGACTTACGTCATGGATTACAAACCAGATATTTGTAAAGATTACAAGGACACGGGATATTGTGGCTACGGCGACGCTTGCAAATTTGTCCACGATCGAGGCGATTACAAGCAGGGCTGGCAGTTGGACAAAGATTGGGAACGGAAACTCCAAGAACAAAAAGAGAAGCAAGCGGCGTTAGAAAAGATGGAGAAAGCGTTGAATAGCGACGGTGAAGAAGTAGATTTGAACCCAGACGATGACGAAGAGGACGACGAAACCTTCGACGGTGACATTCCGGGAGAATGTCAAATGTGCTCTGAATCTTGGATGGACGTGCGGAACCCAGTCGTGACGAAGTGTAAGCACTACTTTTGCGAAGCGTGCGCGTTGAGAAACGATAGCGCAAAGAAAGAGAAGACGTGTTTCACGTGCGAAATGCCCACAGGAGGGACTTTCAACTCCGCTAAGGACATATTGAAACGCGTTAAAGATATGAAGAGAGACGGCGTCCAGACCTGGGGTAAGAAGAAGAAAGAGAAGAAACGAGGCGTGATGCTGGGCGGTGGCGCCAGTCAACAAAAAAATGTCGATAGAAGTAGCGGGTGGGCTTTAGGTTAAGATTAAAATGATAGCACACGAATAACATAATAGATAGATATATTACCTAGGTAGATAAATACACACGCTCACGTACATATTATCACGTATAAGATTAAGGATTCTCCTTCTTCTCTTCCTCCGGAGTGTTCGTGACCATTTCATTCACCGCATGCACTTGGTCTTGCAATTCCATCCATATCGCTTTATACACCATCCGTTGTCGATTTACAGCGGATTTGCCTTCAAATTTTTCTGACACCACTTTTATAGCCACGTGTCTCCCGTTCCCAGATAAGTCCATCACTTCCACGCTTTCCGCTTCCAACTGTTCTCGAATGTTCACTCTCATGGATTCGATTAAATCGGAGGTGATGTTATTATCCGACGCGGACATTTTCAAAATCGGTGACGCGCGATAATAGGAATTACCACCAGTCTTCTTTATCATCGTCGTCACGCGTTGCTGTTGACGACGACGATGATGCTGATGCTGATGATGCGCGTCGTCGTTGAAGTTGTGTTGAGCAAAAGTGGAAAAACGAAGCATTTTAGAGCTGTTTCTTCCCCTCGTCGTCGTCGTGGAGGTGGAGCACGCGAACGAGGAACACGTTCTCGATGATGAAGAAGTGCTGCTGCTGCTGCTGCTGCGAGCACTCGCGATGATGAATCTTCTCATTAAAGCTGCTGACATTATTCGTTTTGTTGTTCCTATTATTAGGAGATGATGTGTGAGAGTCTTTTTGTACGGGTTCAGAGAGGAATGACGACGACGAAAATGACAGACTCTTTGGTGGACCCTCAACACCCTCTTCCTCTTCTTTCTCTCGGACAAATCAATAATCTACATTCTCCATTTTATATTAGTATCAGCGAAGAGACCAAAGCACACGACGAACACACGCACGCGCGCTCACTCACCATACATATATAATAAATTAATAAGTAAAATGAGCGGCGAGACGAAGAAAAGAGTGTTAGTCACCGGCGGGACTGGTTTAGTCGGGTCCGCCATTCGAGAAGTCATCGATTCAGAAAAACCATCGAACGAGGAATGGTTTTATATGAGTTCGAAAGATGCGAACTTGTGCGACCCGAAGGAAGTTTCCGACATGTTCGATAAATTTAAACCAACGCACGTGATTCATTTAGCCGCGAAAGTTGGCGGATTATTCGCCAACATGAAGTATAAAGTTGAGTTTTGGAGAGAGAACATCATGATGAACGATAACATCTTTCAAGAGTGTCAAAAGAGGGGAGTGGAAAAGTTAGTCTCGTGTTTGTCCACGTGTATTTTTCCGGACAAAACAACCTTTCCAATCGATGAAACGATGATTCACAACGGACCGCCGCACTTTTCCAACGAAGGGTACGCTTACGCCAAGAGAATGGTGGACGTGCAAAACAGAATGTACAAAGCGCAGTTCGGGTGCAACTTCACCGCGGTTATTCCGACGAACATTTTCGGGAAGTTTGATAACTTTCACCTGGAAAACTCGCACGTCATCCCGGGGTTGATTCATCGAGGGTATTTATGCAAGGAAAAAGGAGAGGACTTTGTGATTTGGGGATCTGGGACGCCGTTGAGACAGTTTATTTTTTCCATCGATTTAGCAAAGTTGATGATTTGGACGTTGCGAAGTTACGACGAGGCGGATCCGATTATTTTATCCGTCGGGGAAGTGGACGAGATGACGATTAAAGACGTCGCATACGGAGTGTCTCGGGCGTTGGGTATTCCAGACGAGAAGGTTAAATTCGATACGACGAAAGCGGACGGGCAATATAAAAAGACGGCGAATAACGCGAAGTTGATGAAGTTGAATCCGGATTTTAAGTTTACGCCGTTTAACGAAGCCATCGATACGACGGTGAAGTGGTTCTTGGAGAATTACGACAAGGAAGGTGGGATTCGAAAGTAAATTACAATATTTTTTATCATGAGTACAAAAAAGTACGTGTTTCTATCTATTACAACAACATTATCGATACGTCGCGGATTCTATTTGCCAGTCTATAGGTTCAATCATATTTTTCTTCAAATACGCGTTGGTTTGCGAAAAGTGTTTGTTCCCAAAAAACCCTCTGTGCGCGGATAATCCCGAGGGATGCGCCGACTTCAACACCAAGTGTTCTCTCCCGCTCCTTTTAATCAGTTTTTCCTTATCTTGCGCGTTCTTCCCCCATAACAAAAACACAATATTCTTCCTCGCTTTCGCCAACTCTTCGATAGCTTTGTCCGTAAACTGCTCCCAACCTTTTTTGGAGTGTGAGTTCGCGCTGTGCGCACGAACGGTTAAACTCGTGTTGAGCATCAGTATTCCTTGCGATTGCCACTTCGATAAGTCCCCGTGCGTGGGAATCCTGCAGTTCAAATCCGATTTCAGTTCTTTGTACATGTTCAGCAGAGAACCGGGCGTTTGAATGCCTTTGTTGACGCTAAAGCAGAGACCCATCGCTTGATTATAGTTATGATACGGATCTTGACCTAAAATTACCACTTTCACTTTATCAATTGGAAGCGTGTTGAAGCATCGAAAGACATGTTCTTTCGGAGGAAACACTTTCTGCGTTTTAAACTCGTTCGAGAGGAAAGCGCTGAGTTGTTTGAAGTATGATTTTTGAAATTCGTTCTCCGCGAAAAATTCCAACCACGTCTTCTCCGTGAACAAACTTTCCAACTCTCCTCCTTGAACGACGACGACAGCAGCATTTTCCTTCACAGTTGATTCCCCTTTTTCCAGCGTGTGCTTTGGTTCTTCTGTTGTTAGGTTTTCTCTTCCTTCGTCATCTTTCTTCTCTTTCTTCTTCGCCGAGGAGGTGAAAAACGACGTCAGAGATTTCTGTTTGCGCTTGTTGTTGTTTGCGTGGAGGGAGGACATGATTGGTTTGATTTTTATGACAAAAAAGGGAGCCAGGCAGCGAAAATAAATATTCTCACCTAATAACTATACTATCTATGATTCTCTCTAAAGCCTCTCTGTCATCGTCTCTGTCGTACTCTAACTCGTTGAAATAGTTAGAATAGTCGTCCCTGTACTCGCAGGCTTTTGCTACGCTGTTTTCTTCCTCTTCCACTTCCTCTTTCGCGGCGGCTTCTTTTCTCTCGCTTTCGTAATCATCATCAAAACGTTTTTCCAGTCGCACGAGATTTTCCCAGCTTCCCTTCTTCTCAGCGACGGCGTGCGCGATGTGCATGATGATCTTCTTCGTATCTGTTTCTTCTCCCTTTTCTTTTTCTTTTTCTTCGAGTTCGTTGAGTAACAACAAGCACTCCAACGCTTGTTCGCACCTTATCCTTTCCGAATACGCGTCGCAGGCGCTCAAGGTGCACAAAATATGGGCTTTCAACTTTACGCACTCGTAGTAGTAATACTCGTTCGTGGCGTGTTGTTGCAAATCCAGCGCTCGTTCGATGGAGGACAAGCTCAACTGTAAGTAGTTCTTCTTATATTCCACCAGAGTCTCTTTCGAACTCGTCACATCGAACCCGCGAAAGAGGAGAAAAAACTTCCGAGGTTTCTTTTGTTGCACCCACGCTTTTTCTGTGTACAATTTCGCAACTTTCAAGAACATTTTCGCTCTCCAATAATGTATCT
>Ga0115000_10001014_pt1 | contig 25489 bp, 26 predicted proteins | sample ArcticOcean_MG_C_6_FD_89690 | JGI IMG/M metagenome (GOLD analysis project Ga0115000, IMG submission 89690) | Marine microbial communities from western Arctic Ocean - ArcticOcean_MG_CB8_128 | ecosystem: Environmental > Aquatic > Marine > Oceanic | place: Arctic Ocean: Canada Basin | collected... | reverse complement strand
TACGGATCGTTACCGGAGAGTTCGGACATGGGAAGGTACGACTTAGTGATCACCCCACGACTCTAGATGATCAAGCCGTTCTTCTCCCCACCATCAGTTCGCCCTCCGTCCACCACCAGTTCGCCCTCCGTCCACCACCAGTCCCCCAATCCCTACGTTCTCGGAGTGCTGGGCGTGCGGTACGCACGCCCAGCACTCCGAGAACGAGGAAGGGTGGGGTTAGCGGTGGGTTAGCGGCGGCCGAAGCCGACTTTGCTGGTGATGCCCTGCGGGGCCGCTGGCTCGGGAAGGGCATCCCGTTCGATAGGCATAAGCCGGCCCTGAACAGCGCCAACGGTGACGTTGACGGGCACCTCGGTGCCTCGCTTGACGTAGGCCAAGCCATGACGACCAACAACGGAGGTAATTACACCAACTGGTGCGTCTTCAATCACGATCTCGTCGCCTACGACTGCTTCGCCCATCACTAGGACCTTGACCAAAAACTTTGGGGTGTTATTGCCCCGGGAGTCGATCCGAGCAACAAGTTCTTGGCCGGTGTAGCAACCCTTCGTAAAGCTTGCGGCAACGTTTACAATTCCTGCTGCGGCGGGGATGGTCGAGTCATCCATCTCGTTGCCCATTGCTGGCCATCCCGATTGGATTCGCAGCGACTCAAGTGTCTCCGCTGTCGCGGCCCCATCGGGAACCACAACATCGGGCCCCAATACATCGAGTGATTGGATACCAAACCATCCCGCATCAGCCGCGATGAGCGCCCCTGCCGTGTCGATGTCGGCGGCGCCATCGCCGCGCCAGGCGACACCAGCCACCGTGGTCAGCGTAAGTTCACATTTTGACCGCAGCTTGAAGCGAGTGAGACGAGCGAGGACCGCCTCACCAAACCCAGCATCTGTGTCGAGTAAAAAATGTTCGTCCGATACGCGCGTGACCCGTAGCAACGCAGTGATCTTTCCCTGCGGCTCCAGTAAAAGTGACCACGTTGATTGACCATCGACCAATGCGTTGAGGTCCTGACTCATTTGCCCTTGCAGATACGCGAGGGTCTCGGGCCCAATGGCATCAACAACATCTCGGGACAGCGGGGCTGCAAGAAGCTCAGGCATCGTATTCGGCCCGGGCCTTGGTCATACGCCGGGCCGAGGCCACGGCCAACAACAGCGCTTTAGCTTTGTTGTGACATTCGATGTCTTCCTCTTCGGGGACACTGTCAGCGACGACACCGGCTCCGGCCTGGATCGAGGCATGGTTCCCGCGCACCACCATCGTTCGAATAGCGATGGCGGTATCGATGTTTCCGGAGAAATCGAGATAGCCAACAACGCCGCCGTATGGGCCACGCTTGACCGGTTCGAGATCATCGATAATCTCCATGGCTCGTACTTTGGGTGCACCCGACAGTGTTCCAGCCGGCATCGTCGCCCGCAGAACGTCAATGGGGGTTTTGTCGTCGCGTAGCTGGCCCGACACTTGCGACGTGAGGTGCATCACGTGGCTGTAACGCTCGAGCGTAAGCATTTCGTCCATCTCGACGGTGCCGTATTCGGCCACCCGGCCAACATCGTTACGGGCGAGGTCTACCAACATGATGTGCTCGGCCACTTCTTTTGGATGTTCACGTAATTCGCCAGCTAGACGACGGTCTTCGGCCTCGGTCTTGCCTCGTGGTCGGGTGCCAGCGATAGGCCGCGACGTGACTTTACCTTCCAGCAGTTGCACCATTGGCTCCGGTGAGCATCCCACTAACGTGACACTCTCGGTGCGGTGGAAATACATGTACGGGCTGGGGTTGACCTGCCGCAATACTCGGTAAAGGTCGAATGGATCAGCGTCGAGTTCAAAGTCGAAACGCTGCGAAATGACGACCTGAAAAATGTCGCCCGCCCGGATGTACTCCTTGGCAACCCGAACCGACTCTTGGTAGAGCGCTGATGTTGTCGGAGAAGTTACCTCAGGTAGAGGGTCGTCGGGCAGGGGTGGTTCAAGAAAAGGTTCGGGCGTGGATTGGGCCCCGTCCCTGGCCATTTGATCGACACGAGCGCAGGCCTCGTCGTACAAGGTGTCGATCACCGACGGATGGGTGTCCGATTCAATGACCACATTGTCGAGGAGTATGACGCGCTGGCGCCAATGATCGAACACTGCCAATTGTCCAATAATTGACAGACTGGCTTCGGGAAGGTCTTGGTCATCATGGGGAACATTGGGAAGATGTTCGACCTCGCGTACAACGTCGTACCCCAAGTAGCCCATGAGCCCGCCATGCAGTGGAGGCAGACCATCGATGCTGGGCGAGGTGTATACATCGAGGAGCACCTCAAGAGCGGCCAACATCCCCTTATCGAGCGGTGGCTCCACAAGGAGATCGCCATCAACCTCGATCTTGCCGTGTTGTGAAGTGAGGGTTGCTATGGGGTTGCGACCGATGAAAGAAAAACGACTCCAGCGTTCGCCTCCTTCGACGGATTCGAGCAAGAACCCCGGCTCGCCCGGCTGTACGAGTCGATTGAATGTTGCAACAGGCGTCGTGAGGTCGGCTACCAGTTCGCGCCACACCGGCACGACGTTGTAATCGACTGCAAGGGCCTGGAAGTCCTCACGAGACGGAAGCATTAGCGGCTCATGGGCACTAGAGGTACAGGCCAGTGCTGGCATCTTCGTGGCGCTCGGCGGCAACCGCGTGAATATCACGTTCGCGCAAGATTATGAAGTCGGTGCCACGCACCTCAACCTCGTAGCGATCGTCGGGGTTAAAAAGTACCTTGTCGTCGATTTCTAGGTTGCGGACATTGGCGCCCTTGGCCATGACTTTGGCCCAGACGAGGCGTTTGCTTACCTCGGCAGTTGCGGGAATCAAAATGCCCCCGGTTGAGAGTCGTTCGCCTTCGGCGTCGCCGAGGCGAACCAGAATACGATCGTGCAACATCTTGATAGGAAGCTTCTCGTCGCTCACGGTCATGACGGTATCTAGTCCGCTGGACGAACGGTGATGCCATTGTTGGCCATGCGTTCTTTGGCTTCGGCTACCGTAAATTCGCCGAAGTGAAAGATGGAGGCGGCGAGTACGGCGTCGGCGCCGCCCTCGGTCACTCCTTCGACCAGGTGGTCAAGGTTTCCGACCCCTCCGCTGGCGATTACCGGAATGTTGACGGCGTCAGTGATGGCCTGAGTAAGAGGAATGTCGAAGCCATCGCGGGTGCCGTCTCGGTCCATTGACGTGAGCATGATCTCGCCGGCCCCTAGTCGTTCGACTCGTTGGGCCCATTGGACTGCGTCAATTCCGGTTGGGGTTCGTCCGCCGTGAATGAATACCTCGAAGCTGCCGTCGTCGCGGCCTCGGGCATCGATAGAAACCACCACGCATTGGCATCCGAACTCGTTGGCAATCTCCACAACCAGTTCGGGGCGATCGACTGCTGCGGTGTTCACTGACACTTTGTCCGCACCAGCACGCAGGAGCTTTCGTGCATCTTCGACGGTGCGTATGCCTCCGCCAATGGTGAAGGGAATAAACACCTGCTCCGCGGTGCGGCGCACCACATCAATGATCGTGTCGCGTGCATCGGAGGACGCAGTGATATCGAGGAATATAAGTTCGTCGGCCCCTTCGGCGTCATAACGTGCCGCTAACTCGACCGGGTCGCCCGCATCAACGAGATCCACAAAATTGATGCCCTTGACGACGCGTCCAGCATCGACATCAAGACATGGAATCACACGCACCGACTTGAGAGTGCGAGGTCGGGTGGCTTGGGCCACAGTAAATCGGCCTTCGTAGATGGCTTTGCCTGCAATCACTCCACCGAGGGTTTTGCCGTCAACTTTGACCGACCTAAGTGCATCAATATCGGCCAGGTTTCCTACCCCACCACTGGCGATGACTTCGATGTCGGTGGCCGCCAGCAAAGCTGACAACCCGGCGATATCGGGGCCTTCGAGGGTGCCATCGCGCTCGATTTCGGTGACAACAAAAGCGTCGGCGCCGGAATCGGCAAAGTCGCCGGCCACGTCGATCACCTGACGGCCGCTGCCTTGTTGCCAACCATGAACCGCTACTTCGCCGTTGCGTCCATCCAGTCCGACAGCAACGCGATGCCCTTTAGCAGTGAGTTGCGCTACTAATCCCGGATTCTCGATCGCGGCCGTACCGATCACGACTCGAGTTACGCCCACGGCAAACAGCGCTTCGGCCGCTTCGACGGATCTCACTCCCCCGCCAACTTGCAAGGGCACATCGACACCAGCGGCTATGGCCGCAATGACTTCGCGATTTACTGGATCGCCAGTGCGAGCGGCATCGAGGTCGACGATATGGATCCAAGCTGCGCCTTCACGAGCAAATTGTTGTGCCTGGGCTACTGGGTCGGTTCCGTAGACCGTTTCTTCGCCGTAGTCGCCCTTGTAGAGCCGAACGCAGTTGCCGCCCCGTAGATCAATGGCGGGATAAAGATCAAAGGTCATGACGAACCCAAACTGTGCACAAAATTGCCCAACAGGCGGATGCCATTGGCCGCGGACTTTTCGGGATGAAACTGGGTGGCCCACACGTTGTCTCGCACCGCCGCCGCGGCGATCTCGCCGCCGTAACTACAGGTTGCCACCGTGTCTTGTGTTACCTCCGCGGCGTAGGAATGCACGAAGTACACCCAGGCGTTGTCAAGCCCGGCCAGCATTGCTGTGGGTCGAACAACGTGGAGTTGATTCCATTGCATCTGCGGACGTTTTACGTCGTCAGCCAACAGGCGAACTCGGCCTTGAAGAATGCCAAGCCCGGGTTCGTTGGCTTCGTCGGACCCTTCGTACAACAACTGCATGCCGACGCATATGCCGATAAACGGGCGACCGGTCGCGGCCACATCGATAGCTACTTGACCTAGGCCGGAGGTGTGAAGCGCTTCCATGCAGCGGCCAAAATTGCCGACGCCCGGCAGCACAACGCCGTCGGCATCCGCGATGAGACCACGGTCGGCGGTCAGACGAGCATCGGCGCCCGCCTTCTGTAAGCCCTTCTCGGCGGATCGAAGGTTGCCAATTCCGTAGTCGAGGACGGCAACAAGTGGCTTGGCCACGATTGCTACAACGTGCCCTTGGTGGAAGGTATTTCACCGTCGGGGTTATCGACCCGTACCGCATCGCGAAACGCACGCGCGGCCGCCTTAAAGGAAGCCTCAATGATGTGGTGCGTGTTTTTGCCGCGGATGAGATCAATGTGCAACGTGATTCCGGAACTCATTGCGACAGCGCGCCAGAACTCTTCCATCATTTGTGGATCAAACGGTGGGTCACTGAAAATCTGTTCACCCGGATAGTTGACGTCATAGTGCATAAATGGACGTCCGGAGAGATCCAAAATGCACTCAACCGCGGCTTCGTCCAGCGGCACTCGGATGGAAGCGAATCGGCGGATGCCGCGCTTGTCTCCGAGGGCGTGGCCTATGGCCGAACCCAACAAGATGCCCACATCCTCGACGGTGTGGTGCGCGTCTACTTCGAGGTCGCCGTCAGCAAAGACGTTGAGGTCGAAACCAGCGTGCTTGCCGAAGTTTTCGATCATGTGATCGAAGAACGGCAGGCCTGTCGTGCACGAGGCCTGGCCTGATCCATCGAGATCAAGCTCGATGCGAATGGTGGTTTCTTGGGTCTCGCGACCTTGGCTTGCTGTTCTGCTCATGACAGAACCTCCTGAAGAGCGATAAGAAAGCGGGTGTTCTCGGTTTCGGTTCCGATAGTGACTCGCAGACAGTTGGCCAAGCGCGGCCATGATGAACAGTTTCGCACCAAGACCGAGCGATCCAGCAGACTCTGCCAGACGACGTCACCATCGTGATGTTGGGGACGGATAAGAATGAAGTTCGCTCCGGATGGAAACACATCAAGGTCGAGGTCCGCCATTGCCCGGCTGAGTCGCTGTCGCTCCTCGATTAACAAGGCGACTCGCTCATCCATTTCTTCGACGTAACGCAGAGCAATCTCACCAGCGACTTGGGTCATTGAGTCGAGGTGGTACGGCAGCACAACCTTTTCGAGTTCACTAACCAACCAGGTGGGTCCGACGAGGTAGCCCAATCGAACCGCCGCCATAGCCCAAGTCTTGGAATAGGTGCGGGTGACCACCAGTGAGCGATCTTCATCGACCAGGTCGAGCGCAGAGTGAGTCGCAAATTGTCCATACGCTTCATCGACCAGGACCAAGCCATCGTGGCCATTAGCTGCATCAAGGGCAGTTTCGACTAAGCCCAACGGATCGACGGTTCCGGTGGGATTGTTGGGCGAACAGAGAAAGGTAATGGCCGGCTTATGTTCATGACTAAGACGGCGCAGCTCCGAACCGTCGACGGAGAAGTCGCCCGCTCGTTCGCCTTCAACTACTTCGGCACCAACAGTGCGCGCTATTTGACCATGCATGGCATAGGTAGGTTCGAAAGTGAGCACCTTGCGGCCCGCCCCAGAAAAGGCCAACATAACCGTCTGCAGGACCTCGTTAGATCCGTTGGCGGCGAACACCATTGCCGGGTCGACGCCGTGGTGGCGGGCAATGGCGTGGCGTAGTTTAGTGGCAGCCCGATCAGGGTAACGGTTCCACGAGATACGCGAAATTTCGGCGGCCAATGCGTCGGCGTAGCCCTGGGGTGGGGCGAACGGTGATTCGTTGGTGTTCAGCCGCACGTCGACTTCGATCTGCGGTGAGTGATACCCGGGTGAGAGCGCGAAATCGTCGCGGACACGAGCGCGGCCCATCAGTTGGTTACCTTCCCCTCGAGGGCGACGCGTCGGATGCGGATCGATTCGGCATGGGCCTCAAACCCTTCGGCAGTCGCCAAGCGTTCGACGTCGGCGGCCACGTTGGCAAACCCTTGTGGAGTTACGGTCACGATATGAATCTCTTTGGTGAAGTCGGTGATGGCCAGTGCACCACCAAAGCGAGCTGTGCCGTTGGTGGGGAGAACGTGAGACGGGCCCGCCATGTAGTCGCCTATGGATGCGGGCGACAACGCTCCGATGAACACGGCTCCGGCGTGCCGGACATCGCGAAGCACATCATCAGGTCTGGTGATCATAAGTTGGAGATGCTCGGGGGCAATTGCGTTGGAGACCACTGCCGCTTGTTGGGCGTCGTCGACGACTGCGACGTAGCCATTGTTTTCCAGCGATGAGCGGATGTCGTCGGCGCGGGCCGCAACCGCGAGCAGTTTTTTGATACTGACATTTACCGCGTCGATGACGTCTTGGTCCCAGGCAATGAGCCATGACAGACCATCGGGGCCATGTTCGGCCTGCACCATCAAATCGATGGCGACGAAGTCGGGGTCGACGGTGTGGTCGGCGACCACCACAATTTCAGAGGGGCCGGCGAATGCTGAAGGAATTCCTACCAAACCAGCGACTTCTTGTTTGGCGATGGCCACATAGCGATTGCCCGGACCGACGATTACGTCGACTGGAGCTACCGATTCGGTCCCATAAGCCATCGCTGCGATTGCTTGAGCACCGCCCAACGCATACACCTCGTCGACACCGGCAATAACTGCGGCGGCCAGCGTTACATCGGGAACCTTGCCCTCAGGGCCCGGCGGAACACAAAGCACCACACTGGCGACACCAGCCACCCGCGCTGGTACGGCGGTCATGAGCACGGTGGAGGGGTAAGCACCACGACCGCCTGGGACATAACAACCCGCCCGGTCAACGGGTTGGTGCACCCCACGAACATCGATGCCGTTGTAGGAATGTTCGATCGTTTCGCCGACCTGACACTGGTAGTAGGCCTCAATGGCACTGGCTGATGCTTTAAGTGAATCCCGCAGATCGGCGGGGACCCGCGCTGCGGCCGCAATCATCTCTTCTCCGGAGACCAAGAATTGTTCGGGCGCACCACCATCGAAGCGATCAGCAAATTCGCGCAACGCGTCGTCGCCGCGGGCTTTGACGGCGGCGAGTATCTCACGCACCGCCGCAACCGGCCCCTCGTCGGCGATTGCGGGACGAGGCAAGACCGCTCTAACGTCAGCAACTCCTCGCAGATCTATCCGGGTCAACATGGCCCACAAGATACCGCAAGGTCTGCCGACAACCGGCGGGATTACCGCTACGGCTTCGCGACAACTGCCTGACCTCAACCAGACGGTGCTAGACACAACTGGTGAATGCCGAATCTGACACCGCCGAATTGTCGTCTCTTGCATCGGGACTTGATGATCTTGTCACCCGCGTTGAGGCCATGGCTGAGCGACGCGCCGCCCTCGATCCGGACGATGTTTTGGCTACCGAACTCTTCGAAGTAGACCGTTTGTTGACCGGCGCGTCGCGACGCATGACTCGGATATTGCGTACTAGGTAATACAGGATTGTTGCCGCTGAGTTCGCCGCAACCGCGAGAACCCCGGTCAACAATTTTTAATGTAGGCCAAAAAATAAACCAGCGCCCTCAAGGGGCGCTGGTCGGCGACACAGGGCGGCGGATCCCTATAGCGTGTCGCCTTACCAGGTGGCGGGACCTGGTAGAGAGACTTTAACGGATTAAGAAGCTAGTTGCGGCAGTCTTGACGAAAGTTTCCGAGAATCGTCGGGACGTTTAACCGGTGCCCGCTACGGGGCAAAAATCGGCCAGAACACAGCTCGCACAATCGGGCTTTCGGGCGTAGCAACACCGGCGGCCATGGAGAATCAGTCGCAGGCTAAATTCGCCCCGCTCCATCTCCGGAACCATGGGGTTTAGCTCGAATTCGATTTTTACGGGGTCGGTTTCGGTGGTGATTGACAGTCGCCGCGTTAGCCGACTGACATGGGTGTCAACGGGTAAGCCGGGAAGGTCAAGCACCACACTGCGCACCACGTTGGCGGTTTTGCGCCCCACCCCGGGTAGCGCCGTCAATTCCTTGTAACCGCCGGGCACTTCCCCGCCATGTTCCTCCAGCAACATCCGCGCCGTGCCAACGATGTTCTTTGCCTTCCCCCGGAAGAGCCCAATTGTATTGATGAGTGGTTCTACGTCGCGTTCTGGATCAGCGCTCGCTAGCGCTACAGCGGTGGGGTATTTCCCAAAGAGACCGGGTGTGGCTTTGTTCACGCCCACGTCGGTTGCCTGGGCTGACATGATCGTGGCAACAAGAAGCTGAAATGGACTTTCGTAGTCCAGTTCGCAAATCGCTTCGGGATATTCCTGCGACAGACGCTCGTGAGTGACGCGGGCCCGTCCCTTTGGTGATCGTGGCTTTCCCATGCAAGTAACGTACTCCACGTGTTTGCGGGGTCAGCCACAATGGTCCGTCAATGACCGATATTGTTGACTTCTATGGATCTTGTCATCAAGGGACCAAACCCAGTCGGCTTCCGCTGGCAACTCCGAGCCGAACCGTCGCAGCAGGCTGCTGAGGATTTCGCCGACGAACTTGTCGCGGCAATTGCATCCATGCGGAAGCTTACCCCGCCCGATGACATCGACGTCCAGGCCCAGCTGTGGCTCCCCCATGTTTCGGATTCGGCCCACGAGACCGCAACGAAATTGGGGTTCAGTGACTATCGCGATCTGTGGCAACTCCGGGCCACATTGCCTCTCCTGTCACCCGCTGGAACGCCACACCACACCACACCGTTCGCCGTCGACTTAGACCTCGACGATTTCGTCGCGGTAAATTCCCGGGCGTTCGCGTGGCACCCCGAGCAAGGTCAGCTAACGGCTGATGACATCCGGCGCACCATGCAAGAACCATGGTTCGATCCGGTTGGGTTCCGCATGTTACGAATCGACGGAAAACTGGCCGGCTTCTGTTGGACAAAGATCCACCGAGATGCAGTGCCTGCGCTGGGTGAGATTTATGTCATTGCCATCGACCCGGAGTTTCATGGTCAGGGTCTGGGCGGGCCGATGACGCAGGCGGGGCTCGATTACCTGCAGGCCTCAGGTCTCACTACAGCCATGCTGTATGTCGAGTCTGACAACGACGCTGCCAATCGGGTGTACTCCCGTCTTGGTTTTACCCGCCATCACACTGACCGCGCCTACGCTCTAACTCTCTCATGACGACACCCGATACATCCATGCTGCCGCAGCCCAAGCCCAAAGAGGTTTCACTGTACGACCACACGCGCGAGTCGCTTGAGACCTTGCTCGATAGTGAGCCCCGCTACCGCATTGATCAACTGTGGAAAGGCTTGTACGAGCAGTTCCAGGACCCGGCTGACATCAGTAACCTTCCCAAATCTCTCCGAGCCAAGCTCGCGGCCATTCCCACCGCACTTCGTACTGTGACCGAGAGCGTCAGCGACAACGGCGACACCATCAAGTGGTTGTGGGAACTCCTCGACGGCACCCGAGTCGAGACCGTGCTCATGCACTACAAGGATCGGTCGACGGTCTGCATTAGTTCGCAGGCGGGTTGTGCCATGGACTGTAGTTTTTGTGCCACCGGTCAGGCTGGCTTCGACCGGCAACTAACAACCGGCGAAATTGTTGAACAGGTCATCCGTGCCGCCCGACGTTCGGCGCCCACGCGGGTGTCCAACATCGTGTTCATGGGCATGGGCGAACCGATGGCCAATTACGATCGCACATGGGAGGCCATCGATCGCTTGCATAACGATTTCGGCATTTCTGCGCGTCACATCACCGTGTCGACGGTCGGCATAATTCCCGGTATCAACCGTATGGCCGACGAAGATTTGCCGGTAAACCTGGCCGTTTCGTTGCATGCGGCCAACGACGTGCTCCGCGATCAGCTTGTTCCCATCAACAAGCGTTACCCCCTCGATGATCTCGTCGATGCTTGTGTTGACTATTTCAACAAGAAGGGCCGCCGTATCTCGTTCGAGTGGGCCCTAATTAACGAAGTAAATGACCGACCAAGCGACGCATACGACCTGGCTCGCATTGCCCGCGAGTGCCGAGCTCACATCAATTTGATCCCCCTCAACCCCACTCCGGGCTACCTCGTGATGGGGTCACCCAACTCGCGAGTTAACGACTTTGTGCGCGAACTGGAGCACCTTGGGGCCAATGTCACCGTCCGCCGAACTCGCGGCACCGAAATAGATGCCGCATGTGGCCAGTTGCGGGCCGGTCACGAAGTCGCCTCCCCTGGCACGGTCGTGCAGGTAGCCGCGCCGATACGCCGGGCCAAGACGCCACAATAGCAACGTGAAGAACCTTCGCTGGATTAACCAGAACCATCCCGACACGATGCGCATTGCCATCATGTTGATGTATTTCAATGCTGGCTCGATGCTGATTTTCCGCAATAGTCCTAGTGCACTGGTTACCGCCGTCGTGGTGATGGGTGCCCCTGCGGCGGGCTTGGCCATGTCTCACAACAAAAATATTGGCTATTGGTCGGGCATCTTGGTGATGAGCTTCGAAATGCTTTATGTCCTCGCTAGAGCAGGTCTCGGCGTCATTGGTGTCAATTTCGTTTTGCACTTTGTGTTTGACATCGCTGCTGTTGGGTTACTGCTGCACGACCACAGCCGTAGCCACAAACGTATTTGGTTCGGGTGACCCTTAGCAATCGGGCCCTAATCGCACTCGGTGTGGTTCTGCTTTTGGTGGCCGGGTCCTGTAGCGACTCCGGTGATGACGAGTCCGTGGACCTCGAGACGCAGTCGACAACCGACGACGAAATTCTTGGCCTCGACTGGTCATCGTGCGGCAGCGCCGAGTGCGCCGAACTTGCGGTGCCGATGAATCACGACAACCCGGACGGAGCGGCGCTCACCTTGGCACTCATTCGCCGTCGCGCTCACGGCTCGGACCCGGCCGGGGTATTGCTCATGAACCCCGGTGGGCCGGGAGGTTCGGGAATTGCCATGCTCCGTGACGGAGATGCGGTGCCCACTCAAATAGCTGCGCAGTTCGACCAAGTCAGTTGGGATGTGCGCGGAACAGGTCAACTGGGCTGCCAAAATCGTCTTGTTGCGTTCTATGCACTCGATCTCGGTCCCGATACCAACCAGGAAGCAGTCGATGTTGATGCGTCGGCAGCCGAAGTGGCCAACCGTTGCGCCAGTACCGCGGGCGCACTTCTTGCCAACATGTCAACCGAACAAACGGTGGGTGACATGGAAGCCATCCGCGTTGCGCTTGGGGTTGAACAGATCAACTACATCGGGTTCTCCTACGGAACGTTTTTGGGGCTGCGCTATCTCGATCGATTCCCGGACCGACTCCGGACCCTTGTGCTCGACAGCGTGGTAGATCCAACGCTTTCGCTAGATCAATTCCTCACCGATCAGGCCGTCGCGTTCGAAACAGTCATTGACCAGTTGCTGGCGGATTGTGGCGGGCAGCAATCGTGTTCGGTCGCTAGTCCAGCCGACACGCTCGCTGAGGTCGAACGACGAACCGAGGCAGGAGATTTTGCCTCGCTTGGACCCACCGAACTGAATCGGGCATTGAGTGCTGCTGGGTATGTTCCGTCGATTCATGCCCGTCTGATTGACGATCTTGGTGATGCAATCGACGGCGACGTTCGCGGTTTAGTGCAATTGGCGACTGCTTTTGGTTCCTTCGCAAGTTGGGATGTCTATACCGCGGTGACGTGTGTGGATTCAGTTGCCCCCGTGGACTGGGACAGGTTCCTCGACAATATTGCGGTTGCCGCTCCCCGTTTTGGCTTGCACTTTGCCAATGAGCTTCGCCCATGCGAAACCTGGCAGGCACCAAACAAAGCTAACTCCACGCCCGTTAGTGGTGCTGGCGGCATACCTGTTCTCCTTGTAAACGGCAAACACGACCCCGCAACTCCTCTGAAGTGGGCCATAGCGGTCGATACCGCGCTCCACGACAGCGTTTTGGTATCGCACGGCGCTGGTGGCCATATTGCAATGGATCAGAGCGCTTGTATCGCCGATTTGGTGACGGAGTACGTGATCAGCGCGGTCCTGACGCCAGCCGGCACCGCCTGCCCGTAGCGGGCGTTCAAACACCGCATCGGGCAACTACCCTGACCTCGTGCCAATTGACCATGGAGAACTCCCGCAGGGTGAAGAGAAAGTAGCCGCAGTTCGGTCGATGTTTGATTCCATCGCACCGCGTTACGACCTGGTAAACCGCATCATGACCTTCGGTCTCGACATTCGGTGGCGCAGACGGGCGGTACGGGATCTCAACCTTCCCGCTCATGCAACAGTGATCGATCTGGCATGCGGTACGGGAGACTTTTGCCGGGTTTTGCAGAAAGCTTCATACCTCCCGATCGGCTTCGATATTTCTTATGGCATGTTGACCGCCGCTCGCACCGACGCACCGCTTGTGCATGGCGACATCTTGCACCTGCCCATCCCGGCCACATCAGTCGACGGCGCTACCTGCGGGTATGCCTTACGTAATGTGGTCGACCTCGATGCATTCTTTGCTGAACTCGCCCGAACCGTCCGGCCCGGCGGGCGCATTTCCCTGCTCGACGTTTCCGAGCCACCCAACCGGATCATTCGCTTTGGTCACAAGATCTACTTCGGCAAAATCGTCCCCTTCATCGGGGGATTATTGTCCGACCGTAAGGCCTATGCGTACCTACCCCGTTCGGTTGCGTACCTACCCCAGCCGTCCGAGATGGTCCGCATGCTTACCGCTCAAGGCTTTGACGATGTTAAACATGCCCAACTCACCGGTGGCCTTTCCCAACTTCTTACGGCCACCCGATCAAAGTAGGTTTCCATGGAAATTTCCGGAGTTCATCACGTTTCGCTCAACGTCGACGATGTCGACGTGGCCAAAGACTTTTATGTTGATGTGCTTGGTATGACCGTCGACCCTCGTCCCGAGCTCGGTTTTCCGGGCTACTGGTTGGGGTTTTCTGATGGTCGTCAACTGCACCTCATAGGCAAGGGCGAGGTTCCCCCGGCTTATGGCCAGCATTTTGCCGTTACTGTGCCCGATCTCGAAGCCGCGGTGGCCGAAGTTCGAGCCAAGGGCATCAAAGTCAGCGACCCGAAATTCCAGCCCACGGGGGCGGCACAGAGTTTCTGCTCCGATCCAAGTGGCAATCTTGTCGAGTTTCACCAACCAGTCTGAGCTACTCCGACAATGTGCGCAGGCGTTCGGTAACAACCCAAGAACCAATGACTCCGGGCAGCGACACCAGAACGATGGCTTGACCAACACTTAGGCCCGTCCCGGCCAGTCCGCCAACAGCTACCGGAACCATCAACATGGAGCCGCGTATGCCCGCGGACAGGGCGCCAATTCCTTGCCCGGGGCGTCCTTTGTGCTGAGCCGCCTGGTCATACAAGGTCGGAAGGAGCGTGGCGGCACCGAGCCCTGTCACAAAGAAGGCGACGAGCGTTGCATAGCGGTGGTCGATGAGCGTCGCTCCAAGGATGCCGACCCCGGTAAGGGCCAGCGCTAGACGCATGAGCCAAACGGGCCCCAATGCGACGGCGGCCCAATCCCCTCCCAGTCGCCCGATCGTCATACCTATCGCGCCGACCATGTAGCCGAGGGCGGCAAACCCGGCGGTTGACCCAAGGTCGTCGGTAAAGCGAAATGCAGCCCATTCGAGGGTTACCGATTCAATGGCCATGGCAAAGATGCCCACCACAACAAAGAGAGCGAGCAAACCGTTCCGGGACGTCGATGCGCTCCTCGTGGTAGCGGGTTTCGTGGTAGCGGGTTTCGTAGCAGCGGGTTCGGGTCTTGAGTGCTCATCTGCCACAAGCAGGTGGCGGCTCCCCGCCGCGAGCACCAGCGACAAGGTGGCAGCGGCAATGAGGAGATGGCGGGTAAGCGAGATGCCCGCTGCGGCAATTTGAGCGGACGTCAGCGCACCAATAACTGCCCCAAGACTCCACAAACCGTGGAGTCGGTTTATTACCGGGGCGTGGCGGCGCTTACTCAACCAGGAACCCTGCAGATTCATAGCGACGTCCATAAGCACGTCGAAAAACTGCATGAGCACAAACGCCACCAGCAAAAGCCAAGCCGTCTCAGCCACGCCGATGAGCGGTAGGGCCAGTGTGGATATTGCCCCAGAAACGAGCAGCACGATTTTGGTTCCGAAGCGGTCGATTATCCGTCCGACCAAGGCACTGGCAACAAGCCCGGCCAACCCGGCCAACGACATCAACAGTCCCACGGCCCCAAGGGTCAAATCGACCTGATCGCGAACTTCGGGAAGACGCGGCACGAACGAAGCGACGACCGCACCGTTAACGAAAAACTGGGCGCCGATGGCTTTAAGCGCGTTCGTGTCCGATTTCGTAAAGTCCGTTGACGGCGGTGCGTGTATTGGGCCGTTCACTTGACCAGCACGCTATGCGGTGATCCAGAGCGCGAGACTGAACGAGATACCGAGTAACAGTTGTGCTTGGCCCGTTCGCACCAGAACGGGCACAAGATCAAGACCCTTGGCGCCGGATTGGACTTCGCGTACAGCCAAGATGGCTACCGGTGCTGCCCCCAAGGTCAGCAGGATCCAGAACCCTCTCTCCCAGGCGAAGGCGACAGCTGTTGCCAACATTGCGACCATGAGAACTGTGTACAGCACCCGGGTGCGGGCGTCACCGATGCGCACCGCAACCGTGCGCTTACCTGACTGGGTGTCACCCGGGATATCCCGAAGATTGTTGATGACCAAAATGGCCACAGCTACGAGACCCACAGGGATGGCGACACCAAAGTGAAACCAGCGGAGTTTTTCGACTTGCACATAGGCCGAACCCGCGGTGGCGACAATGCCAAAGAATACGAATACGAACGCTTCGCCCAACCCCAGATAGCCGTAGGGGTTCTTGCCGCCTGTGTAGAACCAAGCAGCAAGCATTGACACCAGACCAACCACCAGCAGTTCCCATCCGACCTGGCTAGCCAGAACGAGTCCCAGCGTCGCAGCTACGCCGAGACACAGAAACCCCGCACGCTTTACTTTGGGCGCATCTATGAGACCTGAACCGACCAGACGCAAGGGGCCGACGCGGCGCCGATCATCAGTGCCGCGTACACCGTCGGAGAAGTCGTTGAAGTAGTTGACGGCGATTTGCAGCGACAGCGACACAACCAGCGTGGCGAGAAATCGCCACAGGACGATGCCTTGAGCCCAACCGTCAACAGTCGAGGTTGCGGCCGCGGCGGTACCAACCAGAACTGGGGCCACAGCCACCGGCAGAGTACGGGGCCGGGCGCCAGCAAGCCAGAGCTTCCAGCCGGTGGGGTGAGGGGACATGGCAGTGAGTGTAGGAGTCCGCGGCGAGCGGACTACCAGCCGCCTCTGTGCACGACCTGATCGAGATCAACGCGTCCACGTTTTGTCGACTTACTGAGTCGGTCTTGTTGCGCCGGATGACCCACGGTGACGGCGCCAATGGGCCGGACACCGTCGGGAACACCTAAATCGGCAAGCAGTTCGGTTTCACCGCTAAAGATGGCAAAGAACAGTGCGCCAAGTCCAGCGTCCACAACCGCATTGAGCAGATTCATGGTGGCCATAGCGGTGTCGATCTGCCAATATGGCACAGCCCAGTCGCCGTCACCAAGGCCAGTATGGACCTTGTCTGGCTCGGCGTAGCGGGCCCGATATACCCGCTCGTCGGCCATAGGCAAAATGATCACTGGAGCATCCAACAATCCTGGCCATGGGAAGCTAGGCCGTTGCTCTTGGGGCAACGTGCAGGACCAAAATCGTTGCGTTTGTTCGCCCTCTAGAACAATGAATGATGTGCCTTGGCTGAATCCGGCCGACGGTGCTCGTCGAGCGACATCAAGCAAGCTGTCAACGACGTTTGGTTCTACCGGTTGCCCGTCGTAATTTCGTACCATTCGCCGTTTCGACAAGACGTCCACGAACGGTTTCGACGTTTCTGGCCAGCTCATAATGTTGAATCGCAGTTCGTGGAAATCGGCCGTGAGTGGCTGATGATCAGCGCAACTTTTCGAGGTCTTCAGCCATCGCCCAGGCAAACATGATGAGTGCATCGCCTGCTTGGGCGTCGAGCCCTACGAATTGTTCAGCAACATCGGCTGCCGCGAATTCGGGTTTGAGTGGCGTGTGGTCGACTATCAGTGCTAGATCCCCCGTGCCATTTACCCGGAAAACTCGATGCTCGTAGCGGGAGTCGGGAATGCCGAAGCGCTTAGCGAGGCGTCGGCCCCACTGGCGATCTTCGCCATTGGCGTCGTAATCAGGGCGAGGAATGATGGGCCCCACTGAACGGAACGCAGCCAGCGCTCCTGCTTCGGCGAACTGGCCACCAACTACTACGTCTTCGTCGGGGAAAGCCATGAGTGCTTTGTAAAGAACCTCACCCATGAGCGCCCGCAGCACGGTGTCGCGGCGAGAGTTCCGCTCGACGCCACCAAGGGCTAGAAGCACCGCTGGCGTGCCACCCACGCGTTCAAGTGTGCTGAACATGAACCCCTTGAGTTTGCCGTTCAGGCGGGCTGTGGTGACGAGCACCCATGCTTCGGCTTGCTTCGAAAACAGGCCGACCTCGTACGGCATTGGGCCCTCGGCGCAAATGTCTGCCATCTCGGCGATCTCACCATCGGTGAGCGCAGTGCAGTCCTTTGTTTCGACCTCAACAGCCATAACGCGACACTCCCCTTGTGTGCCACCCCGTACATCCGGGATGAGTACCCCTCTATTGCACCCGAGATTGGAATTTCGTGCAACCCCGTTTGGGTGGAATGTGCAGGCCCATCTGTGGTAAGAGGCTAACGACTTACAGTCTGATCGCATCGGGGCCGAGGAGCACCCGCAGCTCGCCGACCAAGCCACTACGAGAGTTGACCCGCATGTCGCCGGGCAGTTTGTATTGCACTTCGCCGAGATAGATAAACACTTCGCTCTTACCCGGATATTCGGCCAGAAGTTCGCGCAACGCCGTAAATTTGTCGTCCGGTAGACCGCGCTCGGGCAATTGAATATTCACCGGGTCAGCCGTATCTGATACCTCGGCGTCGAAGAGATCTAGCTCCATGATGATCAATTTGGGGAGGTCATCTCGCTTGTCGACACGAACTTTGCACACGACAATGGCGTCGTCGTTGAGCAAATGATTGATTTCCGACATCGTGCGCGGGAACACCATGGCTTCGATAGACCCGCCCAGATCTTCTAGTACGAAGACGGCCATGAGGTCGCCCTTCTTGGTCCATTTACGTTGCAGCGCTGTGACGACACCGCCCACCATTTTAAAATCACCGTCTTCGAGTTCGGCGATATCGAGGATCTGGGCGTCACATTTTCGGGCGAGTTGCCGTTCCAGACCCTTGAGTGGATGATCAGATATATAGAGCCCCAGCATCTCTTTTTCGAAAGCGAGTTTCTGTTTCTTTTCGAACTCCATATCGGGAATCACAACGGTCTCGTCAAAAACATCGGCACCGCCGCCGTCATCACCGAACAGTGTCATGACCCCCATGTCGTGCTCGCGACGGCGGGCTATAACCTGGTCGATGATTTGTTCGAAGACGCTGAGCAACCCTTGACGCGGGTGACCGAGCGAATCGAATCCACCGGCCTTAATCAGCGATTCGATGGTTCGTTTGTGCAGTACTTGGGTGTCGACACGTTCGCAGAATTCGTAGAAGTCGGTAAAGGGTCCGTTGGCTTTTCGTTCTTCGACCAGGACGGCGACGAGTGCCTCGCCCACGTTGCGCACAGCCGAAAGACCGAACGGAATCTCGCCCAACTTGTCAGAGGTATCGGCAGCATGGGACAAGATGGCCGTAAAGTCGATCGCCGAACGGTTGACATCAGGTACCAGCACTTCGATGCCCATAAGTCGACACTCATTGAGATAGACCGCGGCCTTGTCGAGACTGCCTTTGACGCTGGTGAGTAGCGCGGCCATGTACTCGACGGGATAGTTGGCTTTGAGGTAGGCGATCTGGAATGCCACGTAGCCGTAGCCGTAGGAGTGGCTCTTGTTGAAGGCGTAGTCAGCGAATTTAGCAATGGTGTCGAACATCTCTTTACCCAGAGATTCTTCGTAACCATTGTTGGCGATTCCCGCCATGAACTTTTCGCGCTCTTTTTCCATAGCGGCGCGAATCTTCTTACCCATGGCTTTGCGAAGCGAGTCCGCTTCGGCCAGGGAGAACCCGGCAAACTTCTGCGCCATCCGCATGACGCTTTCCTGATAGATCATCAGGCCATAGGTGTCGCCCAGGATCTCTTCAGCATCGGGATGCACGTATTCAATGGGTTTGCGACCGTTCTTTCGGTCGGCGTAGTCGTTGTGCATGTTGGCGGCCATGGGACCGGGCCGGTACAGCGCCACCAACGCCGCGACATCTTCGAACGAGTCGGGAGCCAACGAGCGCATAAGCGCTCGCATGGGTGTGGATTCCAACTGGAACACCCCGATCGAGTTACCGGCGGCCAACAGGTCGTACGTTGGTTGGTCGGTGAGATCAACGTTGTCAATGTCGATGCGTGTGCCGGTGGTAATTTCGATGTTGTCGAGAGCATCTTCGATGACGTCAAGGTTTCGTAGGCCCAAGAAGTCCATCTTGAGTAGGCCGAGTTCTTCGACGGCGCCCATCTCATACTGGGTGACCACGGGGGCCATCTCGATGTCTTTGTTCCTGTCCGGCTTGCGTTGGATAGGCAGGTACTCGGTAAGAGGTTCTTTGGTAATTACCACGGCCGCGGCGTGAATACCATCGCCTCGACGCAGTCCTTCGAGTCCTTTGGCAACTTCGATGACCCGCTTAGAGGTGGGGTCTTCGTCGTACATTTTGCGGATGTCGCCGGCCATCTTGTAGCCCTCGGCGTACTTCTCGGTTTTTTCGAGACAGGCATACAGCGGGGTGTCGCGGCCCATGATGAGCGGCGGCATCGCTTTGGCGATGCGGTCACCCACGCCATAGTCGTAGCCCAGCACGCGGGCACCATCGCGTACCGCAGCACGGGCCTTGATCGTGGAAAAGGTCACGATCTGGGCTACGTGGTCGCGGCCATACTTTTCGGCCGCGTAACGGATGAGTTCGTCTCGGTGGCGGGAGTCGAAGTCCATGTCGATGTCAGGCATCGAAACACGAGATGGGTTCAGAAATCGCTCGAACAACAAGTCGTACTTGATGGGGTCAAGATCGGTGATCCACAAGGAGTATGCCACCGCACACCCGGCGGCCGAGCCACGACCGGGACCAACACGGATACCGCGATCTCGAGCGTGTTTGATGAGGTCCCAGGTGATGAGAAAGTACGACGAGAAACCCATGTCGGCGATGACTTTGAGTTCGAACGCCAGGCGTGACACTGCTGCATCAGGAATCTTGTCGCCCCAGCGTTTCTTGGCGCCCTCCATTGTGAGGTGCTCAAGGTAGGCAGTGTCATCAGCAAAGCCTTCGGGCAAAGGGAAGTTGGGCAGCAGCGGGTTGCCGAACTCGATTTCGACATCGCAGCGTTCGGCGATCCACAAACTGTTGTCGCACGACACTTCGACTTCGTTGAACAGGTACCGCATCTCGGCGGCAGATTTGAGATAGTGCTGATCGCCGGAAAATTTGAAACGATCCGGGTCACTCATCAATGAACCGGTCTGCACACAAAGCAGCGCGTCGTGCGCTTCGGCATCATCTTGGTGCACATAGTGGCTGTCGTTGGTGGCCAGCAACGGCGCACCGATCTTCTTGGCTATCTCCAACAATTTCGGATTGGTTTGGTGCTGTTCGGGGATGGCGTGATCTTGAATCTCGACAAACATGTTGTCTTTGCCGAAGATGTCTTGCAGCCGCGCTGCTTTCTCTAGCGCACCCTTGTCGTCGCCATGGAGCAATGCCTGCAGCACCTGGCCACCCAGACAGCCAGTGGTGACGATGATGCCTTCGCTGTGCTCTTCGAGGAGTTCCCAGTCGACGCGAGGCTTGTAGTAATAGCCCTCCATGAAAGCCCGGCTGGCCAATTGGATGAGGTTCTTGTAGCCGGTGTTGTTTTCGGCCAGTGCGGTGAGGTGATAGTAGAGCTTCTTGCCACCTTCGGTTTCGCCACCAGAATCATCGACCCGTCCGCGTCGCGATGGTCGTTCGGCTCGACTGTCATGCGCCTGATAGAGCTCGGTGCCAATGATGGGCTTTATGCCCTGGTTTTTACACTCTTTGTAGAACTCGATGGCGCCGTACATGTTCCCATGGTCAGTGATGCCTAGCGCCGGTTGACCATCTCTGGCCGCGGCAGTGACCACATCGGTGACACGGGCGGCACCGTCGAGCATCGAGTACTCGGTATGCACATGAAGATGGGTGAATGAATCGCCACTCATGGATGACTAGACGGGCCAGGCGCGGTTGCCCTGCGCCGTCTCAGCCAATTCGGCCAACGTATAACTCTCTAACAACTTCCGCATATGTTCGCCGACACCAGCCCATACCGACAACAAGACGCACTGACCCTGGTGATCGCAAGCGCCATCCTGGTGCGGTTCGCCAAAGTCGCCCGCAACGATGGGGCCATCAACGGCAGAAACAATTTGGGCCAAGGTGATCTCCGAAGCATCACGGGCCAACGTGTAACCTCCACCAACACCGCGCTTAGATTTGACCAGACCCGCACCCTTGAGGGCCAACAAGATTTGCTCGAGATAGGGCTGCGGGAGACCGGTTCGTTCGGCGATATCACGCACTGACGTAGGCCCAACGGAATCGCCGAGCGCGAGGGAAAGCAGCGCTCGGCTGGCGTAGTCACCTCGTGTCGAAACCTTCATCGGTGACACCCTAGAGGAACATCGGCCCCCTTGAATGATCGACGCGGCCTAACCTTGTATTTACGCGCCGATTTCCACTGTTCGCATGGCAACCACCACCGAAGGGCCGCAGTTTCGTGGCTGAGCATCCCCAACCTATTATCCCCAACTACGCCGGAGCATGTGTCAGCAATATTGTTCCAGCATTACTCGAGCATCCCGATGCCGGTCGTCCGTGGATGCCCGAGGCGGCGCTCGACGCCAAACAGGTGGTGCTGTTAGTCATTGATGGTCTCGGCGCCGAGCAGCTAGCGGCGCATGCCCATATCGCTCCCACTCTTTCCTCTTTGACCGGCACCACCATCACTACGGTTGCGCCGTCAACAACTTCAGCTGCGCTTACTTCGATTGTCACCGGCGTCTCGCCCGCTGAGCACGGCATCATTGGCTATCGCATTCGCACTGGTGGAGAAACGCTCAATGTGTTGCGCTGGAACACCGGCTCGGGCGATGCCCGCGAACGAATTCCGGCTACGTCGTTTCAAACGGTGCCCGCCTTTGGGCATCGACCGGTCCCCGTGATAACCAAACAAGAGTTTGCGGGTAGCGGCTTTACCCAAGCCCACCTGGCGGGCACCAATTTGGCGGGCTACAAGATGACATCAACGTTGATCGTCGAGGTGCAGAACCATTTAAACGATGGCGCTCCGTTTATCTACGCCTATTACGACGGCATCGACAAGATCGCCCACGAGTACGGATTTGGCACCTACTACGAACAAGAATTGGCCCACGTCGACCGTTTGGTCGCCGACCTGTTGTCCACCCTCCCCGACGATGCCGCTTTGCTCGTCACCGCCGATCATGGCCAACTTCACATCGGCGATGCCGTCGTGCAACCGCACGATGACTTGCTTTCACTTAGCACCGCACAGTCTGGCGAAGCCCGTTTCCGGTGGCTCCATGCTGCGCCGGGCCGAGCGGCGGATCTTGCGGCTGCTGCTCGCCAGCATCACAGCGATGTTGCTTGGATCATGACGGCCGAAGAAGTCCTCGACCAACGCATCTTCGGCCCCCGCCCAATCCCGGAAGTTCTGCAACGGATCGGCGATGTTGCACTCATACCGTTTGAACCAATCGCGTTCGTCGAACCAACTGATACGGGCAAGGTCCGCCTCATTGGCCGACATGGGTCACTTACGAGTGCCGAAATGCATGTTCCGCTGTTGGTCGGTACCCGCGACGCGTTAGGTTAAACGTTCCGTTCGACACCCTCACCGAAGGACCTCCATGTCTGACTCTCCTAGCAAAAATATTGACACCGACACAGGCGAGCCCAAAGTCGTTACACCTGAGATCGTCGATACCGAAGCCACCGAAGTAGTTGACGCCGACACCGAAACAGTCGAAGAGCCCGTGATCGAGGCCATCGAACAACCCGCCAAGGTCATGCGGGTAGGCGCCATGATGCGTCAACTCCTTGAAGAGGTACGGGCCTCATCACTCGACGAACCCGGACGCGATCGCCTCCGCGACATCTACGAGATTTCGGTCCGCGAACTCGGCTCGGCACTCAGTCCCGATCTGCGCGACGAACTCGGCCGACTGACTCTGCCCTTCAGCGACGACGAAACGCCTTCCGAAGGCGAACTTCGTATCGCCGAAGCGCAGTTAGTCGGATGGCTAGAAGGCCTCATCCAGGGCATTCAAGCCACTCTCTTTGCCCAACAAATGGCCGCCCAACAACAGTTGGCCAGCGTCCGCGCCGGTTTACCTGCTGGCCCTCCGTCAGGCACTCAAATGCCGGGTCAAGCGGCAGCAGGTCCAGATGTGCGTCCCGGCACTTACCTATAAACGGGCGGCGGGATCCCCTAAACGCACGAATTACTCAAACAGCTGCGAATTGATGAGCTGAGCGAGGTCGTCAGGTGGTGGGGCTTGGAACGACATAATTTCACCGGTCAATGGGTGCGAAAGTCGCAACTCTTCGGAATGAAGCGCGGGCCGGTCAAATACTAAAGAGTGGCGCGAGCCGCCGTAGCGGGAGTCGCCGACTATTGGGTGGCCGATGGCCGCCAGGTGTACGCGGATTTGGTGGGTCCGCCCCGTCTCCAGCGTGCACTCGACGTGCGACGTCGACACGCCGACCATTGCCTCATCGGAATCACTAGCGGTCGAGCGGCCCAGAACTTGATAGTGCGTTACCGCCGGTCGACCGTCGGCCACAACGGCCATCTTGACGGGGTCACGAGGCGAACGACCGAGTGGAGCGTCGATGGTTCCCTCATCGTTGGTGGCGCTGCCCCACACTACGGCGGTGTACTGACGGTGAATGGCGTGTACTGCCAGGGCGGAGACCAAAACGTCGTAGGCCATGGGGGTACGAGCGGCCATCATGACGCCTGAGGTACCAACGTCGAGGCGGTGCACAATGCCGGGGCGGTGAAGTTCGCCTACGTGCACAATCTCGGGGTAGCGAGCCAATAGTCCATTAACAAGTGTGCCCGTTTCATTGCCCGCTCCAGGGTGCACTACGAGTCCGGGGGGCTTGTTGAGCACAAGGAGATCGTCGTCTTCATGCAGTACGGTGAACTCGATCGAATCGTCGGCCTCGGGCAATTGCGGCCCTTTATTCGGTACAGCCGATAGCTCGACAAGATCTTCGGTCTTTAGCCGCAGGGACGCCTTGGTGGTTGCCCGACCATTGACCTTGACGACTCCATCGGCCAAGAGGTCGCTGGCTTGTTTGCGAGAACACGAACACAAGATTGTGAGAAAACGATCAAGACGCTCCTTGTCGAGTGCGGCGGGGACCCGTTCGGCGACCACCGGATCAACGGACATCGGCTACCTCGCCGTCGATGGGAGAATCAGCAGGTTCGGTTGCTGCTTGCATGGCCCGTGAGCCGAACACGACTAACACCAGGCCGCCAATGACAATCGCGGCGTCGGCCACATTCCACACCGGCCACCACTGCAAGTCAACAAAGTCGATGACCGCACCGTCGAAGAACCCGTTGCCACGGAGCATCCGGTCCGCCCCGTTGCCCGCTACACCCGCGCCAACGAGCGCCAGTGGGTACACAATGGCCGGTTCGGTTTGGGAATACATATACACCACAAGGCCAATCAAAACCAGCGTGGCGAACATGCCCAGCCAACGGCCAAAACCTTCGCCCTGACTAAAGGACATTCCTTCGTTAAATACCAAGTTGAACCGCAGTGAACCAATGAGATCGATATTGCGTTCAGGGTTTTGCAACGCACTAACGGCCCAAGACTTCGTAATTTGGTCTATGACAAAAATAACCACCAACAAACCATAGGCGCGACGGGCAAGCGAACTCACCGCGTGGACGCCGCTTGTAGAGACACAATTTGCCTAGCGACGACGACCGAGGCCGCCCGCCTTACATTCAACACGCAGGGCCGCCCACGGAATTGCCTCAAGGCGTTCTTCGGGAATGGTCCCGCCACAGTCGGTACAGACACCGTAGATGCCAGCCTCAATACGCTTGAGCGCACCGTCGATCTGATCGACAGCAGCACGGGCGTGAGCGGAAAGAGCCAGATCTCGCTCGCGTTCGACGGCCAAAGTATCGCCCTCGCCGGACTCTTCATCGAACTGAGCATCGCCGGGTTCGCGGCTTTCGACCAGAGCATCGGCTTCGGCTTTGAGGGTTTCGGCTGACGTGACGTAACGGGCACGCTCTTCGTGGAGCAACTTGGTCTGGGCGTTAATGAAACGTTTTCCGTACGGCGATTTCTTGGGAGCGGCCTTCTTAACTGGGGCCTTCTTAACTGGTGCCTTCTTGACAGCTGCCTTCTTAACTGGGGCCTTCTTGACAGCTGCCTTCTTAACTGGGGCCTTCTT
>Ga0115000_10001012_pt1 | contig 25502 bp, 24 predicted proteins | sample ArcticOcean_MG_C_6_FD_89690 | JGI IMG/M metagenome (GOLD analysis project Ga0115000, IMG submission 89690) | Marine microbial communities from western Arctic Ocean - ArcticOcean_MG_CB8_128 | ecosystem: Environmental > Aquatic > Marine > Oceanic | place: Arctic Ocean: Canada Basin | collected... | reverse complement strand
CGATTTTGGGCGACTGAGTATCGCGCTGCTGATAGAAGACCCAAGCCTGCCTCAGATTGTCATACATCGCGTCATTGCCGCGATCACTTAGGTCCGATCGCGAGGTGCTGGCGAAGTAATGGGTAACAAATAGATTCAGCTCAACGGAATCCGTCTGCGAATAGTCTTTACTCAGCCTCTTGCTGAGCTTCATCAGCTTCTTATGCCCCAATAGGTATTTCCCGCTCATAGCATTTTGCCTCGCACGGTATGTGATCTGTGACTGAACGCCCCTTGAATCATCGTAACAATTTGCATATTCAACCCCATCTGCTGCCTCATTTTAACCTTAACTTTCTCCACCACAGCGGTTACTTCAATGGAATTCATCGCCCCTCTCAAGAGCGAGCTACATTCAGCTACAATCTCGACCTAGACATACATATCAAAACGTTTAAAATCCCTCACTTCGCTTTATGCGCCGCACACACAGCAGAGAATTATCAATATGAGCCATCACGAAATAATAACAGAACTCAAAAATTGGTTATCGCTTCAAATTATAGGCCAGGAGCGCCTAATTGATCGCTTGCTAATAGCACTGCTGGCTGATGGCCACTTACTGGTTGAAGGCGCACCGGGCTTAGCAAAGACCAAAGCGATTAAGGATCTTTCCCGTGCCATCGAGGGCGATTTTCACCGCATTCAATTTACACCTGACTTATTACCCAGCGATATTACCGGTACAGAGGTATATCGGCCAGAAGACGGGACATTCGTCTTTCAACAGGGCCCCATATTTCACAATCTGGTCCTGGCAGATGAAATTAACCGCGCACCTGCTAAGGTGCAATCAGCACTTTTAGAGGCGATGGGTGAGCACCAGGTTAGTGTTGGCCGCGAATCATTCCAGTTGCCACCCCTGTTTCTAGTAATGGCGACCCAGAACCCAATTGAGCAGGAAGGTACCTATCCCCTGCCAGAGGCACAACTCGACCGCTTCCTTATGCACGTTACTGTCGATTACCCGAAGATCGAAGCGGAACGAAAAATACTGCACCTTGTCCGCAATGAGGCCGCCAATCAGGTAGCAGAATCACCGAAAGAGGTAACTCAAGAGTGCCTATTCGCTGCGCGCTTGGAAATTCTGAACATGCACATGGCGCCTGAGGTAGAGGAGTACATAATTCAGCTAATCATGGCGACAAGAACGCCTAAAAATTACGGTGAGGACCTTGCATCTTGGCTGGAATACGGCGCAAGCCCTCGCGGCACGATCTCCCTAGACCGCTGCGCACGGGCGCATGCCTGGATTCAGGGTAGAGACTTTGTGAGCCCGGATGATGTGCAGGAAGTCCTTTTTGACTGCCTACGCCATCGCATCCTATTGAGCTTCGAGGCAGAAGCCAGCGGCATCACCCCAGATAAGGTGCTTGAGACTATTCGCGAACGCGTACCCTCAGCCTAGCAACGCCAAGGCTTATCATGTCAGCGAAACTCAACAGCGACCCACATTTCGCCCGCTACCAAAGTACTGGAGCGGTTATCAGTTTGGAAGAATTGTTGGTTCAACGCCATGCTGCCAAGAATCTCGATTACTTAGCCCATTCCCGCTCCATCGCCGGTATTTCAGGACTGCATCTTTCCAAGATGCGTGGCCGCGGACTCGACTTCGAAGAGTTCAGGCCCTACCAAGCAGGCGACGATATACGGTTAATTGACTGGCGTGTCACTGCTCGAACAAACAAACCTTTTACCAAAGTCTTCCGAGAAGAGCGAGAACGCCCAGTTATCATCGCGGTAGACCAGACTCACAACATGTTTTTTGGCAGCCAGGTTGCCTTCAAGTCGGTCCTGGCAGCTCAGGCCGCCGCACTACTTTGCTGGCTTGCCATCGATAATGGCGATCGAGTCGGCGGGCTGGTGTTTTCCGACTGGGACTCGTCCTTGGTTCGCCCCAAGCGCAGTCGCAGATCGGCTCTGCATTTACTGAATCAGGTCTATAAATATAACCAGGATCTGCAACACGTTAAAGATCCTGAGACCCACCGCGAACCAGAAGAAGGCTTTAAGCCCGGCCTTGCTCACGCTCTGGGTCAAATACGGCGCATCACCAAACCCGGCAGTACGCTGTATGTAATATCCGATTTCATGACGCTAGATGCAAAGGCATTGCAGTATCTGAACCAGCTATCCCAGCACAATAATGTGGTCTGCTGCATGGTGTATGACGCCTTAGAGGAATCATTACCAGTGCCTGGCATCTACAGCATCACCGATGGCTCAAGCAAAGGCGCCCTTAATACCCATAGCAACAAGGCGCGTAGTCGCTATAAAGAACAGTTTCAGCAACGTATGCAAGGCATAGAATCAGACTTAGAAAAGCTGAGGATTCAACTCATTAAAATGCGGACCAATCAATTGGTCGTGGAGCAAATACGGCAATGGATAGCGAAGAGCTCTTAGCTCAACTAGCCGACATTCACCTTCCAGAACCGGTAAGCTACTGGCCGCCGGCTATTGGCTGGTGGATTCTCGCGGCTATCGCTCTTGTTCTGCTCGTTATCTTGTATCGAAAATTCGCTAGCAAACAACGCCAGCGGAAGATCTGCCAATACGCTCTAGCCGAGCTGCAGCGCTGCTATGACAGCTATTCCCAAGCCGACGCCGCTAACAGCGATCAAAACAAACTCGACTACGTGAATCAATTCAATACCGTAGTTCGGCGCGTAGCATTAGTGCACTACCCGCAGGCCAACGCCGCTAGCCTAGACGGGGCCTCCTGGGTTGATTTTATCCGTCAAAAAGGTGACTCTTCTTTGCTGAGCGATGATATTGCTACAGCCTTGCAATTCGGACGTTTTCAGACCAAGTGCGACGTCGATGTGGACGCCATGCAGGGCTTCGGTCAACAGTGGATTCAGAGCCTCTATATAGGTGACAAAAAGCCTAACGACGACTCCGGTAACGAAACTGCCTCAGCTTCCCGAGGATTAAGCTCAGATGCTTGAATTTACTTGGCCTTATGTGTTCCTAGCCCTGCCGTTGCCGCTAATCGTTTATAGGCTGTTCGCCCGTGCTCCACGTCAGGATGCCGCGCTGTATGTGCCTTTCTTCAGCACCCTGAGCCGTTTGCAGTCAGATAACGAGAACATGACCTCCGGCAGATTATTAAATCTAATCTGCTGCACGGCAATTTGGCTGCTCGTGATAATTGCCTCCAGCCGACCACAGTGGCTGGGCGACCCGGTGCAGTTACCGTCAACTGGGCGCGATTTGATGCTATCCGTCGACATCTCCGGCAGCATGGAGGCGCAAGATATGGTCGTGGGTAACCGACAGGCCTCGCGTATCGAGGTAGTAAAAGCTGTCGTAGGTGACTTTGTAGAGCGCCGCGAAGGCGACCGCCTCGGTCTTATCCTATTCGCCGCTCATGCCTATATTCAGGCACCTCTCACCTTCGATCGGGAAACCGTAGGCACGCTATTGGCCGAAGCTGAGATTGGCATCATCGAAGAATCTGCTACTGCTATCGGCGACGCCATCGGCCTAGGTGTCATCCACCTGCGCACCAGACCCGAAAATAGTCGTGTATTGGTATTATTAACAGATGGTGTGAACAATGCCGGCGCCGTTTCACCCGAACAGGCAGGCCGGCTCGCGCAGACAGAAAACATCAAAATTTATACGATCGGCATCGGCGCCGATCAGGTTGTGCAACGCACCTTCTTCGGCGCTAGAGCAATCAATCCGTCAGCAGAATTGGACGAAGCTGTGCTCACTCAGATAGCGGAATCCACTGGAGGACGTTACTTTAGAGCTCGAGACGTGAATGATCTTGTCGAGATCTATGAGGAACTAGATCTCCTCGAGACCATCGAGCAAGACGAGCAGACCTACAGGCCCACTAGAGTTTTATTCTACTGGCCTCTTGGTGCAGCTGTGATAATTAGCTTCCTTCTTGCCCTAATCTCTATTCCCTGGATGTCACTCACGGGCAAAGCGAGACTCAGCGATGGCGACGATGATGAAATTGAAACAGCCACTGGAAGTAAAACCTGATGGAACTACTTATACCAGTCAGCGTAATCGATAATTTTCATTTCCTTAGGCCGCTATGGCTACTAGCATTAATCCCCGTGCTGCTATTCTTCTCCGCCATGTGGCGCGTGAATTCAGTCGTAACAGCCTGGGATAAGGCAATCGACAAGAACCTGCTGCCTTATCTTCTAGACCGCAGTAAGAACGCTTCACAGCGAACTCCACTAATTTTGTTATTTGCCGCTTGGGCGCTATCCATTCTCGCGTTAGCCGGACCGGTCTGGGAGCAGTTGCCGCAACCTGTACAGAAAAAAGAAGATGCGCTTGTTATCGTTTTCGACCTTTCGCTATCTATGTTTGCACCCGATCACTCACCGAATAGACTCGACCTGGCAAAGCGTAAACTACGGGACATCCTCGCTCTGCGCGAGGAAGGTCAAACCGCCCTCGTCGTCTATGCTGGTGACGCCCATACCGTGACACCACTAACCGATGACGTGGTCACGATTGAGGCGCTGGTCCCCTCGCTAAGCCCTAACATCATGCCACTTTTTGGCAGTAAACCAGTTGAGGCGATCGAACTGGCCATCGGGCTACTTGACGGAACCGACGCCAGTCGCGGAAAGGTCCTGTTGATGACTGACGGCATCCGTGGCTTCGATGAAGAACTACTAATCACAGAGCAATTCGCCGATAACGACTATGAACTTTTGATCATGGGCATAGGCACCGAAGAAGGCGCTCCAATTCGAACCAATGACGGCGAGTTCCTAACAGATGAAGCAGGGGCGTTAATCATCCCAACTCTGAACAAGGACGTTTTACAGTCACTCGCCAATCGCGTCAGCGGGCGCTACCACGATATACAGCTTGCCGATTCTGACCTGGCCTACCTGCTTTCAGACTTCGAGCTGTTAGATGACGAGCAAATGTCGGATGTCGAAGAAGAGTTTGATATTTGGTATGAGTTCGGCCCTTGGTTATTACTGTTGGTGCTACCGATCGCTGCTTTGAGCTTCCGCCGCGGCTGGCTATTCTGCTTCGTTCTAATTACCGGATCCGGCATGATGTTGCCAAGCCAGCAGGCGCAAGCACTCGAATGGAAAGATCTTTGGATGACAAAGGATCAACAGGCCGCTGAAGCCTTTGCCAGCGAAGCGCACACTACCGCCGCACTGCTATTCGAAGCGACCGACTGGCAGGGCGCTGCTAACTACAAGGCTGCAAATTACGAAGCCGCCGTCGCGTCCTTCAGCGCCATAGATACAGTCGATGGGCATTACAACCGAGGCAACGCCCTCGCCTTGTCCGGCAACTACGCTGAATCTATCGCCGCCTATGACATCGCGCTCAGCTTAGAACTAGGTCACCCCGACGCTCTTCAGAACAAGGAAATCGTAGAGCAATTGCTTGAGCAAGAAGAAGCTGAGAACGGCGAAAATCAAGACGGCGAAGACCAGGAAAGCGAATCAGAGCAGAATTCTGAGAACGAATCCGATGAGGAGTCTGAAAACAGTGATCAGCAAGATCAGGAGAGTCAAGAAGGCAATCAAGATCCGCAAGATCAAGAACAGCAAAATCAACCCCCAGAAGAGCAGGAAGGCTCCGAGTCGAATAGCGAGCAGAATACGCCTAGCGAAACCACCAATGAAGAATTCGAAGAGCAGCAATCTCTTGAGCAATGGTTAAGACGAATCGAAGACGACCCCGGCGAGCTACTACGCCGCAAGTTCAGGTACCAATACCGACAGCGTCAGCTGAATGGCACGGCAAATAGCCTGCAAAATGGAGGACAGATCTGGTGAGAATTAAGTCACGACTGGCATTCATATTTCTCTGCTTAGGCCTAACACTACTCTCAACGGCACAAGCGCAGGAAGTCGAGATATCTTTGGATCGCAACGAGATCGCGCGCGGCGAAACCGTAACACTTACTATACGAATCTACGATCAGCGCCAGGGCATGCAATTAGACCTGACTCCGTTAACCAGTCAATTCGATGTACTGGGGACTCGAACCTCAAGCCAAATAAGAAGCGTCAATGGCGCGGTTGAAGCGTGGACTGACTACATAGTCACGCTATTCCCTCTAGAGGAAGGCGATCTAATAATTCCTGAGCTAAACATCAACGGCACGGCAACAGCGCCGATGGTAGTCACAGTGACTAACGAAGGCCCTCGCTCCAACCAATCAAACGAAGAGCTATACCTAGAGATAGAGACAAACAAAGAGTCTGTCTATGTACAGGAACAATTGCTATTCACCGTCCGTCTCTACTACACGATCAATGGCATTCGAAACCCCCAATTCACCGAACTCGAGATGGAAGACTCAGTCATCCAGCTAATCGGCTCGCCCAATCAATATGAGAAGCTCATCGATGGGGAGCGCTATGGCGTTTACGAGAAACGCTACGTCATCTTCCCCCAGCGCAGCGGGCCCTTAGAGGTTCCTGACATACTATTTCGCGGCGAAGTTACAGACGGCTCTAGTAATTTTGTTTTTAGAAACCTCAACACCCGTCGCGTCACCGCCTTCATCGAAGGGATAACGATCGATGTTTTGGAGCGGCCTAGCGCCGTGCAAAGCGACGACTTCTGGCTGCCGGTGTCAAACCTGACGTTAGAGGAAAGCTGGAGCACAGATCTCAACAGCTTGAAGGTTGGCGATAGCCTTATACGCACAGTGACTATGACTGCAGACGGCCTAGATGGCGCCGTGCTGCCACCATTTAGTCCCACAGAAATCGAAGGCTTGAACCTGTATCCGGATCCCGCTGAAATTGAGCGCACCTTCGTAGAAGGCGCAATTGTTGGCACTCGCATAGAAGTCACCTCAATGGTGCCGGTCGACAGTGGCAACATAGTGATTCCAGAAATCTCCATACCCTGGTGGAACATAGATACCGACCAAATAGAAGCAACTGTTATACCCGCAACAAGTCTAGTCATTGCGACTATCACCGGCGAAATACCCGCCGAACAGACTGTAGCCAGCACGGAGAACCTAGAGGAACTATTATCTCAGCTACCGGTAGTGGACCAGGAAATGATAGATGCACAGGCACAGGCTGAGTTTATCGAGGTTGAGGCTGCTTGGCTGAGCTATACGATAGCCGCCGCATTTATCATCGTGATGTTTAGCATCTACAAACTGGTAATCGCGGATAACAAACGCGAAATCAGCGAATACCTGCAGCGCCTAAAAGCGCAGATTGCAGCTAATTACAGCCCCAACAACAACGAGCGCGTAGCCTACAAACAATTGGTACGTGCCTGCAGCCGCAATGACCTCACGGCAATACGACAGACACTCATAACATGGTGTGATCATCACATCGATAGCCGCTTTGTAATCAGCATGGAAGACATACTGCAACAGAACGAATCACCAGGCTTGCACGAACACGCACGTAATATACAAACTACGCTGTTCCAAATTGATAACGGCCAGGGCCAGGCCAGCGGCAGCACATTCAATGCCAAAGACCTGCTACAGCTCATCTCACAGCTAAGAAAAAGCAAACTACGCGTGCAGAAGAAGCAGCAACAAGAAGAGCAATATTCACTACCACCGCTTTATAAAACTTAACACAAAGCAACTAGCGGTTTATCACCATGAATAACTCCCGTCTAGTTTACAGCTCCGAATCCTCCACCTGCGCTGGATGTCATAAGCCGCTGCGAAAATGCAATTGCCGCCTAGTCCAAGATAAGGGTAATCCAAGGCAAATCGTCGATCCCCCAATCCGAATTAGTAGAGAATCGAAAGGCCGAAAAGGCAAAGGTGTCACCCTCATATCAGGCTTGGAGATGAACGAGGCAGATCTGAAGAGCCTCGCAAAGAAATTAAAGGCGCTATGTGGCTCCGGCGGCACCGTCAAAAATGGTGTGATCGAGGTTCAGGGCGACCATCGCGATCAGATTAAACAAGAATTAGACAAGCAGTTTACGAACGTGAAGCTATCCGGCGGCTAATACGCAGTAATATCTTGACTACAGCGGGTGCGAATATAGAGGGTCTATTCCAAGCGTATAAAGTTTACTCGGACCGTATAAATAGTCATTACCCTTGGCTAGGCTTATCTCCATGCAGAGCCAAACAACACCAGATAATACTGAGAAGAAAACTTCCAAGATATTGATTTTAATGGCTATACTTGATATTTTTATAGCTACTCACTACCGAAATAAAAAACCGAGGCGCGCATTGAAACAGCCCAAACTACCCTAAGCCGGTTTCACCTGCTTTTTCACCCGAACACCGCAGCCGGTAATGCTGGATTTCTGTATTCACGACAATCAAAAAGGACGCACGAGACGTAACAATCATCAAAGGCGCTAGCGTTGCACAACGTCGGCTACTGGCAGAAAGCGTTTGTAAACAAACCGATAAACAGAGAAAGCCCGAAGGAGAAATTACGCCAATGAAAGGACCAGAAATGAACCGTCGAGGTTTTATAGCCGCTGGAGCTGGGGCAATGGCGCTCACTGCTATTGCCAAAGCGGCTAGTGCGGCGGAGCTAACACTTGAAGAGCAGTCTAATGTTCAGCTCGTCAACGAATTTTGCGCAGCCTGGCCTAGCCATGACCTCGACAATATTATGGGTTTTTTTGCTGACGACGGAGCGTACCGCATGACGGAAACGACCGAACTGGCAAATGGCCGTGACGCCGTATCAGCACGCATTCAGACGATCATTAACAACGTCGACAGATTCGAGGTGCTAGATACCTTTGCTCGAGGACCGATGGTAATTAATGAGCGGATTGACTATTTTTCGGATTTCACAATCAAGACTTGGCAAGGTGTTGGGGTATTCTTCATCAGAGATGGAAAGATCGTGGATTGGTATGACTACACAATAAAGATGGAACCGGCCTGACCCAAATTGAGCCGCCAAGCCCGAACGCGCTTAGCTGAGTAAATTTGGAAGCTATGAAAAGAAAGGGAAGCAAAGCCAACTCATACTAAACGATTCAAAAAGGATGCTAAGTAAAAGCTACCCAGCGCGCCTCAATCCAGCCAACACGGGCATCTCTGTCTTTAGCTTCGCATACACAACTTTCAACGACTGTAAGTCAGCCTTCTTCTGTGCCTCACTAACAGACTTCTCTACATAGGTCATCTGAATATACAAACCTGTAAGCTCAGTCACCGCCTCGGCGAACTCAGGCCTCTCAGCACACACTCTATCCCTGAAAGCGATTGACGTCTCACTTCTAAGCTTTTCCCAGCTTTCTTTCTAACTCTATTTCGAGCCTCGCCGAGTTGCCCTAACTGAAAACCGAACTAGTCTCTAGCTTGCGCGGCTGCCTTCTTGCTCTCCTTCTTTGCCTTGGCCGTATCGTTACGTGAATTTTCAAGGCGTTTCAGATATATCTCATCCACATCCCCGGTAACGTATTCGCCATTGAACACCGAACACTCGTATTGCTCAATATCAGAATTGCCTTCAGAGGCTGTAGAGATCAGGTCCTCCAGATCCTGATAGATGAGCCAGTCGGCCCCGATAGCCTCTTCGATTTCTTTTTCTGTCTTGCCCGAGGCGATGAGTTCATCAGCCGCGGGCATATCGATGCCATAGACATTAGGATAACGAATCGCCGGTGCTGCTGAGGCGATATAGACTTTAGCGGCCCCCGCATCGCGTGCCATCTGAATGATTTGTTTGCAAGTTGTTCCGCGAACGATCGAGTCATCGACTAGCAATACGTTCTTGCCCTTGAATTCGAGACCGATGGCGTTCAATTTCTGACGGACACTTTTCTTGCGCTGACTCTGCCCTGGCATGATAAACGTACGACCGATATAGCGATTCTTCACGAAGCCTTCACGGAACTTCAGGCCAAGACGGTTTGCCAATTCCAGAGCCGCCGTACGACTCGTGTCGGGGATCGGGATTATCACGTCGATATCATGCGCAGGCCTGATTCTTTCGATCTTGTCCGCAAGACGTTCGCCCATGCGCATGCGTGCCTTATAAACGGATATGCCATCCATTAATGAATCCGGACGTGCGAAATAGACGTGTTCGAATATGCAAGGCGTATGCACGCCCGGCTCGGTGCACAGCTGAGTATGCAACTCGCCATTAATATCTATGTAGACCGCCTCGCCAGGAGAGACATCGCGCACTAGTGTAAATCCCTGCGAGTCGAGGGCCACACTCTCAGAGGCAATCATGTATTCTTTTTTACCCTGCTCTGATTCCCGGATACCGAATACTAGCGGGCGGATACCATTTCTATCTCTAAAACCGACTATGCCATAGCCAGATAACATTACGATGGCGACGAAACCGCCACGACAGCGATTATGCACTCCAGCAACCGCAGCGAATACATCTTCGGGCAGCGGTTTCATTTTATTGCGGCGCTGCAATTCGTGGGCGAATACATTTAGTAATACCTCTGAATCGGAATCGGTATTAATATGACGAAGGTCTTCTTTAAAAAGGTCGCGACTGAGTTCTTTACTGTTGGTTAGGTTGCCGTTGTGGGCGAGGCAAAGGCCATAGGGCGAATTTACATAGAACGGTTGTGCGAGCGCTGGACTGGAGCCGCCTGCGGTAGGATAACGCACATGCCCTATACCCATATTGCCGGTCAGCCTGCGCATATGTCGGGTGCGAAACACGTCCTTTACCAGGCCGTTGTCTTTGCGGAGATTTAGCTTTCCGTTATCGCTAGTCATGATGCCCGCAGCATCTTGGCCTCGATGTTGCAGCACAGTTAATGTGTCATAGAGACAGACACCTGCATCTTTACTAGCAACCACACCTACCAATCCACACATAGTACGCTCCGCGATTAACAGTGTTTAAGGCGCCGGACTGACGCTATTCATATCCCCAATAAAAACCTGAGACTTCTCAATCAAGTCCATCCCATAAGGGATCAACTGCGATTTCTGCCACAACTCAGTCTCCGAAACGAACACGCTAGTAACAAACAGAATTACCAACACGATTATCACACCCCTAGCCACACCAAAGACGGCACCCAGTAAGCGATCAGCCAACTTCAAGCCGGTGACGCTAAGTAATTTTGACATAAGGAAATTCAGAAACGTTCCTAACATCATCACAATAACAAAAAGTATGGCAAACGCGCTCACGTAGCGAATGCCATCGTTCTGTATCATGCCGGTCATCAATCCCGCGAGAGGTTCACTGTATACTCTAGACACCAGCAAAGCTGCAATCCAGGTCAATAATGAAAGTACTTCCTTGATCAGTCCCCGCCATAGGCCAAATACAGACGATAGCACCGTGATTATCAGAATGACTATATCGACTTGATTGAATGCCATGTGCTAATCAGTAACCCGCTATAGACGCTCGAGTTCGTAGCGAACTACCAAACCTACCAAACTGAATTCCTCTTGCAACTTTTGCTGATATTCGTTTACCTGCCCCCGATCCAACCAAGGACCGACGAATACGCCAGTGAGATCACCTTGACCACTTCGCATAGCCCGGCTATAAGCCTTATAGCCTGCGCTTTGCAACCTGGTCACTAGATTACTGGCGTTCTCGCTATCTGAAAAAGATCCGAGGCGAACAACCCATCCCTGCGGTAGTCCTAGATTGCTAAGCTGTGGCACTTCGCGACTAAAAATGGCTATGGATTCGGTGATTTCGACATCGCTAACGGGCTCCTCGGTAGCGCTGGCTACGGCAGGCTCCTCGACCAGCTCGACAACTTCTTCTATAAGGGATACGGTCGTGGCAATTTCCGGATCAACGACCTCAACTGCCTCGACATTGCCTACAATCACCGGTCGCGACTGGATAGGCTCAGGAAGGATAGAAATAATGGGAGATTCTGGGATACGGCTGCTAACGGGAGCTTGGTAGCTGCCTTCACCATCAAAAATGATGGGCAGAAATATTAAGGCTAGAGCGAGTAGCACGACAGTACCGACGATTCGTTGTTTGGCGCCCTGGTTCAAGTCGTGTACCTCAATAGTAATAAGATCACTTGTTTCCTGCTAAAACTAGCCTTTCAGGCCTGCTCAGTAAGCCCATAAACTGCCGCGACGGTAAGGAACGAGCCCGTCACCAGTACAGCGTCCTCGGCTTCGGTTTGGTCGCACGCGGCCCTATAGGCTGACTCGACGCTGTCGAATTGCAAAATAAGCCCCTGATCAGACGCGATTCCTACGTTTTTCATGCTTTGTGCCACTTCGTCTGCAGCCATACTGCGCGCCTCATCGACCTGCGCAATATACCAGATGTCTACGCAGTATTCTAAGGCTGTGATCATTCCTAGCACATCTTTATCGGCCATCATCGCCAGTACGGCCGCGATGCGGCCAGCCCCCTGATTCTCAGCCTTGTAGCTGTGCAAACGAATGGCGAGTTGCCGCATGGCATCGGGATTATGCGCCACATCGAAAATTACTGCGCGGCCATTGCCCAAATCTCTGCGCTTATCGAAGCGACCAGCCAGTGCTAGCTCCGCCAACGCAGCAACCACCGCTTCAATCTCAATGCTTATAGGTAATAACTTCAAGGCTTGTAAGCTAGCAGCTACATTGCTTAGCATGAGGCTGGGAATGGGTAGATCAGACCAGTCTATAGGCTCTGCCTCCCTATTTTGCCCTCTCCATCGCCAGGAGGTATTAGCAACGTTCTGCTCAACGTGAAAATTTTGACCGCTTATAATCAAAGGTGAACCGAGTTCCTGCGCTCTGTTGATAATTGCGTTAGGTGGCTGTTCGCCACCAAATATGGTCGGTATTTTGGGCCTCATTATGCCCGCCTTCTCGACAGCGATAGATTCGATGTCGTTACCCAGCCAATCCGTGTGATCAATACCTATGCTACTAATCACTGCAATATCTGCATCGACGATGTTCACCGCATCGAGACGACCGCCCAGGCCGACCTCTAACAAGGCTACGTCGACATTGTTCTCCCGCAGCAGGTAAAGACCCGCTAAGGTAGCGAATTCGAAGTAACTCAGGGTTTCGCCATCTCTGGCTTCATCGATCGCCGCAAAGGCAGAGATCAAAGGCGCATCGGTGACGTTGGTCGCATTAATACGGATACGTTCGTTGAAGACATGAATATGCGGCGAGGTATAACAACCGGTTTTATACCCCGCCTCCTGCAGGATAGCTTCCATTGTCGCCACACAAGAGCCCTTGCCATTTGTACCGGCAACAGTGACGACTAGCGGTGCGGGTTTGCCTAAACTCAGATTAGCCGCAACTCTTTGACTCCGTTCAAGACCAAGTTCTATCTCGCGCGGATGTACGCTAGAAATATACTGCAACCAGCTCTCGAGAGAACTACCTTTCGCGGGCATTGCTTTAGCTCTATAGATTAAGAGGCGGTGTTTCTGTAATAAAGAAATTTTTCGAGCATCGACGAAATTTTGCTACGCAGATTCTTACGGTGAACGATCATGTCAATAGCCCCATTCTCAAGTAAGAATTCGCTGCGTTGAAAACCTTCGGGTAGCTTTACTCGTACCGTCTGCCGTATAACATCGGGACCCGTAAAGCCAACCAGTGCGTTAGGCTCGGCAATATTCACATCGCCTAGCATCGCCAGGCTTGCTGATACGCCGCCATAGACTGGATCCACGAGAACCGAGATATAGGGCAAGGAATTTCGCTTCAATTTCGCCAAAGCGGCTGACGTCTTCGGCATCTGCATAAGAGAGATAAGTGCTTCCTGCATGCGCGCTCCACCACTGGTGGAGAAACACACGAGAGGTAACTTTTCTTCTATACAGACATTGACTGCCTGGGTAAATTTTTCACCGACCACTGCCCCCATTGAGCCACCGATAAAACTGAACTCGAAAGCAGCAGTGATAACAGGAATATTATTGACCTTGCCTTTTACGACGATAATGGCATCTTTCTCGCCCGTACTTTTTTGTGCCGCGCTAATCCTATCTTTGTATTTCTTTCGATCCTTGAATTTCAACAGATCAACTGGCTCCATGTCAGCATTCAACTCAATCTGATCGCCAGCATCCAGAAACAGCTCGATACGACGCCTAGCAGTGATGCGCAGATGGTGTTCACACTTGGGACAAACATCGAAGTTTTCGCTGAGCGATTTCTTGTAAAGCATCGCATCGCAGCGTGGGCATTGCTTCCAGGTACCTTCAGGCACAGTCGATTTTTTCGCGTCCTTTGGAGCGATTGATATCGATGGTAAAATTTTATCTATCCAACTCATTCTTCAGTCCGTCTAGGCAGTCAGCTAAAGAGTTTACACTAGTTTATCTAAGGCTTCTCTAGCCTCAGAGATCACTCTTATGGTGTCACTCAACAGCTCTGACTCATGTTCTACTTGATCGGCCAATAGAGCAATTTTTTCAACCAGAGCGCTACCTATAATTACACCGTCTGCCAACTTTCCCATAGCTGCAGCACTTTGGGCATCCTTGATGCCGAAACCTATAACAATCGGTAGTTGGGTCCGCTCACGCAATTTATTTATATTTGCAGTCACTGAGCCAAAGTCCGTCAATGCGGCACCTGTAACGCCCTTCAACGACACATAGTAGAGATAGCCGCTACAGTGTTCGGTAATACTCGCCACGCGCTCTTCTCGTGTCGTTGGCGCCACGAGAAATATCGTGTCCACCTTGACAGCGCGCATCATCGCATTCAGCTCATCCGCCTCCATAGGCGGCAGATCAACAGTCAACACACCATCAACACCAGCGGAACTGGCTGCCTCTGCAAAGGCTTTGTAGCCCATGATCTCGATAGGGTTCAGGTAGCCCATTAACACGATGCCAGTATCGGTGTCGGTCTTTCTAAACTCAGCCACCAACCCTAACACCTGTTTCAGAGTGGTTCCCTTCGCAAGAGCACGTTCAACGCCGCGCTGAATAATCGGCCCGTCCGATGAGGGATCGCTAAAGGGTATGCCAAGCTCTATGATGTCTGCGCCCTGCCCGACCAGCTTATGCATTAACGCACTCGTTGTTTCCAAATTCGGATCGCCCGCAACCAGATAAGGAATTAGAAGCTTCCTGTTTGCTAATGCCGCCTTCTCTGCGATTTTACTTATTCTACTCATGCCTTTCCTAAGAATTCTCTAACTACAGATAATGTTGGTTGTATTGATCAAGCCTTATCCCGTGTAAAAATCCAGAATGAACTCTAAAGTTTGATACCTTCGATCTTCGCTACCGTCTCGATATCCTTGTCACCACGCCCCGACAGATTAATAACAATATTCTTTTCTCGAGGCAGAGTCGTAGCAAGCTTCATTGCATAGGCAACCGCATGACTAGACTCCAAAGCTGGAATAATACCTTCGAGTCGTGTGAGTTGATGAAACGCCTTCATGGCCTCCTCATCAGTTGCATCCACATAGTTAACCCTTTTCATGTCTTTCAGCCAAGAATGCTCGGGCCCTACGCCTGGATAATCCAAGCCGGCAGAGATCGAATGCGTTTCAAGAACCTGGCCTGCCTCATCCGACATTAGATACGTTCTATTGCCATGCAATACGCCCGGCGAACATCCCGAACTCAAAGGAGCGGCGTGTTCGCCGGTAGCCAAGCCATGACCACCCGCCTCGACCCCGTACATCGCGACAGATTCATCTTTAAGAAATGGATGGAACAAGCCGATGGCATTGGAACCACCACCGACACAGGCAACTAAGGCATCAGGTAATTTGCCAATCTGATCCAGTGATTGTTCGCGTGCTTCTCTTCCGATAACACATTGAAAATCGCGCACCAATTTGGGATACGGATGTGGGCCGGCGACTGTACCGATAATATAATAAGTGTTATCAACGTTTGTGGCCCAGTCGCGCAGGGCTTCGTTCATCGCGTCTTTTAAAGTTCGCGAACCCGACTCGACGGATATTACGTTCGCACCCAACAGCTTCATGCGATAGACGTTCGGCGCCTGCCTGATAATATCTTCAGCTCCCATGTAGACATGACATTCCAAGCCCAGTTTAGCTGCAACTGTAGCACTGGCCACCCCATGCTGCCCTGCTCCTGTCTCCGCAATGATCCGCGTCTTGCCCATGTGCTTAGCCAGGAGCGCCTGCCCAATCGTATTATTAATCTTGTGCGCACCGGTATGATTTAAGTCTTCACGCTTAAGATAGATCTTCGCACCGCCCGCGGAGTCAGTTAAGCGTTCCGCAAAATAAAGAGGCGAGGGTCTTCCCACGTAATGTTTTAACTCAGAGTCATACTCGGCCCAAAAATTCTTATCTGCCGATAGTTCCTCATATACTTCAGCCAACTCTTCGACAGCCGCGATCAACGTTTCCCCAACGAACACACCACCATACGGGCCAAAATGCCCTGATGCGTCAGGACCATCGAATACAGCCGGGTCAACTACAGCAGCAGACTCTTTACACTTAGCCACTTGCTCTTACTCCTTGAATAAATAATTGCATCATTTTTAGATCTTTAATTCCTTTGCTCGCCTCGACGCCACTACTGACATCGACGCCGAAGGGCTGAACTATCTTGATTGCCTCTCTTACATTGTCAGGTCCAAGCCCACCGGCAAGAACTAGACGCGAGCGCTGCTTCTGCGTTAACTCAATCACTCTGCCCCAATCAAATGCCTTGCCCGTACCGCCAAGCATTATTGGGTCAAAACTATCCAGCAACATGTATTGAGCGGATTCGTATTTGGCAAATTCAGAGTTTAGGTCGCTGTCCACCTTTACTGCTACGACCTTCATGTACGGCGTATCGAACTGTTCACAAAATTCAGCGGACTCGCTACCGTGAAATTGCAGTAGGTCGACCGCTCCTGTCCCTAATACCTGTCTTACCAATTCCGGTGTGGGATTGACGAACAATGCCACTACGGACACCTTCTGGGGCAGGCCTTCTACCAAATTAGCCACATCGGCCACCGCTATAGCGCGGGGACTTTTAGGATAGAAATTGAGGCCGATAGCGTCCGCCCCAAGATCGGCCGCTGCTAAGGCGTCCTGCGCTCGCGTTATACCGCAAATTTTAGTCCAAGTTTTCTGCAAGGTGAGTCTAGAGGCTAGTGAAAGAAACGTATTCTAGCAAATCCACAGATTTACGACTATCAAGCAGACCAAAAACTTTCTCTACGTCCTAGCTGGCACTTCAGATTGCTAACAGCAGGTCTGGTTGCGAAATTTCGCTGGGCAAGTCGCAACTCTGGGGATACTCAACTCCGACTAGATAGAGGCCATCCGGCAGAGCTGTAGGAGCTGCCCGCGCCCTATTTTGCAGCGACAGCAACTGGGCTATCCACGCTGGCCCTTTATCGCCCCTGCCTACTTGCAGCAAGGATCCCATCATATTGCGCACCATGTGCTGTAGGAATGCATTCGCCTTAACATCGAAGATGAGAAAGCCGCCACGACGATAGACATTCGCATGCATAACATTGCGCATCGCTGTCTTCGATTGACAGCCGGCAGCGCGAAAGGAGGTAAAATCCTGCTCACCGAGAAAGTGTTGGGCCGCCGCATGCATTGAGACTTCATCCAACTCTCTTCGACTGTAGCTCGCTCTGCCATGCAACATTGCAGATTGCGTTTCGCGCTGGTACATCAGATACAGATAGCGTCTGGATAACGCACTAAAACGCGCATGGAAATCGTCTTCCTGCGTCCGTGACCACACTACCCGAATAGTCCTTGGTAGCATGCTGTTTACACCCTGCGTCCAAGCTTTAGCCCCTCTATCAATTTCAGTGTCAAAGTGAACTACTTGGCAAGTAGCATGCACGCCAGCATCTGTCCTACCGGCACAACTCACGACTACGTTGCTATCCGCAACTTTACTAAGCGCGGTTTCAATATATTCCTGGACGGTTTCTTGCTGCGGGAATTTTTGTTTCTGCCAGCCGGAATACGGTGAACCATCGTATTCGATGCCTAGCGCTATGCGGTGGTTATTAGGGTTGGCTTGTTCGGGAGCTGACACTGATCAGATCGACGCAGGTTTACGAAAGCAAGTACTAAACAACTAGTCTGACTCGCGAACAAGTGACCCAAGTAACTTGCTGGCTTCTTCTGCCTGCTCGTCGGAGCCTTCTTTAATGACTTCCTGCAAGATTTCCTTAGCTCCCTCCATATCTCCCATCTTCTGGTAAGCATAGGCGAGCTCTAACTTAGTCGCTGTTTCGTCATCAACCGACAGCATACTGGCTTCCTCTACATCATCGAAAGCCTCTACCTCAACGTCGTCATCGGATAAAAAACCTAAATCGTCATCATCTGCGTCCGCCTGGCTGGTTGCTGCCTCTTCTTTGACCGACTCAATGTCGATCTCATCTAGATCGAAGTCGAAGTCTTTTACATCGTCTGCGATAACAGAGGTCACGTCGGCATCTGGCTTCTCCAGTGCAGTATCACCAGCAGTACCGTCTAGATCTAGGTCTAGGTCGAAATCAAATGTATCAACCTCTTCGTTGCTCGCGGGCGCTGGTGCTTCAGCGCCGCCGTCTATCTTCTCCTCATCGAAGGGGAATTCAACTACGTTTAGATCTTCTTTATCCACAACACTGTCATCGGTCGCGTCAGTTACTTCGGTGATACTCGCTGCTGCGTCCGTATCAGCGGTAACTTGTGTGACGGCATCTGCGTCGGACTCTACTGTATCGAGATCTTTGGGATCTTTAACTTCGCTCTTTATCGCGCTTGAATCGTTATCTAAATCAAACTCGAATATTTCAGTTTTTTCTACTGCACCCTCATTAGCCTCAAATTCAATTGCACTGTTTTCGCTGGCATCATCGTCGCCAAGGTCGAACATCAAATCTACTTTTTGAGATTCAGCAGGGACTTCTTTTGTTTTTTCTGTGCCGACCGGTCCATCTTTAGCTTGTCCTACTTCAGGCTCATTAACATTGTCGTCATAATCGAATGAGTCCAGATCAATCCCTAAGCCATCTAGAAAAGGCTTAGGTTTAGGCTCATGATTTACCCCCTTTTCTTCCTCTGCTGCTGCTTCTTCACGTTGCCTTGCCTCTTCCATTTCATCGAATACGGTAGTGACGTCGTCAAGCTCACCCTCTAAATCAGATGAATCGTAGTCCCTTAATTCTGTGACAGCCTCGTCTGTCTCTGAACTTTCTGTGTCAGCATTTTCAGTACCAACATCAAAATTTTGCTCAGCCATTTCATCGATGTTGTTATCATCTACCTTCGCTGCACGATTTCTGCGCTGCATCAGCACGACCAACACTAAGATGACCAGAATAATACCGAAGAGTATGAATATGCTGTTGACGGTCACGTCGTCAGCTAAGCTAGACGGCGGGTCTATCAGCAGAGCGGCTTCTGCCGCGGCGGCATCCTGGATCGCCTGCTGCTCTGCTATTAATTGCGCATCAGCGGCGACAGCATTAAGCGACTCTTGCAATTGCGCTAATTGAATATCTTGCAGCCGGATAATTTCTTGTGCGGCCGCGATCTGCACCTCGAGATCAGCCATGCGGGAATCTAATTCTTCGCGTTCTACTCTTGCACGATCGGCTTCTTCCTGACGCTGCGCCAACTGAGCCTCTAATTCAGCAATACGTTGATCGAGCCCTTCGTTCTCGGCATCGCCTAATCCTGCGGCGCCACTCCTTGCATCGTCTACACTCACTACGCTTAGCTGACCTTGTGGCTGATCATCTTGATCTGGCATGGCATCTGACGGTGCTGCCAGTGGCTGAACATCAGCATCAGCAAAATCTTGATTCTGACGCCTTACTTCATCGACCGCATCGCGAGGGTCAATCGACTGTATTTCTGCTAAAGTCGGAACACGCAATACCTCTCCACTGCGCAATTTATTGATGTTGCCATCGGCGAAGGCATTCCGGTTCAGACCCAGCAGCGCCAACATGGTTTGCTGCATGGACACCACGGTGTTTGGTCTAACTTGCTGGGCAATGTCGGAAAGCGTGTCGTTGCTGTCTGTCACGATAGTTTCTTGCTCGACAACTTCAGTCTCAGGATCTTCTGGCTCTGCTGTTGCCTCGATGGCCTCAGGCTCGGCCTGAGGCTGCGCAGATATAATTTCAGGCTGTGGACTTATAGCAGAATTAGTTGAAATCGGCGCAGCCACAACAGGCGCCGTCGCCGGCTCGACGTCTGCCGCTTGAGCGCTAATAGGCGGCCGCAGAATTGGGCTAATTGGCTGCCTAATTTCAGCACTGGATTGCTGGTCGTCGAACACAGGAAGATCCAATAGGATAGTGTGCTCACTAAGCAGTCGACCATTAGGCCAGCGTGTATCTAGGATAAAGCTTAGATACGGCTCGCGGACGATTTGCGAAGAGGTGAGAATTACTACGTTGTCCTGCCCTGCCGACTCAACGCTGAAACGGATATTAGAAAGGAAATCATCGCGCTCAATATTGAAACGCGCAAAGTCAGCGCCCGATGCAACCGAAACACGGATATCTTGCAGTCGCGCATCGCCTAGCTGAAGCAGTTCTATACGCATACGCAATGGCTGGTTAAGCGAGGACTCTACAGTGACGGTGCCTAGCCCTAAAGCGTACACCTGTGTCGCCATACTGCAGAGCAGCATGGTCAGAGTGACGACGATTTTACGTAGCATAGTCCCTTTTTCTCTCAACAGGTCGCTGACATTGCTAAGCACATGTAAAGCCAGACCCTTTGATAACTCTCTAAATCAGCACAATCGCTTAGTGAACACGGCTGTCGATGTGACAGAATAATAGTAATATAGTTTCTTCACTATAGCCTGTAAGTATTCATTATAAATAGCTTTTTATCAACTCTTCAGCTATCTGAACTGAGTTGAGAGCGGCTCCCTTTCGTACGTTGTCGGAAACCACCCAAAGGTTAATACCATTGGGAATTGAGATGTCCTGACGGATTCTCCCGACAAAAACTGCGTCCTCGCCCGCCGAGTCATGCACGGCTGTAGGGTATCCGCCATCTTTTCGCTCATCAATCACCGTAACACCGGCTGCATTCTCCAATAGGTTACGCACCTTCGCCGCACTAATAGGCTTATGGGTCTCTATCTGCACCGCCTCTGAATGTCCGTAGAATACGGGTATACGGACACAGGTCGCGCTAAGCTGAATACTGTCATCAGCGAAAATCTTTTGCGTCTCCCAGACCATCTTCATCTCTTCCTTGGTATAACCATTTTCCATGAAGACATCGATCTGCGGCAACGCGTTAAAGGCTATCTGCCGTGGATAAACCTTGCACTCAGCCTCGCGGCCGTTCAATAGCTCTCCCGTCTGCTTCGCTAGTTCCTTGACGGCACTGTTGCCAGAGCCGGACACGGCCTGGTAAGTACACACAGAGATACGCTTAATCCCGACCGCGTCATGAATCGGTTTCAGCGCAACTAGCATCTGGATCGTAGAGCAATTGGGGTTAGCGATGATATTGCGGTTTGTGTATTGCGCTATCGCCTCAGGGTTTACCTCGGGTATTACTAGCGGGATATCGGCGTCATAGCGGAAATGCGAGGTGTTATCGATCACAACACAGCCCGCCGCGCCTGCCTTCGGCGCATATTCAGCCGAAACACTACCACCAGCGGAGAACAGGCCAATTTGGGCCTGACCGAAATCGAACTCGGCTAAATCAGTCACCATGAGTGGTTTACCGTTGAACATCACTGTATTCCCGGCAGAGCGCTCACTGGCTAGAGCGAATATTTGATCTACTGGGAAATTGCGCTGCTCTAGGATGCTCAACAAAGTTTCCCCTACCGCGCCCGTCGCACCTACCACTGCTACATTGTAGTTAGTCATACTTTTTCTCTAAATTCTTGAAATTATTAATATTTTCGCACACGAGCGGCTAACCAATACGGCCACAGCCTTAAGCTACTTGCTTAAATAGGAAGCTTAAGTAGTAGTCGCATTGGACGTCGTGAAATACCAAGGCGCAGTGCTGCGCCAGCTTTCCTCGAAGTTACGTATGGTTTCTGATTCTTCCAACGTAAGCCCGATATCGTCCAGACCATTCAGCAAGCAGTTCTTACGGAACGCATCCACAGAGAATTCAATTGTAGAGCCATCGGGCTTGATGATAATTTGTTGCTCTAGGTCCACCTCTAACTGGTAGCCTTGGTTTGCCTCAACCTCTGTAAATAAAGCTGAAATAGTGGCCTTATCTAGAACGATAGGGAGCAGCCCGTTCTTGAAGCAGTTGTTAAAAAAGATGTCGGCATAACTTGGCGCCAAAATCGCACGAAAACCATAGTCATCCAGCGCCCAAGGAGCATGTTCGCGGCTTGAACCACAGCCGAAGTTATCCTTAGCAAGCAGAACTTTGGCGTCCTTATAACGCGACTGATTGAGCACAAAGTCCGGGTTTATTGGCCGCTGGCTATTATCAGTGTCCGGCAATCCCTTATCAAGATAGCGATGCTCATCGAATAGGTTTACACCAAAGCCAGTCCGCTTGATCGATTTCAGGAACTGCTTAGGGATAATGAAATCTGTATCTACGTTTGCACGATCCAGTGGCAACACCACGCCCTTCTCTACAATAAATTTGTTCATGTTTTTCTCTTAACTTTCTGTTTTAACAGGTTTTAACCTAGCTCTCTTATATCAACGAAATGACCTGCGATAGCAGCTGCCGCCGCCATTGCCGGACTGACGAGGTGTGTGCGGCCGCCGAACCCCTGTCGTCCTTCGAAATTACGATTAGAGGTAGATGCACAGTGCTTTCCCTCACCTAACTGGTCTGCATTCATCGCCAGGCACATTGAACAGCCCGGCTCACGCCACTCCAGTCCTGCCTCGATGAATATCCGATCCAATCCCTCAGCTTCAGCCTGCTTCTTTACCAAGCCCGAGCCTGGAACGACCATGGCTACCTCAACGCTGTTAGCGACTTTCTTGCCTTTAACTACATTTGCCGCTGCGCGCAGGTCTTCGATACGCGAATTTGTGCATGAACCGATGAATATGCAGTCCAGCTTGATATCCTTGATCGCTGTTCCACCCTGTAGGCCCATATATTCTAAGGCCTGCTGGATATTTCCGCGCTTTGTCTCATCCGCTTCCTGCGCCGGATCGGGCACGTTACCTGTAATCGGAGCCACCATCTCTGGCGAAGTACCCCAAGTTACCTGCGGCTCTATGTCTACCGCCTTTAAGACAACGACCTCGTCAAACGTGGCGTCGGCATCACTTACCAGCCCGCGCCAAGATTCAACCGCCCGCTCCCATAAATCGCCACTTGGAGCGAAGGGCCTGCCCTTGATGTAATCCAGCGTCGTCTCGTCAACAGCGATTAGACCTGCTCGTGCTCCAGCCTCGATTGCCATGTTGCAAACGGTCATACGCCCCTCTACAGATAGCGCTTGAATAGCTTCTCCACCAAATTCAATGGTAAAGCCCGTACCACCGGCCGTACCAATCTTACCGATTACCGCCAACACGATATCTTTCGCCGTGCATCCGGGCTTTAACTGACCATCTACACGCACTAGCATGTTCTTGGCCTTCTTTTGCATCAGGCACTGAGTGGCGAGAACGTGCTCTACCTCAGAAGTGCCGATGCCATGTGCCAAGGCGCCCAGAGCCCCGTGAGTAGAGGTATGCGAATCGCCACAGACAATGGTCATGCCAGGCAGCGTCGCGCCCTGCTCTGGACCAACAACGTGCACTATGCCTTGCCGGGCATCGGTCATCTTGAGTTCAAAGATACCGAATTCAGCACAGTTATCGTCTAGTGTGCGAACCTGTATCTTGGAAACAGGGTCCTTGATGCCCTCTAAGCCCTGCTTCCGCTCTTCGGTGGTAGTGGGTATATTGTGATCAGGAGTCGCGAAATTTGCATCCGCGCGCCATGGCAGGCGTCCAGCCAGGCGCAAGCCTTCAAAAGCCTGCGGCGAAGTCACTTCATGAATCAGATGACGATCGATATAAATCAGGGCTGTACCATCTTCTCTTTCTGATACTAGATGGGTGTCCCAGATCTTGTCGTATAACGTTTTACTGCTCATTTTGTTCACCAATACTGACTTAACAGTTTCATATTTTAGATTAATTAAATTATTTAACTATCTGATCTAAATATATTTATATGTGAATTTATATAAGTCGATCAGAAGGGGTTCCTGCTCTAGATTACTGTATTGCTAGTCGTGCGCGCCTTGCCATTCTGGCCGCGGTCTCGCAACAAATGATCCATTAACACCAAGGCAAGCATTGCTTCGGCGATTGGCGTGGCACGAATGCCGACGCAAGGGTCATGACGGCCTGTGGTTATTACCTCATCGGCCTCACCTTTACTATTGATCGACTTGCCCGGCAGACGAATGCTAGATGTCGGCTTCAGTGCTATGCTGGCGACGATATCCTGACCGCTCGATATACCGCCTAGCACGCCTCCTGCGTTATTGCCTTCGAAACCCTCTGGCGTAATCTCGTCGCGATGCTCGCTACCCTTTTGCGTGACGGATTCGAAACCCGCACCAATCTCAACACCCTTAACGGCATTGATGCTCATCAACGCCTTAGCGATATCCGCATCCAAGCGATCGAATATAGGTTCGCCTAGCCCTGCAGGCATATTCGTAGCGCAGACATTGATCCTAGCGCCTATCGAGTTACCTTCTTTGCTCAAAGCGGCCATATATTCTTCCATCTCCACTACCTTCGAGGCATCCGGACAGAAAAATGGGTTATTCTCTACTTCGTCATAGTCCACTGAATCGATGGCTATCGGTCCCAGCTGACTGAGATAGCCGCGGATCAAAGTACCGCAGGTCTCGAGCAGGTATTTCTTTGCGATAGCGCCGGCGGCCACCCGCATTGCAGTTTCCCGCGCCGATGCGCGTCCACCGCCTCGGTAGTCTCGAATTCCGTACTTCTTCCAGTAGGTGAAGTCGGCGTGCGCAGGACGAAACTGGTCTTTGATCTTGCTATAGTCTTTTGAGCGCTGGTCAGTGTTCTCTATCAATAGGCCGATGGGTGTGCCGGTCGTCTTACCCTCGAACACGCCGGATAGAATCCTTACCGAATCGTCCTCTCTTCTTTGCGTAGTGAAGCGACTCTGCCCTGGCTTGCGGCGATTCAGATCACGCTGCATATCAGCTTCGGTCAGCTCCATGCCTGGAGGGCAGCCATCGACCACGCAGCCCAGGGCAGGCCCGTGGCTTTCACCAAAGCTAGTTACTGTAAATAATTTGCCGAAACTGTTTCCTGACATCTGAGCACTCGAATAAAGAATTTAAATCTGGCAGATACTGACAGCAGGGCCGAAAAACAGGCGATTGTACACTAATTAAACTGTTCTCTGTACTGCTGTAATTGCCCCGCCGTAAGGGCTAGCACCCCTTCGCCTCCCCGCTCGAACTCCAACCAAAGCAGAGGAACCTGCTTGAGACGCTCGGACAATTGGGGATGGCTATAACCGACTTCCATCACCAAAAGGCCATCTGCAAACAGGTAATCGACCGAATCGCGCAAAATTTTAAGGGGTATCTGCAGGCCTGCATCGTTGCTGATGAGCCCCAAGGCAGGCTCTCGG
>Ga0115000_10001005_pt1 | contig 25551 bp, 21 predicted proteins | sample ArcticOcean_MG_C_6_FD_89690 | JGI IMG/M metagenome (GOLD analysis project Ga0115000, IMG submission 89690) | Marine microbial communities from western Arctic Ocean - ArcticOcean_MG_CB8_128 | ecosystem: Environmental > Aquatic > Marine > Oceanic | place: Arctic Ocean: Canada Basin | collected... | reverse complement strand
TTTTGCAAGAGAGGAGTGGTTGTCAGAAATGTTAAACAATTGTAGTAATTCTACAGATACGTTCAGATTTTGAACGTTTATTTTGATGAAGTCTCTTAGAAGATGATGCCTGTACTCCAGGGATTTAGTAAAATTGCTTCTCGCAGCAGAATCATTGCTTAAGTGCAAGTTGCAGTGTCCCAGGTAATTGTATAATACGGGGCTGTTTTTATGATATTGCAGCCCCTGTTCGGCGTAGTTTTGAGCAACTTCATAAAGTCCTTTTCCAAAGGCGGTCGCAATATTCTCACAAATATTAGATAAAGAGACAGGATTGTTTTCCTGAATTATTTTGACTGGAACTTGTAGTTCTGAAGTTTTAGTAGAGTCTGTGATTCCTGCTTTTATAGAATTGCTTATTCCAATCAGAAATATAATAACTATTAATTTATTTACCGGGGATTCCATTTTTACTAAATAGTTGATTAGTTAGTTGTTTTCAACAAAAAAAGGAACACCAAAATGTTCCTTTTTTTGTCTAAATAAAAATACAGTTTTATAATCCTAACAATACTTCCTCAGGTGTTTTTCCTCCAAACATCAATTTAATTGGATTCTCTAGTAGTTCTTTAACTCTTACTAGGAAACCAACTGAATCTTTTCCGTCAATTATTCTGTGGTCGTATGACAACGCAACATACATAATTGGTCTGATTGCAACTTTACCATTGATTGCAACTGGACGCTCAACAATGTTGTGCATTCCTAAAATAGCAGATTGTGGAGGGTTAATTATCGGAGTAGATAACATTGATCCAAATACACCACCGTTAGTGATAGTAAATGTTCCTCCTGTCATTTCCTGTAATGTTAACTTTCCGTCTCTAGCTTTAATAGCTAAGCCTTTAATTCCACTTTCAATTTCAGCTAAACTCATTTGTTCAGCATTTCTCAATACTGGAACCATTAATCCTTTTGGGGAACTTACTGCAATAGCAATGTCCGCAAAATCGAAACTTACGATTTCATTTCCATCAATCATTGAGTTAACTAATGGAAAAGCGTTTAACGCTTCCGTTACTGCCTTGGTGAAAAAAGACATGAATCCAACACCAACACCGTGAGTTTCAATAAATTTTTGCTTGTATTTTTTACGCAAGTCCATTATAGGCTTCATGTCAACTTCGTTAAACGTAGTTAACATGGCTGTTTCTTGTTTTACAGTTACAAGTCTTTGCGCTATTTTTTTCCTCAGAGAGGACATTTTTTTGTTTTTAGAATCTCTAGTTCCTCCCCAGCCTTGGACTAGTGGTGAAGCATCAAATCCTGCAGCGATATAATCAACTACATCTGATTTTGTAATGCGACCATCTTTTCCGGTACCGTTAACTTTATCAGCAGCAACTCCATTCTCACGAATTAATTTAGAAGCAGCAACCGATGGATGTCCACTGGCGTAGCTTTCTTTTGCAGCAGTAACAGTTGCTGCAGCAGGATTAGTTTCTGTTTTGGGAGCAGGTGTAGTCGCAGTTTCTTCTTTAACTTCAGCTACCGGTACACCTTCTGGCTTTTTAGCAGATGTATCAATTTTAGCGATTACATCACCAACGTTTACCGTTTCTCCTTCTTCGACCAAGATTTCAATGCTACCTGCTTCTGGAGCTGGAAGACCTAATGTGGCCTTATCAGAATCAACTTCACAAATGTCTTCGTCTAATTGAACGTAGTCACCATTTTCTTTTAACCAAGCAGCGATTTCTACTTCTGTAATTGATTCGCCTGGACTTGGTACTTTTACTTCTACTATAGCCATGATCTATAATTTTGTATCTGTTTTTATTAAATTAAACTGTTGCTTTTGCCTTTATTAGTTTGGCGTTAGCAAAGATTTTATCGTATAATATTTTATTTCTTTTCTCGTGACGCTTTGGTGATCCTGTCGCTGGGGAGGATGTTTCGTGTCTCGAAATCACATCCAAAGGTACTTCCCTAAATTTTCTAGCAATGTACGTCCATGCGCCCATGTTTTCAGGTTCTTCTTGTACCCAATAATGCTTTTTGGCATTGCTGTATTTTTTCAATACTTCCTTTAATTGCGTTAATGGAACCGGGTTTATTTGCTCTAATCGTACTAGTGCAATGTTTTTAAAATCACCGTACTCTTCTTTTTTTGCTATGATTTCGTAGTAAATTTTACCTGTACAAAACATTACAGTATCTACAGATGAGACATTAGTAATATTTGGATCATCTAAAACTTCCTGGAAGCCACCTGTAGTGAAATCTTCAATTTTAGAAACACAAGAAGGGTATCGTAGTAATTTTTTAGGTGAAAAATGCACTAAAGGTTTTCTGAAATCTCTGTGCTGTTGTCTTCTTAATAAATGGAAGAAGTTGGCTGGAGTTGTACAGTTAGCGACTTGCATGTTGATGTCTGTACATAATTGTAAGAATCTTTCAACTCTTGCACTAGAATGCTCAGAACCCATCCCTTCATAACCGTGAGGTAGCAACATTACTAAACCACTTTGTGTTTTCCATTTGTCTTCACCAGCGCAAATGAATTGATCAATCATGATTTGAGCTCCGTTATTAAAATCTCCAAATTGAGCTTCCCAAATGGTTAGCATTTGCGGAGTGGTTATCGAATACCCGTATTCAAAACCTAATACACCATACTCGGATAACAATGAATTGTAAATAGATATTTTAGCTGTGTGATTTCCTTCAATGTTATTTAACGGAATGTACTTTTGCTCTGTATCTTCCATTTTAAGAACGGCATGACGGTGAGAGAAAGTTCCTCTTTGTACATCTTGTCCTGTAAACCTTACACCAGTACCTTCGCTAATCAATGTCCCGTAAGCTAATAATTCAGCCATTCCCCAATCAATAGAGTTATTGGTTTCAATCATCGCTTTTCTTTTGTCAAGCTCTTTGATGATTTTACGGATGAATGGTTTTCCTTCAGGTGCTGTATATATTGCTTTCGCTACTTTCTTTAAGTTTTTTAAAGTAACAGCTGTTTTTGGAGATTGAATAAAATCTTTTGGAGTTCCTCTTCTGTACCCGTTCCAATATTCATCTAGAAAAGAAGTGATCGTTGATTTTTGAATTTCTTTAGATTCACTCATTCTTCCCTGAAGCTCATCATTGAATTGTTCCTCCATGGATTTAGCTAATTGCTGCTCCAATATTCCTTCTTGCATGAGCTTGTCCACGTATATTTTACGGGGATCAGGGTGCTTGGCAATTGCTTTGTATAGAATTGGTTGAGTGTACCTAGGTTCGTCACCTTCATTGTGACCATGTTTACGGTAGCAAAGCAAATCGATGAACACATCTTTCTTGTATTTCTGACGGTATTCCATTGCTAAATTCATCACGTGAGAAACAGCTTCCGCATCATCTCCATTTACGTGAAAAACAGGACTTAAGGTTACCTTAGCTATATCTGTACAATAGGTACTTGATCTCGCGTCAATGTAGTTAGTCGTAAACCCAATTTGATTGTTAATTGCAATGTGCAATGTTCCTCCAGTTTTATATCCTTTAAGTTGTGCCATTTGCACTACTTCGTAGACAATTCCCTGTCCTGCAAGTGCAGCATCACCGTGAATTAATATAGGACAAACTGTAGAGGCATCTTTTTCATAATGCTTATCAAGTTTTGCTCTCGCAATACCCAATACAACAGGATCAACTGCTTCAAGGTGAGATGGGTTTGGAGCTAATGTCATCTTAACATCTTTCTCGTTATCCGTTTTGATATCACAAGAGTATCCTAAGTGGTACTTTACATCACCATCAAAAACTGCCTCGTCATCAAAATCTTTCGCTTCAAATTCAGAAAATATCTCCTTGTAAGTTTTATAGAATATGTTGGCTAGGACGTTTAGTCTACCTCTGTGAGCCATACCAAAAATAAACTCTTTAATTCCAAGATCAGCTCCTGTTTCAATAACAGAGTCTAATGCTGGAATTAAACTTTCGGCTCCTTGGAGAGAAAATCTTTTTTGACCAACGTATTTTTTATCCAAAAACTGTTCAAAGACAACCGCTTGATTCAGTTTTTTTAATATTTGTTGTTTTTGAGAAATTGAAAAATTAGTTTTGTTTTTGTTGGTTTCAATTTTTGATCTTAACCACTCAACTTCCTCAGGCTTACGGATATAAGTGTACTCAACTCCTACCGAAGCACAATAGGTTGCTTCTAGATGAGCTACAATGTCTTTTAGTTTCGAATCACCAATTCCAACTTGTGATCCTGCATGAAAAACAGTTTCTAAATCTTCTTTGCCAAGTTCAAAGTTTTCCAAGTCAAGAGTAGGAGAGTACTGTCTTCTTTCACGAACAGGATTTGTTTTTGTAAACAAATGGCCTCTTTTTCTATAGGCAGTAATTAATTTGAGGACGTTAAACTCTTTAACAACATTGTCAGGAACTTCAGAGTTATAATTTGCTTTTGCAAAATCAAAACCTTTAAAGAATTGACTCCAGCTTTCGTCTACCGAAGTTGGGTCATTAATGAATTGTTGGTATAAGCTTTCAATTGCTGCAACGTCTGAGTTGCCTACGAATGTAAATTTATCCATGCTTAGGATTAGTTTCTGTTTGTCTACAAATCTAATGTATAATTGTTATAAACGAAGAAACAAAATAAACAATTTTCGTATTTCTTTAGGAACCACTACAGTGTGTTTAAACAGCTAATTGTCAGTCCTTTGTAAAAAGATATTGTCGAATATTTTACAGGTGTTTTTTGATCCGGTCAAATGCTTCTTGAATCACTTCTTTTTTAGCACATAAACTAGCTCTAATATATCGATTTCCCTTTGATCCAAATATAAACCCAGGTGTTATGAAAACACCTGCTTCGTAGAGCACTTTATTAACCATTTCCTGTACGTTTTTCTCGGTATCACTGACTTTTCCCCAAACAAACATTCCTGTTCCATTTTTGTCGTAATTTACGTCCAGGTGATCGAATATTTTACAAATTAAATCTTTCCTTTCCTGGTAAATTTGATTCTGAGCATCATGCCATTCTTTTGAATTTTCGAATGCTTTTATTGCAGCATTCTGAAGAGCTAAAAACATCCCGCTATCCATGTTGCTTTTTACTTTTAGAACGGTAGACATGTACTCGCTTTCACCAGCAAGCCAACCAATTCTCCAGCCAGCCATGTTATGCGATTTACTCAAAGAATTTAATTCAATACAAACTTCTTTGGCCCCCTCTAATTGAAATATACTGAATCGTTCACTATTTAATATTAGTGAGTATGGGTTGTCATTTACAACTAAGAACTCATGTTCTTTTGCCAATGAAATCAGTTCTTTCAATATGTTGATATCAGGTTGCGATCCAGTAGGCATGTTTGGAAAATTAATCCACATTATTTTAACCTTTCCTAAGTCTTTCTTTTTTAACGCTACAATATCAATGTTCCATCCTAAGCTTTCTTCTAAGTCGTAGTTTTCAATGTCTACTTGTAGCAATTTGCTAACTGAAGAATAACTTGGGTAACCTGGATTAGGGACAAGCACTTTATCTCCTTTGTTGAGGAATGCCATTGAAATATGCATAATACCCTCTTTGGATCCCATTAATGGAAGGATCTCACAAGATGGGTCAAGTGCTGTATTGTATGTTTTTTTAGACCATTTAGCAATTGACTCTCTTAGTTCTGGAATGCCTGTGTAACTTTGGTATCCATGAGCATCGCTTAGTTTTGCTGTGCTGCACAACGCTTCAATACTCTCCTCTGAAGGTGAAAGGTCAGGGCTGCCAATACCAAGATTAATGATGTTCTTTCCTTGAGCGTTTAATGTCCTAATTTCTTTCAGCTTCTTCGAGAAATAATATTCTTGAACTTCGTCTAGTCTGTTTGCAGGAGAAATAATCATCTTTTTTATAACAAGGTTATTTTACTTCAAAAGTAGTTAAACTGTATGAATTCGTTTTATGTTTCTTATGTCAGGGATTTCAAAAAGCTTGTTAATCAACTCGTCTAAATACTCAGTGCTTTGGATATACAGCATGATTTTACCTTCAAATATTCCTGATTCACTGTCAAAAGTGATTGACTTCATGTTGATCTCTTCTTCATGAGATATTAAACTTACAATTCGACCAAGTAGGCCAATGTCATCAGTTCCCGTGAAGCTTATTCCTGTTAAGTATTTTTTTTCTTGACCGGTTTCCCAAACAGCTTTAACGGAGCGGTATGCAAAGTTAGCCTGGAGGTGCATTGCGTTTCTGCAGTTTGTAGTGTGCACTACAACCCCTTCTTTATTTGTGATGAATCCAAACACCTCATCTCCTGGAATAGAGTTGCAGCATTCAGATAAAGTGTAATCAACACCAAGATTTTCGTCACCTAATTTTAAAACTTGCTTTTTGTATTGTTTTGCTAAAGCATCTGCCGATTCGTTATTTTTTTCATCTTCCAGGTGTTTTAGTCTTTCTTTGACGTAATTTCTAATGCTGTGTCTGTCAATTTTCTTTACGGCAATGTTATAAAACAGTTCCTTTTCAGACCCTGAATTATAGTAATAAACAAGCTCTTTTAAAAGCGAATTATCTTCTTGCAATCCCAATTGATCTATTATTTTTTTGTAGAGACTTTCACCCAATTTAGTCGTGACTCTTTTGTTCTTTTTTAAGGAGCTTTTTATGATGTGTTTTGACTTGGTCGTCTTTGCAATATCTAGCCAGTCTTCTTTTGGAGTTTGCCTAATAGAATTTAAAATTTCAATTTGATCTCCGTTACTTAGAACGTGACTTAATGGAACTAATTTGTGGCTTATTTTTGCTCCAATGCACTGGTCTCCAAGTTTGGAATGCACTTCGTATGCAAAATCTAGAGCTGTGGCTCCTTTCGGAAGGTTTTTAATGTCACCGGCAGGGGTAAAAACGAATATTTCTTCTGAAAACAAATTCATTTTCAAATCGTCAATAAAATCAACGGTTTGATCTTGAGTGTTCTCTAAGGTTGTTCTGATTTTGGAAATCCATTTATCAAGTTTGCTATCTGCGGAATCTGCCCCTTTGTATTTCCAATGCGCTGCCAGTCCTTTTTCTGCAACATCATCCATCCTTTGAGTTCTTAATTGAACTTCTACCCACTTTCCTTCAGGACCCATGACCGTGGTATGCAATGCTTCGTATCCATTGGCTTTTGGAATTGATATCCAGTCTCTAAGCCTGTTGGGGTTTGGTTTGTAAAGATTAGTGATTAATGAATATATTGCCCAGCATTCTCCTTGCTCAGATTTGCCTTCGCTATCAATGATTATTCTTATTGCAAATATGTCGAATACTTCCTCGAATGGGATATTTTTAGTTTTCATCTTTCTCGCAATAGAGTAGATGCTTTTTGGTCGACCCTTCATCACAAACTTATGGTCTGTTGATTCGAGAACGTTAGTAATCGGTTTGATGAACTTATTGATATAGGTCGTTAATTTTCTCTTTGAGTCTTTTAATTTCTGTCTAATTTCATTGTAAAGCTCAGTTTCTGTGTAGCTGAAGGCAAGGTCTTCAAGCTCTGTCTTAATAGTGTTCAGTCCAAGACGATGAGCTAGCGGACCATATAAAAATAAAGTTTCATAGGACGTTTTTACTTGGTTTTGCCTTGGCATGGACTGCATGGTTCTCATGTTATGCAACCGATCTGCCAGTTTTACAAGTATTACTCTTGCATCTTCTGAAAGCGTCAACATCATTTTCTTGAAGTTCTCGCCTTGGATTGAATAGTTAGGATCAGAATGATCAATAACTCCATCAATTTTTGTCAAACCGTCAATGATGATTCTTACTTTTTTACCGAACATTCTTTCGATGTCATCCAAAGTAATATCGGTGTCTTCGACAGTGTCATGAAGTAGAGCACAAACAATTGATGTTGTACCGAGACAAATTTCTTCAGCTACAATTTGTGCAACTGCTATAGGGTGATAAATGTAAGGTTCTCCAGATTTCCTACGCATGTGTTTATGCGCATCCACAGCCACTTCAAAGGCCTTGCGGATCATCTTTTTATCCAGATTTTCCTGTGATTTTTTGGCGAACCGCAATAACTTACGGTAACGCTTTAATATTTCTTTTCTTTCTGCTTCTAAATCAATTTTCATCTCGTTATTTTGCTGTAATTATGATAACGTTAATGATTATATGTTTTTTGACATTGCCATCATGTATCCCAAGTGAACACTTTCATGTATTGAATTAAATGAGATAACATCTTCAATAGAACTCAATGTTACCCCGAAACTTGTAGTGTACGGGCTGTAGTTTTTAAAGAGACCACTTTCATAATCGGTCTTGAGTTGCGTTGCTGTTGAGATCAATAATGATTTCAATTCACTAACATCTATGTTGTTTATTTCTGAAGCTTTAGTGCCTTTTTTGTAAAGGTTGACCATATCGTCCGAAATATTCATTGGTAATCCACTTAACTTGTAGGCCAGTAATTGCAGGGTTACCACATTGTGAGCAGCGTTCCAGAGCAGAGAATTACTATGTCCGTTGGGAATCGTTTCAATTTTACTTGAATGTTTGTCCAATTGAGCGATAATGTTTTTTCTTACCTGCGATAAGTGTTCAAATGTGGTGCTAATTTTCATCACTCATTTTATCAAAATTAATAACTACTTTTTTGAATTTTTTCGTTCTCCAGTTGAATAGATTGTTAGCTTTAATGATCCTAGCTACAATAGGTGGAACCATCTTTTCCCATTCCTTATCGTTGTCTTTTATTTTATTCAAGACTTTGTTAGAAAAGATATGTAAAATGTCTTTGTCGTAGTTTTCGTAATCTACAATTTTATCGTTGTCAATTAAATGCTGATAAAGTGATTTTAAATGATCAGGAACAATCATGTTCTCGCTGTTAATGATTTCTTCACCAAATTTGTAAGGGTATAGATAAAGACGAACATCGCGATGAAACAATTGTCCAAACGATTCTAAAAGTCCCCCGCTTAATTTTTTGTAATATTTTTCATTGAATACATTAATCATTGAGTTAGCTCCAAGTATTAATGCTAATTGAGCTCCTGTATTGTATCTGGTCAAGTACTGTACAAGTTTGTAATATTCTTGAAAATTTGAAATCAATACTGTTTGTCCCAAGGCGGTAAGTATATCAATTCGATCAAGAAAATCGCTTTCTGTTAATCCTTCGTCTCCGCCTAAATCCTTAAGGGTGAGCTCGGTAATCATGGTTATTTTGTCCTTGTTCTTTACCCTGTCGTCTTTTTCAAATTGCCTTAAACCATTTTTGAGCATATCTAAGTGCACTTTTGTGACAGGCCGAAACCTTCCGCGTAATGCCAATACGTCTCTTTTGTATAGAACTTCAGTAGGGTGGATAGTGGTTCCGTCAGGCTGGAACAAGCATGCGTCAGCCATTTTATTTTTCACCAGGTACAAACTTAGTAAACGATTGTCAACTTTTTCAAAAGCAGGTCCTTTCATTTCGACCATGTCAATTTGCATCCTCCCAGGGATTAAATTGTCGTTCATGTGTTCCAAAATAGTTTTTGGGTCATGATGTAAATGGTAACAACCATACAATAGATTTACTCCGAGAATTCCAAGTATTTGCTGTTGTTGAATGTTTTCACGGTCTAATAATCGGATGTGGATGATTACGGTGTTTGGTTCTTCTTCAGGGCTTAATTGAAATTTGACACCCATCCATCCGTGAGATTTATTGGACCTATCGTAATTGATTGCCTCGACGGTATTACAAATAGCGAAATACCTCTTTTCGTGATTTTTAGCGGCAAGCCGAGTTGTCAAATCATTGAACTCCTTTTTAAGCATTTGCAGTAAACGAGCCTTGGATACATATCTGCCGGGTCTTTTGCCATATACCGCATCAGACATAGTCATGTCATATGCTGATAGCGATTTGGCAATTGTTCCTGATGCGCCTCCAGCTTGAAAAAATAACCTAGAAATTTCTTGACCAGCTCCGATTTCTCCGAAACTTCCATAAATACTGCTGTCTAAGTTGATTTCTAATGCTTTTTGCTGGATATCTAATACGCTTGGTCTCATTAATTAATGGCGGTTTTAAAGGCTGTTATAAATACTTACGTAAATCTAGTAAAAATGTTTTGGAAGGGTTGTTGTATTCTTAGAATTAAGAAGAAGTTAATTACTAGTTTTGTATTGTGAAAAAGCAACCTTTTTAGGTTTATATACGTTATATATAGAATGATAAAATTATTATTACATCCTTTTATTTTTGTAACAACAGTATTATTACTGCTTGTTGGTGGCGCTGTTTATGGTGATACACACACGTCAATTGTTGCCGCTGGAAATTTTAATACTGGAGCGACATGGGATCAGGGGAACGTTCCTGCTAATGGAGATCAGGTAATTATTCAAACTGGCCATGTGGTGACCATGACGGCCGGTGATCAAATAACGGATTTAACTATTGAAGAAGGAGGGCAGCTTATTATTAACGTTGGTAGGACTTTAAGAGTTAATGACGGCATCACGTTAAATTATGGGAATGGTCAACTAGGAGCTTTGGTAAGTGGCGCTGGTCGGTTAAGACTAAGGACTGCTGGAACAGCCAAAAATATTGTAAATGTTGGTGGGGCATATGGAGGTCCAGTTACACTTAGTGTTGCAACCATATGGTTAAATGCTAATATTACGTTCAATGTGGAAGATGACGGTGTTGAGGCAAATGAGGATCTTTTGATATCTGGTGTGATTGATGATTTAGCCGCAGATAGAAGATTAACGAAAACTGGTGCTGGTTCCATGACTTTAAGTGGTGCTAATATATTTTCTCACGACTTTAGACACTATGGCGGTACAGTAAACTTGAATAATGCACAAGCACTTGGTCTGGGAGGAGCTACTAGATGTTTTGATATCAACGGAGGTCTAGTGATCGATAATACTTCGGGAGCGCCAATTACATTGACCAGTTTAAATAGATTGAGGGTGTACAACAGTTTTACTTTCACAGGAACATTTGATTTAGATATGGGAGCTGGAATAACCCAATGGAGAGGGAATCACACAGTAACTACTTTTAATGCGGGGGTTAATTTAACTTTTAGTGGACCTGTTAATGATCAAGGTGATAATGATAATGTGATTAAAGCAGGTGCTGGAACATTAACTCTCGGTGCTGCTAATAGCATGCGTAAAGTGGTATTGAATGAGGGCCAGCTAAATATTAATCATATTCAAGCTTTAGGTGATGATCTTAGTGCAGCTGGAGAGTTTACAATAAATGGAGGAACAATTGACAATACATCTACTGGAGATATAATTTCTGTTATTGCTAAGCGAACTCAAATAAATGCGTCTTTTGTTTTTATAGGCTCTCAGAATTTAAGTTTGGGAACTGGAGTTGTAAAGATCGAAAATGACAATACAATTACAGTAAATGCAAAATCTTTGACGTTAAATGGAGTTGTTGCTGATACAGGAAATGATGATGATTTAATTAAAGATGGAGCAGGTACTTTGGTGTTAACTGGCACAAACACTCATCAATCAACCACTTTAAATTCAGGCACTTTGGAAATTAAAGACGCTCAGGCTTTAGGTAACAAGACTAATGCTGCCGGCGCTTTTAAAATTAATGGTGGAACATTAGATAACACATCATTACTTCCAATGGCTTTAGCGATAGATTATCAACAAGTTTGGGGAGGTGATTTTATTTTTACCGGATCGGATAATTTAGATATGGGTGCAGGTGCAGTTGATCTAACTGCGGATGTAGCTCTAAATTGTGGTGCCAACTCTTTGACAGTCGGCGGCGTTATTAACGATGGAGCTCAGAGTCTTGATAAACTTGGTGGTGGGGTGCTTTCTTTTGCTTCACAAGCCGTTACGTTAAAAGATGTAACTGTCTCTGGAGGAACTCTTACTCCGCCTACAGGTGCTGGAATATTGTCAGTGTCAGGGGATTTTACAAATAATGGAACTTTAACGGTTACTACTGGTAAGATCGATTTCAATGGCGCTGCTGCTCAAACGTTATCCGGTGTAACAACTTCAACTATGCATAGTGTGGAAGTGTCTGGTGGAGGAGGGGTCATCCTGAATACTCCGCTAATTGTGTCAAGTCTTTTGACCTTGACCGATGGAATAGTGGTTGGAAATCAGCTATTAACTATTGCCTCGACTGGAACTTCAAACGCTGGAACGGCTACGTCTTATATTGATGGTGTCATAAGGAAATATGGAGCCTCTGATATTGTATTTCCTATTGGAGATGGCGCTGTTTGGGCTCCAATTGAATTGTCAAATTTTACAGTTGGTGACGCATCGACAATGTTTGAAGCTAAGTATAATTTTTTTAAGCACCATAGAAGTAGTCATCGTGATACGACGGTGCTGAAATTAAGGAAAGTAAGTAAGGTTGAATATTGGGATTTGGATCAATCTGCAGGATTAGCTCCAACTGTTGATGTTACTTTGCATTGGAAAAGTGAGGCGAGAAGTGGAACTGCACTAACTGGAGGCGCGGTGTCGGGCGATTTAGTTGTAGGTCATTATAACGGCACGGATTGGGAAAGTATAAATCAAAGTGCTGTAACACATGGAGACCCAGGGTCTGTTTCAGCTGCAGGAGTTTCAAGTTTTAGTCCATTTAGCATAGGGAGTAGGTCCGGTTCTGCAGGTTCAGCAGGTGAGGATGCTGATATTTCTCTTCCCGTTGAATTGATAGAATTTAAGGTGAAAAAAGGGCAGGATGGAGGACATGTTGTTAGTTGGACTACTGCCGCGGAAATTAACAATGATTATTTTGTTGTTCAACGAAGTGTTGATGGTGTTTATTTTGAAGATATTCAAGTTGTTATTGGTCAAGGTAATAGTGTAGAAGTTAACTTTTATTCTTTTGTAGATTTGGATTCTCCTGATGGAAATGTTTATTATAGGTTGAAGCAAATAGACTTCGATAAGTTGGAAGAAAACAGTAAAATTGTTCAAGTTGAAAATGAGATAACAACTTTTTCTATTTATCCAAATCCAGTAATAAATTCAGGTAATGTTTCTGTGGTTAATTCTAACTTTGAAAATGAAGGCGAAGGAAGTTTTACCGTAGTTCTTATGGATGTTAATGGTAGAGTAATAACTTCCATTGTATCTTCTAGTAAATTGACTTTAATTCCGCTTTCTTCTGTGGGTGTTAATCCTGGTCATTATTTCATCCGAATTGTGGGTCCAGCAATCTCTCAGACTAAAAAGTTAATCATAGAGTGAGTCAAGTCTTTTAAAGTCAATTTTACTGACAAATTATTCGTAAATAAAAGGTAACTTCACTCTATTTTTGAGCGTAAATAAGCACCCACGATGAGTAGTAAGTATCAAGTAGATAGTAAAGGATATTATGGACAGTTTGGAGGTGCCTTCATTCCGGAAATGTTATATCCTAATGTGAAGGAATTAAGAGAGAGCTACTTAACAATAATGAAGTCTGTTGAATTCAAAGAAGAATTTAATGATTTATTAAAGAACTACGTAGGTCGGCCAACGCCCTTATACCTAGCCAAGAACTTGTCCAAAAAATATGGCGGTAAAATATACCTTAAAAGAGAAGATTTAAATCACACTGGTGCTCATAAAATAAACAACACAATAGGTCAAGTTTTGCTTGCAAAGAGGTTAGGTAAAACAAGAATTATAGCTGAAACTGGTGCAGGTCAGCACGGAGTGGCAACCGCAACTGTTTGTGCGTTGATGGGTTTGGAGTGTATTGTGTACATGGGAGCAGTTGACATTAAAAGACAGGAGCCAAATGTTAAAAGAATAGAGCTGTTAGGAGCGACTGTAGTTGCTGCTGAAAGTGGAAGTAAGACTCTAAAGGATGCAACAAATGAAGCTATAAGAGATTGGATTAATAACCCAACAGATACTTATTACATAATTGGTTCAGTAGTTGGCCCGCACCCATACCCTGATATGGTAGCACGGTTCCAGAGCGTAATCAGTGAAGAAATGCGTGTTCAATTGTTGGAGCATGAAGGAAAAGAGTTGCCTGATAAAGTAATTGCATGTGTAGGAGGAGGAAGTAATGCTGCTGGAGCATTTTATCATTATTTAGACGAGCCAAGTGTGGAGTTAATTGCTGCAGAAGCTGCTGGGTTAGGAGTTGATAGCGGAGAAAGTGCAGCCACTACTAAATTAGGCAAGCCAGGGATTCTGCATGCTAGTAAAAGTCTGCTAATGCAAACGGAAGATGGTCAGGTAGTTGAGCCATATTCAATTTCAGCAGGCTTAGATTATCCTGGTATTGGTCCAATGCATGCCAATTTGTTTGAAACCGGACGTGCAAAATTTGTTTATGTAACAGATGATGAAGCATTAGATTCAGCATTTGAGCTTTCAAGAATTGAGGGAATTATTCCTGCATTGGAAAGCTCGCATGCAATAGCAGTATTAGATAAGATTGAGATCAAGAAGGATGACGTGGTCGTAATAAACTTATCCGGTAGAGGGGATAAGGATTTAGCTACCTACATGGAAAGATTGAAGAAATAATATTTTGTAAAAAAAAATGAATAAAATTAATAACCTTTTCAAAGTAAAACAAGATGGAATTCTCTCCATTTTTATGACGGCTGGATATCCGGAGTTAAATAGCACGATTAAAAGTTTGGTTGCGCTTCAGGAAAGTGGTGTTGATATGATAGAATTAGGGATGCCATTTTCTGACCCATTGGCTGATGGTCCTGTAATTCAGCAGTCAAGTTCAGTGGCTATTGGAAACGGAATGACATTAAAGGTTTTGTTTTCCCAATTAGAAGGATTTAGAGAAAAGGTTCATGTCCCAATTATTTTGATGGGTTATGTTAATACTGTCATGCAGTTCGGGATAGAGGCATTTTGTGTAAAGTGCCAAGAGGTTGGGATAGATGGTGTTATTTTACCAGATTTACCTCTGTTTGAGTATGAAGCATCTTACAAGGAATTGTTTGAAAAACACGGATTGTTAAATGTGTTTTTAGTTACTCCTCAGACCTCAGATGAAAGGATACGTGAAATAGATAATGCCAGTGATGGGTTCATTTATTTAGTATCTAGTGCTTCAACAACTGGGAGTGCAAAGAAAATTACTGGAGTAGAAAATTACCTTGAGAGAATTCAAGGGATGAATTTAAATTCAAACACGATCGTTGGTTTCAATATCAAGGACAAAAAATCATTTAATAGTGCTTGTAAGTTAAGCAACGGTGCTATTATTGGCAGTGCTTTCGTTAAAGCGATTGAGGGTTCTCAAAATTTGAAAGAAGACATTAATAAATTTATTAAAACTATCAAATAGCACTTTATGAAAATAAACTTAAATAGAGTTGATGATGCATTTCAGTTTGAAGCTGAAAATGAAGATGGAAAAATTATCAGTATTGATGCTGCGGAAGCAATTGGTGGAGGAAATAATGGTGTGCGTCCTATGCAGCTATTATTGATGGGGTTAGGTGGATGCAGTGCAATCGATGTAATTAACATCTTGAAAAAACAAAAGCAAGTAATTGAAGGATTTGTGGTGGAGATTAATGCTGACAGATTTAAAGATGTAGAACCTTCTTTGTTTGAAAACATCAAGATTGATTTTAAATTAGAGGGTGAAAGTTTAAGTGATAAAAAAGTACTCAGAGCAGTAAAACTATCAATGGAAAAATATTGTTCCGTTTCAGCAATTCTGGAAAAAACAGCTAAAATTGACTACAATGCTTATTTAAATGGAGTAAAATTGTAGAATAGAAGTAATTATAAGAGTAAGACAATGGCAGAGCAAAGAGACGAAACAAAAGCGATAAGAATTCAGAGTGATAGAACGCATGAAAAAGAGCATTCTACACCTATGTACCTCACTTCAAGTTTTGTTTTTGATGATGCTGAAGAAATGAGAACTACGTTTGCAGCGGAACGAGAAGGAAATATTTATTCTCGATTTACTAATCCGAATGTTAAGGAATTTGTTGATAAAATGGTTGCCTTGGAAGGTGTTGAGGCTGGTTATGCAACAGCAACAGGAATGGCTGCTGTATTTGCTAGTATTGCTGCTCTTCTTAAGACTGGAGACCACATATTGGTTTGTAGATCAATATTTGGATCAAGTCATACTGTATTTACTAAAATACTACCTAAGTGGGGTATAACTCACACTTATGTTAGTATTGATGATCAAGATAGTTGGGAATCAGCTGTTGAAGAAAATTCAAAGATGTTATTCATAGAAACTCCATCGAATCCCGCAGTGGACTTGGTTGACATGGAAAAAGCTGGTAAATTGGCCAAAAAACATGGTCTAATATTTAATGTTGACAATTGTTTTTCAACTCCTGCAATTCAAAAACCAGTTGAATTCTCTGCAGATATAATTATTCATTCAGCTACGAAGTATCTGGACGGACAAGGAAGAGTGATGGGTGGTGTGGTTTTGGGCAGGAAAGACTTGATCGATGAGGTTTATACTTTTTGTAGAAGCACAGGACCTGCAATTTCACCTTTCAATGCGTGGGTATTATCGAAAAGTTTAGAGACTTTGTATTTAAGAATGGAACGTCATTCCGAAAATGCATTAAAGCTAGCAAAGTATTTGGAAGCTCATCCCGGCGTGGAGATTGTAAAATATCCATTCTTGCTATCACATCCGCAATACGAAATTGCTCAAAAGCAAATGAAGTCTGGTGGTGGAATTGTAAGTTTTAAAATAAAAGGTGAACTGAAGGATGGGGTTGACTTTTTAAACAATTTGAAAATGTGTTCGCTGACTGCTAATTTAGGTGATACGAGAACTATTGTTAGTCATCCCGCTTCAACAACACATGCAAAACTCACTGAGGATGAGCGATTGTCAGTGGGTATTACTCCTAATTTGTTGCGTATATCTGTCGGTTTGGAAAATATCATTGATATTATTGCAGATATAGATCAAGCGATAATAGCAAAGTAAGCTTAAATTTAAAATTCCGAATGTTTATTAATGTTACTTTTCTTGGTACTGGAACATCACAGGGTGTACCAGTGATTGCTTGTGACTGTGAGGTTTGCTGTTCGGTTGATGCCAATGATAAAAGATTAAGAAGTTCAATTCTTATTGAAACGCAAGGAAAAACTCTTTTGGTAGACTCTGGTCCAGATTTTCGGCAACAAATGCTTCGAGCTGATGTTCAAAACCTTGATGGAATATTATATACTCATGAGCACAAGGATCATACGGCTGGATTGGATGATGTGAGGGCTTTTAATTTTAAGCATAAAAAGGCAATGGAATTGTATTTAGATTCCAATGTTGAAGCAACATTAAAACGTGAATATCAGTACATTTTTTCAAACAATAAGTACCCCGGAATTCCTCAAGTGAATCTTAACCTTATAAATAAAGGAGCCACTAAAATTACTGTTGCTGGTGTAGAGGTTACCTTAATTAAGTTGATGCACTTTAAATTGCCGATATATGGCTTTAGGGTAGGGGGCTTTGCATATTGTACAGATACCAATTACATAGCTCCTTCCGAAATGGAGAAGCTTAAAGGTCTTGAAGTGCTAGTAATTACTGCGTTAAGGAAGGAAAAACATGTATCTCATTTTTCTTTAGCGGAGTCATTAGAGGTTATAGCTGAATTACAACCCAAGAAGGCTTATTTAACACATATAAGTCATTTGCTTGGGACTCATGAAAAAGTATCTAAAGAGCTGCCTAACAATGTATCGATAGCTTCCGATGGTCTCAAGATTCATGTTTAGTAGTTGCTTTATTTTTTAATGTAAGTTATTTACTGTGGGGTGAATGCGTTTAAAAGCTCCGGTGACAGCGTTTTTCAATAACAATTATGTGTTTTATTAATTTATTATTTTTACTGTAACAAAATATAAAGCTTGCTGTTGTAATAACACTCCTAACTATCGCTCCTAACTAACACTCCTAACTTAAACTATTGACTAATTTGATTCCTTCAACTCATGAATCTGATGCTGTTAGCAAAATGATGCAAACGGATTTAGTAAATTTCTGCAAGTACGAATCTGGTATTCTGAAAGTTGATTTTAATGTAAGTTTTAATCAAGCCATTAAAATAATTGATGCTCAGTCTTATGTTAGTATTGTTGTTCAATTGGCCGAAGGTAAGCCTCAACCAGCACTACTTAATTTTTTAAATTTCAGCAATTTACCTAGTGTCAAGATTATTAATTTCTTAGGCAAAAATAAGGGTTTACAGAGTGTTTCTGGTCCTAAAGCTGTGGTGTTAAATTCCTATATTGTGAGGATGATTTTTACACAATACATGAAGGTAGTTGGTAACGGTCAGCCTTATGAAATTTTCAAAACAGAAAAGGAAGCCATGGCTTGGCTAAAAAGGTATTTGTAGTCTGCTATTTATCAGCTAGTTAATTTTTTATCTTTTTTATTTTTGTTTCAAGCAACCCTTGATGATTTATATCGTCAAAGAAACGAAACCTATTCTTAATTAATGCGTAGAATTTGATGAGCCAGCATTAGTAATGAAATAACAATAATACAACATGGAAACATTTGAACAAACAATCATCAAAATTATTGACATGAAAGGGCATATTTTGCACACCCAAAAAATGAATATTGAAAATGGGGGTAATCACTTGAATATCTGCGGGTCAGATTTGAATGTGGGATCTTATATTTGCAGAATAATCACAGGGAGCAAGGAGAAAAACATTCAGTTCACTAAAGCGTAATTCTTCAAAATAATTTATTGTAAATAAAATAGAGCTCTATAAAAAAGTAATAACTCTAATTTGAAGCGTTTTTTACTTACTTTCTACAATAGTCTCTAAGTTTTTTAACTTTTCAATTGTACCAGTTACATCACCCGAACCGAATACACTACTGCCAGCTACAACGGCATTTGCTCCGCAATCGACAAGTATTTTAATGTTGTCTAAGCCAACACCGCCATCAATTTCAATAATTACATCTGCATCTTTTTCCTGAGCTAATGCTTTTACTTCTTGTATTTTTAATAAGGTGTTTCGAATGAATTTCTGCCCGCCAAACCCAGGATTTACGCTCATGATTAACACTAAGTCAAGGTCTTGGATAATATCTCTTAATGCAGACACAGGAGTGTGTGGATTAAGTGCTACTCCTGCCTTCATGCCTTCTTCTTTAATTGCCGAAACAGTTCTGTGTAAATGAGGGCAAGCTTCATAGTGTACAGTTAATATGTCTGCTCCAGCATCTTTAAAATCTTTGATGTATTTATCTGGTTCAACAATCATCAAGTGAACATCTAAAGGTTTTGTTGCATGCTTTTTAATTGCTTTGATAACAGGCATACCAAAAGATATATTTGGAACAAAAACCCCATCCATTACATCAACATGGAACCAGTCCGCCTTACTATTATTAATGATTTCAATGTCTTTTTGTAAGTTTGCGAAATCAGCGGATAATACGGATGGTGCTACGATGTGATTCATGTTTTTTTTTCTTCAAAAATACTTAATCACGGAAGTAAAATTACTATTTTGCAATCTTAATATGGTCAACTTATTAACATCAGTTTTGTTTGATTTACAAAGTGAAAAATGAATAAAAAGCTTAAAAATTTAATTGCAGTTTTTGTGATCGCTCTTTGTGCATTGTTGTACTTAAACAACAAGGAGAAGGGTATTGTGTCGTACGATGATCGGTCTTTCTCACTAGCAAACATCGAAGAGCTGGATAAAATTTCAATAACCGATGATTTGGGTAATGCGATTGAATTAAATTATGAGAATGGTGCTTGGTTGATTGGCGGCCAGCAAGTGCGAGCAGGAAAAGTATCAATCTTATTGAAAGTTGTTAGCAGTTTAAGAGTTAGGAATAAAATCTCAAATGAAAATTCAGATAGTTTAATTAGTTTGTTTAAAAAGTCTTTTGTGCAGGTTAAGTATTTTGTAAATAAAGAAGAAGTGCTGTCATTTAAAGCTTTACGGAATAAATCGGAGCCTGATGAGTTTAAAAGAGCTAGTGGTGACAGTAATATTGAAAAAGATTTTATTGTATTAAGTGCAGAATCTAATATCCCCTATAATGTTCATGTTTATGGAGAAGAGATTGATTTTTGTCAGTTGTTTTCTACTGAAACAACAGCTTGGAACTCTTTAGTTGTAGCTGATTTTACGAATGTAAAAATCATAGAAGTGTGTTCTAGTTTTGAAGAAACTAATGATGTGCTTTTTTGTGTAACTGCTACTGATTCAACAATCAAGTTTAACCAGTCTAATACTCCATTGAAAGATTTGAGTGTAAAAAAAGGTATTAATTATTTGAGAGCATTCAGAAAAATTGAGTCAAAAAGAATGTTCGATAATAAAAAAGTTATCCGAGAATTAATAGATGATCAATTGCCTTTTTTTGAGCTTAATGTTTCAGGAACTGAAAAGGCAACAAGTATGTTTGGTTATAAAAAGGCTGCCTCACTACACCAGGTTGATTTTTCTGGGAAAGCTTTAAAATATGATAATGAATTCTTTTACCTCTTTAGTAGTGGGAACTTACACTTAGTTGACTATTTTAGTTTTGATGAATTGTTAAAATCAGCAGAAGACTTTACAAATGAGTAAATTGAACATCGCTTTCTTGTCGGTTTTTTATCCTTTTAGGGGAGGGATCGCACAATTTAACAATGAATTATTGCTGTCTTTGCGAGCTCATGCTAAAATTCAAGCATATAATTTTTCGAGGCAGTATCCTAAATTGCTATTTCCTGGAAAGACTCAATTGGTAGATAACCAAGATTTAGACCCAAATGTAAATGCCATCCCTGTGCTGGATAGTATTAACCCTTTTAGTTTTTCGAGAGCATCAAAAATTATTAATAAAGATGCTCCTGATATTGTGATTACTTCTTATTGGATGCCATTTTTTGGTCCAGCTTTGGGATGGGCACTGGGAGGGGTAAATGCAAAGAAGGTAGCCTTGTTACACAATGTTGAGCCTCATGAAAAGCGATTTTTTGATGACGCTTTTAATAAATACTACTTATCAAAAAATGACGCGTTCATTGTATTGAGTGACACCGTAAAGAATCAATTACTTAAATACAAGCCAAACGCTAAATACATTCAAATTCCTCACCCAGTATACAGTCATTTTGGTGATATTTTGGATAAAGCTGATTCCAAGAAAAAGTTGAAGATAAATCCATCAAGGAAAGTTATTCTGTTTTTCGGGTTCATTAGAAAATACAAAGGGCTTGATTTATTGATCCATGCTTTGACTAATTATGATCAAGAGTATACTTTGTTGATAGCAGGGGAGAGTTACGAAGACGATCAAATCTTAAATAACCAATTGAAGGAGGCTGGAGTTGAGGGAGAAAAGCTTTGTAAACACATCAAGTATATTCCTGATGAGGAAGTGAAATTGTATTTTTCAGCTAGTGATGTATGTGTTTTACCTTACAGATCAGCTACTCAAAGTGGAATTGCTGCTATTGCTAAGCATTTTGAGGTGCCAATGGTTGTGACTCCGGTTGGTGAGCTTCCAAATGAAGTGAAACATCTTCATGATGGATTTGTATGTGATGATGTGAGTCCAGCTAGTATCCAACGAGGAATTATTGAAGTCTTAAAGCGACAAGATGAATTTCAAGTAAACACTAGATTTGATAATCAAGAAAATACGTTTGACAGTTTCGGAACTAAACTATCAGACTTCTTTAATCAATTATAAAACATTACAATTTTGATGGAAATAAATTCTAAACTTCCAAACGCAGAAAGATCTATTTTTCCTGTAATGACGAAGCTTGCGCAAAAACATGGCGCGCTAAATTTAGCGCAGGGTTTCCCCGGTTTTGGTGCTGACCCCAAGCTGATTGAAATGATATGTCATTACATGAAAAAAGGCTTTAATCAGTATGCTCCATTAACCGGAGTGATGAGTTTAAAGGAAAGTTTGTCTGAGAAAGCTGTTGATGCAGGAGGGAGGTATTATCATCCAGAGCGTGAAGTGTGTGTAACGGCTGGAGCTACTCAAGCGATAAATACAGCTATTACTGCAGTGGTAAGTGGTGGTGATGAAGTAATAATAATAGATCCGTCATACGATTGCTATGAGCCGGCAGTTCTTTTAAGTAAAGGAGTCCCTGTGAGATGCGCGTTAAAAAAAGGTTCTTATGAGGTGGACTGGGAAAATGTTAAAAATAGTGTTAGTTTAAAAACTAGAGTGATAATGATCAATTCTCCTCACAACCCAACAGGAATGGTTTGGAGTAAACATGACATTGATACTTTGGTCGATATAGTCAAAGACTCAAACATATTGATTATATCAGATGAAGTTTACGAGCACTTGGTTTATGATGGGAAAAGTCACATAAGTATAGCCAGTGTTCCTGAGCTAGCTGAACGCTCATTCGTAATCTACTCCTTTGGTAAAACATACCATTTAACAGGGTGGAGGGCAGGATATGTCTTGGCACCTAAATTCTTAATGGATGAATTTGTCAAAAGTCATCAGTTTCAGATTTATGCTGTGAATACGCCTATTCAACACGCAATTGCTGATTACTCTCAAGATAAAAGTACCCATTTGGCACTGGGTGAATTCTTTCAGGAAAAGCGTGATTTCTTTTTAAATTGTGTGTCAGGTAGTCGTTTTTTAGCGCTGAAACCAAGCGGAACCTATTTTGCATTATTGGACTACTCAAATATATCAAACCAAAACGATCGCGAATTTGCAAATCGGTTGACTATTGATCATGGTGTCGCATCTATTCCAATATCAGTATTTTTCAAGGACAAGAGGCAAGATCAGGTGTTGAGATTTTGTTTCGCAAAAGAAAATGATGAGCTAGAGTGCGCAGCGGAGAAATTGGTTAAGATTTAGTGCTGGTAGTCTTATTGATCGCTGAAAATTGCGCTTCTTGATAGATCTTAGAGGTCTAGCGAGAGAGTTCGTTAACCAAAGATGTACTTGCAAATATGTACTTGTGATAAAATTTATGTCCGGAGGAATTTGACATAAAAAAAGCCCATCCGAAGATGGGCTTTGAATTTTAGAATCTAGATTCTTAAGATTTAGATACGTTTACCGCATTTAATCCTCTTTTTCCTTCCTCAACATCAAAGGTAACTTCGTCACCTTCGTTGATTTCGTCTACTAATCCACTTACGTGAACAAAAACATCTTTACCTCCTTCTTCAGGTGTAATGAAACCAAACCCTTTGGTATCGTTGAAAAATTTTACTGTACCGTTACTCATAACTTAAAATATAATAATTAATAATGCAACAAAGGTAATATTATAAATGTAACTAACTAATTAAAAATCAAGGTATTTCATAATTAGGACAAATCAATCTCTATTAAAACTCTTCTTTGCACTTAATTTTCATTTTTTCTAGGGTGGTGGGATGAACAAATTCTATGCTTTCAGCATGTAAATGTAGCCTTGATGATCTAGTGCCATACAAATCATCACCTACAATTGGGGTGTTTAAGCCTTTGAAATGAGATGCATGTACCCTTAGCTGATGTGTTCTGCCCGTTAAGGGATAAAAATTAATTCTCGTTTTATTGTGAAGGCGCTCTATTACCTTGAATTTTGTTTCTGAAGCTTTCCCATGCTCAAAACAGACCAGCTGTTTTGGACGGTCATCAAGATCTCCCCTTAAAGGCAAATTAATAATTCCTTTGTCAGAAGGTACGATTCCTTCAAGTAACGCCACATATTTTTTATTGATGAGTCTATTAATGAATTGTTTTTGGAGGAACCCATAAGTTCTTTTGTTCAAAGGAATTACCATAATGCCAGAAGTGGACATGTCCAAACGATGGACAATTAATGGTCCAGTAGCATTTGGATATTTTGCCTGCATTCGAGTATATACGGAATCAATAATAGATTTTCCTGGGACTGAGAGTAGTTCAGCTGGCTTGTTAATAACGACCAGATCTTCGTCTTCGTGAAGAATTTCAATTTCTTTCTCTTTTCCTAAGTTAACTAATAGTAAATTCTCGTCTAGTTCTATCTCAGAAAGCATGTGGTGTAAGATAGGTTCGCACTTTCCTTTGCAGGCAGGATAAAACTGAAGGTGCTTTTTAACCTCAGCAGGGGGAGATTCTCCCCACCAAAATTCAGCCAAAGCAATAGGTTTTAAATTGTTTAAAAACGCATATTGTAAAAGCTTTGGTGCTGCACATTCTCCTGCACCAGCAGGTGGTTTCTTTAAAACAGTCTCATTAAATATATTCATCAAGGATTGTGTTTCTCCTTTTTTATTTAAAAATTTATATTCAGAAAATAACCTGTTCTGAAGGTGGTTAGACTTTTCCTTACGCTCTTCTTTTAACTCATTGATTCTATTCAACAAAGGCGATAGGTCTTCTTTTGCAGCAGCAAGCTTTTCGTTCCACAGTTTTTCATCTTTCCTGAAGAAGTATTGATATTTTAAACTTTCGTCTTTTAATTCTTCTTGCAGATCAATAAAATCTAGTTCACTGAGTTCCGTTCTTCCTTTTTCACGAATTACCTTGCGTTTTTTCTTGTTCTCTCGTAAAGCCTTTTTTTTACTAGCTAAGTCATCTGCAGCTTCTCTTGAACAATCTTTATAGTTCTTTAATAATTGCTGGTAGTTGGTTTCGTTTTCAAGTTTTTCAACTTCCTTATTTATTGCTATTATTTCAACTCCGCCTTTTAGAAAGAAGTCTCCTTCTTTTAACATGTCATAAACAGGAGGTACAAACATTTTATGGTGATTACTATCAGCTAATTTCCCAGAGAAAGCCGCTAAGTATCCGATATCGCCAGATGGAGTTTGAACGACTAGTGCTCCAAACATTTTACCTATTGCGACACCGTCCTGAAGCGTGAGGTCATTTTCAGGTAATCCAAAGTTGTGGTCCCATTCACTTTGATTAGTTATGTGATGCTGCAATTCTTCGCACGCTAATGTGGCCAAATCGTGGGGCTCATAGTAAAAAGGGAAAGTAAATTTTTTAGGTAATTCAATCTTGGAAATATCACTTAAGAAGGAGTTGTACTTAATGGCCTGTAGCTTGTTCATAATGGTGTAAAAATACTTAGATTTTGTGGCTGAAATAATTTATTCAGCACATTATATAATAAACAATTACAAGTCTCGTTTTACCTCTGAACTTAAAATTATAAAATAGGATATATGGAAAGACCTTTTACTCTAAAAAATTCTTTAAAAAATGTAAATATCTCTGAAGAGCTGGCAGATATGAGTGATTCTCAATTCGAACCATCCAACGAATCAATTAAATTCTTATTGGATTACAGCAAAGCACTACACGTTGAAAAAACAGAAAGTCTAGGAGATGTATTTACTATTTTGAACTAAGAAAACACATAACATAAAAAGTTATGTGAGAGCCTTGCCAGCTAATGGCAGGGCTTTTTTATGGCCTTAAATACACAAATCAAACAGTTTTTTGTTCTTTTTCCATGTTAGGGTTACCCCTTTAAGTCGCAAACAAAAAAGATAACATATCCCGCTTGTTTTCAGTAAGTTAATAGCTCAGATTATTTATGTGATAAAAATTGAACTAGATTCGTAACACCTTTCGATAT
>Ga0115000_10001002_pt1 | contig 25595 bp, 22 predicted proteins | sample ArcticOcean_MG_C_6_FD_89690 | JGI IMG/M metagenome (GOLD analysis project Ga0115000, IMG submission 89690) | Marine microbial communities from western Arctic Ocean - ArcticOcean_MG_CB8_128 | ecosystem: Environmental > Aquatic > Marine > Oceanic | place: Arctic Ocean: Canada Basin | collected... | reverse complement strand
CTTAATCTCAATATCTGGATGTAAAGGAAGAACTAGATCAATCTTGTGGCTCCCTTTGCCTGACACCCTATCTTCAATTATTAATAATCGATCTGTAAATTCCCATTGACGACAATGAGTAGGTTTGCCATAAAGACGATGATACCCATTATGACATGCAGAAACAGTAATTTTTCCTGATTCAACCTTTTCCATACAGTTAAAGACTTTAGCCCTTCTAGCCACTCTAAAGCTATCCCATACCTCACTGGAATTTTCATCATCAATAACAACTGTAGAATGTGACTTAGTGCTTCTTTGAGAATGACGATCTTGACTACTTCCATAAACTGAAGTGCCAGAATTTACGATTACCCTTTTTCCAAACAATGAGAGTTCAAAACTTAGAGTATCTGCATGAGCATGGGCAGGTAGATAATCTGGTCCAATATTAGATCGATCAATCAAAGTTACTAAATTATCTAACTCAACCCTACAATAGCCACTAGATTCAAGCTTAGTTAAAGAATTTTTTCCTTTTAGATAGCCTGATAATTGTATTAATCCAAGCTTTTGACCATAATTCTGAATTTCTTCAACAGAAGGAGTAATATCTAGTGCTACATCATTAAAAAAAGAGATTTCACCATCTGGATGACACATAGTTAGTAGCCAGCTAAACATTGGTTGCACATTCTTTTCTAATTTATCAGGTAATTCATAACTGTAGGCTCTATGAATATTAACTAAATCTAATAAATCTTCTAGAAATATAATATGGTACATGGGTGATAGCTCAAAATTACCTCCATCTGGTAGAATTTGCTCTGATAACTCCCTCTTTAATATATTACAACCCTCGACATACCACCTTTTAGCTTCTTCACCATCAAAAAAAAGTCCCGCAAAAATAAGAGCCTTGGCATTTGCAAAAAGGTGATTACCCATGAGATGATTTTCAATATTTTTAGAAAGAAATCGTGTCTGAATTTCAAGTGAGTGCGTCCAATGATCTTTCAAAGAATTACCATTCAAGTCCCACTTTATCCAGTTTACAATCCTTAAGGAGGTAGGATAAGACTCCCACCCGCAACCTACTCCTGGTTTATTTTCATTTATCCAACGATCAATTAAGACATGATGCCATTCATTACGAAGGTTGGAATTTAAAGCAGTTAAATCATCAAAATAGTGCAAGTTGTACAACCAAAGCTTTGATAATTCACTATTATTCCAATCACTGTTTGAGATACTATGAACTTCATTTAATAAATTAAAAGTATTTTCCGAAACCATTTTTTGACTTCTATAAGCAGATCGAATCCATAGGTGAATGGATTCTCTTTTAATATTATGTTGAGTTAAATCAGCTCTAGTATGCCTAAATTTATACTTTATGCGTCCAAGAATTTGAGAAAATTTAAGATATCGAAGTGTATTCCAGTATCTAATAAACTTCTTAAAAAAGTTAATCATTTAAAAAAGCCTTATTAACTTTGTCGAAGAGATTCAGCAATTTTAATTGAAACCCGAGAACTTTCAATTAACTCATTATAAGGAATTGGTGACGGTTGACCCTCACGAATAGCATCTAAAAATGCCTTTACGCAAGCTTTTTGCCCTTTATCCTGCTTAAATAACTTCATCTTATTGAAGCCCTGCCAACCATAACCCTCTAATAAACGGTAATTGTCCATTTTTAATACAGCGTTATCACAAAAAACCTCAACACGCTCTTTAGGAAATACTGAACCACCATTTGCGAAATAGTGAATCGAACCAAATGAACCATCTTCAAATGAGATTGTTATAGAAACCTTATCATCTCTAATTTCAACCCCTGGAGCTACTCCAATCATCGTACTTTGAAAATCAACGATAGAGAAGCCAATTAGGTGACTCATTAAGTCAATAAAATGACAACATTCCCCAATAATTCTCCCTCCACCTATTAAAGAATCCTGTACCCAGTGATCACTCGAAATAGCACCAGCATTAATAGTCATAATAATTGTTTTGGGGGAGCGATGAGCATTTAGTAACTCCTTCATCTTAACTATATGTGGAGCAAAACGCCTATTAAAACCAATCATCAGTCTAACATTATTTTTAAGGTTAGCATTTTGATAAGCCTTTTCAATTAAATCAATTTCATTAATATTAAGAGCCAGTGGCTTTTCAACAAAAACATTATTTCCATTAGTCAATGCTTCAATTACCTGAGAAAAGTGAGCATTATGCTGAGTAGCAATACAAACTGTATTAATCTTTTCATTCCATAAATCTGAAATTTCTGTAGATGCAACTAAAAACCCATTTTTGTTTCCATGGTGAACGCCACTAATACCTCCACTTGTTACTAATGTATCAAGCAACACTCCTGTGGCTTTAAATGCTGGAATAAGCACTCGAGATGCATAGTTTCCTGCCCCAATAAAGCCGACACGAGGTTTAGTTGGGTCATAACTAACTGAATCCTTTGCCTCGAGAGCAACTTTTGAGATTTTGAGTGTTTCTAATGATAGTTTTGGATAGTTAAGAATAATGCCCAATGTAGAAGAATCATCTAATTGCTCATAAGCTTCTACCGCATTATTTATATCGTATCGATGCGTAATTAAAGATTTTAAATCAAGCTTTCCTGAAGACATCATATCCAGCACTGCCTCAAAGTTGCGTTGTTCCGTCCAGCGAACAAAACCAATAGGATAATCATTACCTTGCTCTTCATAAAAAGGATCATAACGACCAGGTCCGTATGATGCAGAAACTTGAAAAGTTATCTCCTTCTTGTAAAAATCATCACGATTGATACTTAGGCCAACAACTCCTACCAAAACAATTCGACCACGTTTACGACACATTTGCGCAGCCTGATGAATCACTTCATCAGAATCAGTAGATGCGGTGATTAAAATACCATCCACCCCCCTACCTCTTGAAAAAATTTGTGAAATTAAAATTGAATCTTCATTATTTGATAAGTCAACCGTTTGGGCACCATATTCTCTTGCAATTTCACACTTTTTAGAATCAAAATCAACACCAAGAACACGGCAGCCATTTGCACGCAACATCTGAACACACAACAAGCCAATCATTCCTAAACCAGTGACAACAAAACATTCTCCTAAACTTGGCTTAATTAGTCTAATACCCTGCAAACCAATTGCTCCCATGACTGTAAAAGCCGCAGATTCATCATCAACATTATCTGGAATCTTCGCACAAAGATTTTGGTTAACTCTTACAACTTCAGCATGGTTTCCATTAGAAACTACTCGTTCCCCAGCAAAAAAACCCTCAACTGAAGACTCTATAACTTCTCCAGCATTACAATATCCAAGAGGGAGAGGTTGATCTAACTTAGAACGAACAGCATCAATTGTAGGCAGCAAACCATCACTCTTTACTTTGCCTAAAACCTGTTTTACCTTATCTGGTTGTTGGCGAGCTTTATCTAAAATATTAGCTTTACCAAAATCTACCAACATCCTCTCTGTTCCAATAGAAACTAATGTTTTTGAGGAAGCTATTAGTATTGACTTTTTTTTAATTTTTGGACATGGGACATCTACAAGTGTAGTTATTCCATTTGAAAGATTTTGCAAAATTTGTTTCATTAAAATTTATGTAATAATAAAAAGAAAAACTGTTACACCATTATGTTTATTTTTTTTTAAACTCGATAATAAGAAGGCTGCCCATTCTAAGCCTTGTAAGAAAAAATCTAAAAATTTGACCAGGCATTACCTTGATAAACCTTTTTCTAAGATTTCTACCAGAAACTGGAATGACATCACCTCTATTTCCAGATATGATTATTTTTTTAATATCTGTCTTATTATTATCTAAGATACTAGCAAAACTCTTTCTAGAATAATATCTTGCAATAAAGCCATCAGTATTAGCTTGAACGACATTACTTAATGATTTGTGTTTAAGAAAGCCTGCTCGTAAAATTCCATGGAAAAGAAATCCAATAATATAGTAATTCCACCATCCTCTATGATAAACCATTATTTGCGCTGTTCCATTTACTTTCAATACGCGAACAATTTCATCAATAATATTTTTTGTATTTGCGCTATGGTGTATTACCCCCCAACTCCATACCAAGTCGAAATAGTTATCGTTAAACTCAAGGTTTTCTGCATTCATTTTAATAATTTTATAATTTGCTTTTGGGCATCTGATCTTCATACGTTTAGATGTTGTTTTAACTGCATAATCTGTAATATCAATACCAATGAAAGCCTTAGAATAAGGAGCGATTAAATCTGCATGAACCCCTGTACCAACACCAATTTCTAAAATTGTTTTGTGCTTTAAATTTTTAAAATCAATCAAATTGTCAAAAGGTATTTTATTCCATGGCATTACTGCCTTAATTTCACCAAAAAAGCGTTTATCGATTTCATTATAAAATTTGGGACTTAACTCTTCATGTGGATTATCATCATTCCAATCGTAACGCATTGGAGTTGACTCCCAAAAATCTTTATTAGCTGACTGCCACTTTTCTAATTCTTCATTACTAGCCGGATACTTTTCGGGACTATCAAATTCTTTTGGTGATATTTTTTTAAAGTATTTTTTCACTTGTAACTCTTAATTCTTTTATCTTTAAACTTTGATGCTCCATAATACTTTGAAGACGGAGTTTTATTTGAAATGCTCATTTCGTAAGCCTTATATTCAACCATTCTTTTTACTTGCACCCTTAACTTTGACCAAATTAACCCAACTCTACCAGCCTTATAAGCACTCTGGAATAGCCAATGATAAATAAATAAAAAGAAATACCTAAATGGTACTTTATAAAAAATACTCTTAATCCACATGCGGCGCTGCAAAAAAGTCCCAAAAAAAACAGGTTTATCTGCAATTGATAATTTGTTATGTGAAATAATTGCTTCAGATGTAGTATAACGATTTTGCTTCTCTAACCAATGGTCTAAATCGGGACTATCATAATGCTCCAAATAGCCATCAATATTAGTTACTTCACCATTAATAATAGGATGCTCATTGACAAGTACATCGGTAAAATTGCAAAATCCATTTTTCCAAACTCTTGTAACATTTTGAAATACTGGCATGGGCTTTCCCATAAACCACAATCTTCTGTCAAAAGAAAATCCATCATATTTATTATTAGTTATAGACTTATCAATACTTTGTTTTAGGTCTGAACTAATTCTTTCATCTGGATCAAGCTTCATTACCCAGTCAGAATTAATAGGTAACTCTCGTAACGCAAAATTCCACTGGTCGCCAAAACCTCTAAACTTTCTTTGAACAATATTTATACTACAGTCTAAAGCAATATCTACAGTATTATCTTTGCTATAGCTATCAACGATAAATATCTCATCAGCCCAATCTTTAATGTTTTCATAAACTTCCTTTATATTATGACTCTCATTAAGTGTAATCATTACTACAGCAATACTTTTAGACCTTTTCTTGCTCTTGAAAGTCATTATTTCATGTATTTTCTTATATAGTAACTCAACACTATCAAATTATAAAAAAGCATTATTATAAGTGCACAACCCAAATATACTAATGTGTTTGGAAAGTATAGAGAAGCTGATTGTTTTGATGGTGGAATTAAATACGAAATTATCTTGACTGAATTACTGACAAAATTTAATTCATTAATAGCTTCCTTAGTAGAAAGAATTTTATTTTGAATTGCAAGCCTAAGTGAGACTATATCATTCTCTAATCTTATTATTGAGGCAACATTATTTTTATTCATATCTGCATTAGTACTATCTGATTGTATTTCTACTAATTCATTAAATGAATTTTGCATTTTAGAATAATGCTCTATTTTATCTTGAGGTAAATTATTACTAAAAGATTTTTCAGATAGCTGTAAATCCTGTAATAGTTTAAGATTATTTTCTTTTTGAATAGCAACCTTTTCTTTCCATATATCAATAGCATTCATATCCATTTCTACCAAGTAATTCATAACTATCGTAGCTGTATTAAAAATACTATCAGCACTATTTCCTTTATATATTAATGTAACTAGATTTTTTGATTGTTCATGCTTATCAACATAAAAATTAGAAATATTTTCTTCAGAAATTTTATTCAATAATTTATTTCTAAAGTCTGTACTTCCGATTAAATTTACAATTTTGCTTTTATCATGAATATTTAAAACAACATTTTGATTGATGATTTTTGACAAAGATATAGTATGCACGGACTTAAATTTTTTGGGAAAAAAATCAAAATACTGGACACAATATAATGAAATACTAAAAATTAATATAGAGAAAAGTAAATGATTTTTTACAATAATTAAGGCATCTTTTAAAGTAAATTTATCTTTCATATGTTTTTCATTAAAAAAATTAATAACGATATTTTAACATCCCTAAGCTTTAGGAATTGAATTTACTAGATTCTCTGCTAAGCACAATGTTGTAAATGTCGGGTTAGCACTCCCTGCAGTAGGTAAAACAGCTGTACTTACAATCCATAAATTATTTAAACCATAAACTCTTAAATTCTTGTCTACAACTGACCCATTTTTTTTCCCCATTCTGCAGGTTCCAACAGGGTGATATGCATCATAAGGATTTTCGAGCTTTTCTTTTTCAATCATTTTTAACTTAAATTGAGAAGACGTATTCCAAGATTTAACAAACTGTCTAGAAATCAGTTTAATTTTCTCAATATCGCAGTTAAAAATATTCCAATTTATTTCAATATTTTTTCTACCATATTTATCTTTCTCAGTACCTAGAGACACATAGTTGTCTATATTTGGAGTTTGCTCAATATCTAACTGCATAAGTACTTTTGTTGTTTTAGAAAAATACAGCCTTGAAAATATAAACCTGTATATTGTAATTTTTAACAATCCATACACACCTGATAACAAAATTATAGGTCTAATTTTTAACATTTTTCTAGACTGCACACACTTTAGAATATGCTTAACAAGAAAAAATCCAGGATTTTGATCTTTAAATACAAAATGAAAAAAAGAACGAGGTAATTTAATATCAGAAGAATTATATACAAATCTAAAGCCTCTCATCCATCCATGGGAGAAATATGGTGAAAAAACCCTAATTGCATCTATATTATTAACATCAGAAGTAGCTATTGGTAGTGATATATGGTCACTTAGATAGTGCCCTATTAAAGATGATTTATCAAATATTGAATGACTCGAAATCTCATCTATTTCAAGTAAAATTCGGGTTGATTCTAGGGCTCCAGCAGATACAATAAATTTCTTCGCATTTACTTTAAGCTTATTGCCACTTATACTTTTTGCAGAAATGGATGAAACGCTATTATTACTATCTTCAAAAAACCAATCCGAAACTACTGAATTTTTATAAACTTTAAGATTATCACTGGAGAAATTTGCATTATAGAGGATATTACTAAAGTTTTTCTTTCTGAATGGAATGCTCAGACTTTGAATCAAATCAATATTAATATTTTTTAATAAATTTTGAAGTTTTATTTTTTTATTGCTTTTAAATTCAAAAAAACTACTCTCTCTTGTCCAATTAAGATTATTTAAAACTGCACTACTATTATTTTCTACCACACTAGCAATATATTTCCAAATTCCACTTCTATCATCTTTTATATCTAGCTTGCTATGAGGAACTAACAACCCACCCCAATGGCTGGTAGTTCCACCAATGCCAAAATACCTACCTTTAGTTGCTCCTGAATATATATTTTTTAGAAATTTTGTACCAAAACCAATCTCATTTATCTCTTGGCTTGATTGATCTCCAGCCTCTATTAAAACTACACTTAATTTTTCTTTTGCTAGTCTAGTTGCTAAATATATCCCAATAGCTCCAGCTCCAATAATACAAATATCACAATCCTCTTTGTAATGTTTATTTTCTGAATAATCTAAATTTACTATATTTATTTTTTTTTTCATAGCATGCTAGTTAATTCAGACAGTCGTGTTTTTTTTCTAGTAGAAACAATTACTGAGCCATGACTATTTCTTTTAAAAGCATTTTTCATAGTGTTTTTAATATTTTGATTGCCACCTGAAGATAAATATCCATATGTAAATTGTGGCACTATATTGTTTTTTAACATTAAGTCGATATTTAGTTCATCTTTGATTCCATCTCTAGTTTGAACCACACTAGACAAAATACTTTTATCATGTATCCATGGAATTATATTTTCAGACTCTCCAGCAATTCCCATATTTCTAACCTTTCCTTGTGTAACCATTAGGTCAGCCCATCTTATAAATTCATCCGAATTTATAGCAAAATAATCAGGTTCATGTAAAAACAAAAAATCAACATAATCAGTTTTCAAGCGTTTTAAGCTTGACTCAAGACTTAGATTGGCACGCTTAGTTGTCCAATTTATCTCAGGACTTGAAACACTTCTAAAAACTCTTCCAATAGATTTTCTTAACCATAAATTTGTATGGTTTGTTGAGGAGCCTTTAGGAGGATAGATGCCAACTTTAGTCGCAATACTTACATTATCTCTGCATTTATTGATTACCCTGCCAAGGTCAATTTCTGATAATCCATACCCATAGTATGGAGATGTATCAAAATGACTAATCCCTAAATTTATAGCCTCATTCAATATATCAATGCGTTTATTTTTATAAAAAACATGATGCAAAGATGCAGTTCCATAGGCAAGTCTTGAAACTTTTATGCTAGTATTTTTAATTGTGACGTAATTCAAAACAAATCTATAATAAAATATATAAGGTTACAAAACATAGTACATAAATTTTAAAATCTAAGCTCTTTAGGTTTTTCATTATTTTTTTTCAGCAAATACATATATGTATTTTGCATCTGGTTAGAAACAATTTCCCAAGAAAATTCATTTCGCACCCACTTATACCCATTCATACCCATCTCTTCCAAAGCATCAGATGGAGTGTTCATTGATTGAATAAGGCATTTTTTAATTGACTCTACATCATTATCAATCCAAAACCCAGCATGCATACTTTTTAATTTGCTCCATGGTGTGCCAGTAGTTGTAATAACTGGAGTTCCGACTGATAAAGACTCTACAACTGTCATGCCAAAATTTTCAGAATAGGATGGCAATATATGGAGGCTTGCCTCTCTATAGGCCTGCCACTTTAAATCGCCATAGAGGGCGGGATAAAATGTCACCCTATTTAAATTCAAATTTATTGAAATTTGCTTTATTTTTTTTATGTACTTTTCACTTCCAGGACCTGCAATTTTTAAATTCCAATCTGGAAACCTGCTTTGCACTTTAGACCAAGCATGTAATAAATTTTCTAATCCTTTTATTGGGTGGATCCTGCCTAAATACAATAAGTTTTTAAATTCATTGTGCTGTTTTTTTATATACTTTTTTTTACCAATACCATTTGGAATGATCGCTACAGGCTGATCAAATCCCATTCTTCGAATGTCTTTATATTCTTCATATGAAGTAGCATGAAAATAATCAGCAGAATTTAACATTTTTTTTTGAAATAAAACCCAAAAAATTTTTTTAAGCCTTTTAGATCCTGTTTTCAAAGCCATTTCAGATAAGGCACCCCTTGGAGACACTATGAGAGGAATGCTATATTTTGCAGAAGCATATCCTGCATAAATACTTGGCATTTCCCATAATCCATGGCTATGAATATAATCAATATCTTTTGAATATGCTAAATTATAAATATCTTTTTTCATTAGCATAGAAACACCCAATTTTGAAAAAAGCGCTATCCTTTTATATGCAGTATGAAATTTAATATTCCTATTCCTACTCCCAAGAGTTATTAAAGTAACTTGCTCTCCCATTTTTGTTAGCTCTTCACATAATCTAACCACAGAATAAGTAGGGCCACTAGCCTCCTCTTTTATATGAGGTACTATATGCAATCCTTTAATATTCTTAACTTTATTTAATTTCATAAATTTTTTTGGCTACCAACAAAGGCCAAATTTTATTATCAGAGCTACTATTGAGTTTTGGGTAAATTTCTTTTATCCATTTATTCACAGGAATTCCAAAACCTGTTTTTTTCTTTTTTTTAATAAAATTATCTAATGGTGTATTTGGAGCATTAGACAATAAAGACTTCTTTGGGAACTTGGAAAAAGAGTTCATATATGGGCTTAATTCCTTCAATAATAGCGAATCTACTAATGGCATTCTTAACTCTACTCCGTGACACATACTTGCCCAATCACCATCTCTAAGCAATTGATTTCTCAAATAACACATAGATTCAATTTGACTTAATGCTAAAAGATTATTCTTTGGCAAGTCTCCAGTCATTCCCAAAACAAAGGATATTGGGTCATAATTTTGAGCAAATTCATTATAAAGATCATCACCCATAAGAGGCTTTAACTCCTCGATGGAAAAAACACTTCTATTCAATAACCATGATCCAGGCAATGTTTTTGAAAGACTTTCGAAATGATTCCATCTAGCGTTACCACTTCTAATTGCTTGTTTATTTGCAATAAGGCTTATAATATTATCAACGCCTGGTATTTTTGAGAAAATATTCCGATATTTAACTAAATTTGGGAGAACTGTAAAACTCCTATAACCCTGGAAAAGCTCATCTCCTCCTGTACCAGATATTGCTACTTTTAACCCAATTTCTGCAGCGCATTTGGATGCATACCATGTATTTACCCCGTCTATACTTGGCTGATCCATAGAATTAAAAATTTCCGGCATATCATTCTCAAATTCACTTCGAGTAACTGTTTTTACATGATGCTTAACACCATATTTTTTTGCAATGTATTTTGCAATTTCCGACTCATCAGCCACATCACTTTCAAATTCAGAGTATTTTAAAGTTATACCTACAACATTTTTTTTACCAATATCATCTATTATTGCTAGTAGACTTGTAGAATCAATGCCTCCAGATAAAAAAATGCCGATAGGAACATCTGAAACTAGATGCCTTTCAACAGATTGATATATTAGTTCATTAACCTTCTTTTCTACATTTTTTTTATTTTCCTTTATATCGTCCTTATCCCATATTTCTGGAAGTGAATACCAGGATTTAATGCATGACTCTTCTCCATCAATCCACATATAAGATCCGGCTGGCAATGATTTAATATTTCTGTACCAAGTGTATGGCTCTGGAACACTTCCCAATAACCAATAGCCACCTTGCCCATATGGACAAGGACTTTTATCAACAACTTCAGTACTAATTATAGCCTTCACTTGTGAGGCTACAACATAACCCTTGCCGCTTTTTGCATAATATAAAGGCTTAATTCCATATGGATCTCTTGCAATGAACAGCTTTTTTTCATGTTTGTCCCATACAGAAAAGGCAAACATTCCACTAATTTTGCTCAAACAGTCCTCTCTATATAGAGAGAATAACTCCAATAATACCTCTGTATCTGACTGTGTTGTCAAATTAACACCGCTTCTCAACAGCTCATTCCTTAATTTTTTATAATTATAAATTTCACCATTAAACGCAATTATATAACGTTTGTTAATTGAAATCATAGGCTGGATAGAGCGATCATTAAGATCTATAATTGAAAGTCTATTGTGGCGGATGCCGACGTAATTATCATCTGACCACCACTCTCCACTGCCATCTGGGCCTCTATTAGACATAGAATATGACCCTTTTCTTAAAGTACTTTTATTCCAAGGCTCATCTGAAGAATACAATGTAATAAATCCACACATTTTTTACTCAACTTTTGATGTAATTCTTGAAGCTCTAGATCCTAGATATATGATGTAGGATAAATGCAATGCAAATAATTCTCTTATACCTGCCTGAAACAGAACATAATAATGAACTTCACCAAAAATAAAAATAGCTATGATAATAGAACTTGTAATTAACATTAATTTGTCTTTATCTAAATAAGTATAAATACTCAGGGCACGAACACAATAATAAATAATTGACACATAAAAAACTGAAATGCCTATAAAGCCATATAATGCAAAATGTTGGAAAAAGTGTATTTCTGAAGTTTGAAATGAGTTGTTAATTGTATCAATATCTGCTCCTAACAATATTTCAAACATACCCCAGGAGAAAAATCCCTCTAAATGAGACATTATTAGCCCATTTATAACATGATCAAAGCTTATATGCTTAAATAATAATAAGTTAGTAGCAAAATACAATATAACTAAAAATAGTGCTAACGAAATAAAAAGTTTATAGTAATTTTTCAACTCATTTTCATAAGACTTGACTAAATAAATAATACCAATTATGATTGCAAAAATTATGGCTAGAAAAACCGCAGTAATGCTTGGTGATAAGGCAAACATAACTATTGCCAATGTTATTATTAGAAAATTTAGTTTATTTCTAGTTACTCTATTTTTAGAAGCATACCAAATAAATGCAATTAATGAAATTTGAGATGCAGTTTGAGCACCCATCATAATTGAATTAAGACCCGTAGGTGAAATTGATAAAAAATCAGAAGTTATATTTCTCAAAGCCCTGTAACCTTGAACGCCAGAAGCATCACAAATAAGTGGTTCAAAAAACTCAGTGCCAAATATAAGCAGAGAGAGGTATTCTATTAATAGACCAAAAACAATTATTAAATAAATTAAATCTATTTTTTTAAAATAATTTTCTACAGAATTTTGAAAAAAAATTACTTTGCTTAATAAGATAGAAAGCAATAAAATATAAGTAGGAGTTGCAAAAATTAAACCTCTTTGTTCAATAAATGAATAATATACGTTCAGTATTATCAGTATTAATACTATTGATATATCCGATTTAGTTACAATAATTCTATTGGACTTATAAATTGCATGGAAAATAAGGATTAATAAAAAAACATAACCTAAAACTTTTAAATTTATGCAAAACAAAGATTGCAGTATTGGTACTGATACTAAATAAGCAGTTATGTAATACAAAAAATTCATAAATATTGTTATTTATTTTTGCTAATAAGTAATTTGATAAAAAGTTTGGCAATATTTTTAAAATTTTTATGTTTCATTATTCTTCTAATTAGATATAAAGTCTTTTTATTATTATTTATTTCGCGCAGTATTTTTTTATATTCTATTGATATATAAAATAATTCAACAGATTTTTTATCAAAATTATTGTTGTTGTAAAAATACCACTCTTCAAGTTCTTCAATATGTTGATCTACCTTTAAAAAAGATTCGTTTTCATCATGCTTTAAACAGTAAGCCAAGGGTTTTGAGAAAGACATCATATTTCCTTTTAATGACAACCTCATAACAAGATCAAAGTCTCCAATAATGTGGTATTTTTCTGAAAAACCTCCCGACTGATAATAAGAAGATCTTCTAATTGCTAAGGTTAATAAGCCTACTGAATAGTCACTCAATAATTCATTTGTAACTCTTCCTTGAGGGAGTTTGTTCCTATAGATGCGTTTTTTTGAATCAACTTGAACTACAAAAAAATTTCCACACGAAAAGGTTATGCTTTCATCTGTAAATATGCCTACTTGGGTATTTAAATAACAACTATCCCAATAATCATCAACATCTAAAAATGTTATTATATCGCCTTTGGATTTATCTATAGCTAATATCCTAGAGCTACTTAGATTTGCCCTTTCACTAGACAAAAAATATCTAAGCCTCTTGTCTGCAAAACGCAAAAAAACATCTTTACTTTTATCACTAGACTGATCATCCCAAAAAACCAACTCCCAGTTTTCATATTTTTGACTTAATACGCTATTTACAGCCTTAGATATATATTTTTCTCCATTATAACAGTTCATAATAACACTGACTAATGGCTGGTGATCTACATTACTCATATTATATTTTTGTACGTGTATAAGAAAGCTGGAATTAATATTTTATTAGACGAACGAGATTGAATGCTTCTGCAAAATCTAATCCTGATTGAGCGCCTCTATATCTTGCCAGCGCATGAATTATTTTTTCCGAGCGTGGATGCGGGGCTAAATTCATCTCTCCTTCATAAGCAGATAAAGCTTTTATTTTTAGTTCAATAAAACCTGAAATATCAATAAATATATTAGCTTGGAATGGTTTAGCTGTATTCCACTCAGTACTTGATAAAACCTCAAAAGAATACACAGCTTTAACGGATGAGCCTTGTAATGGTCTAGTGGCTGCAAGTACTGCTTTATATGCCAATCTATGATCTATATTGACATCATTTGGTGAGTGGGTATATACGCTTGTTGGTTGCCATTCAACTATATGGGATTCAATTTGCTTTACTAGATCAATTTGAGGAATTAGATCTAAACGACAGCAATAACGCTCATTAATAAAAACTTGATCTTCAGGAACATTTAACACATCTAATGCAATAAATGCATTCTTGTTTCGCTGGTCTTTATCGTTTAAGACGTGCAGCAATTGCAATTCGTGTTCATCATATCGAGCTGTAATGCCCTCTGCAAGAAAGACAACACGAACAGGTATACCTAAAGATCGGTATTTCGCTATTGAGCCTCCACAGCCCAATACTTCATCATCAGGATGAGCAGCAATTATTAGAATTTTTTCTTCTTTACTCATTTGTGCAAAATCTTATTAAGTGATAAATACTCAATTATACGTAAGGTTAAATACTTTTATTTCTTTCACAATCCTTATACATTGCATTAATGCCATCAATGACAGAAGGTGGACTAAACCCAAATTCTTTCTCAAAATTAACAATCGACATTATCATATTATGGGGTCGTTTCGCAATCATAAAATTAGCTTCGAATGATCTACCATACGTATACTTTACATCGTTTAAAGAAAAATATCTGATAACTAACTTAATAAATTCTGCTTTGGAAATGCCACCACCACTTGCACCTAAATTAAATACTCCTCTAGAATTAGTAGATAAGCACTTTAGAACAAGGTTAGTAAGATGTTTTAAATAGAGCGGATTAAACTTAATATCTGTAAATAGAGTCAAAGTTGAATTTTGATCAATTGATTTGGTTAGCCAGTCTACTATTCCACGCTCTCCATAAGCAGTATAAAAATTTGTTCTTAATATTAGAGAATCCTCTACTTTACTCACTATATCTTCAGCCCAGAGCTTAGTTAGACTATAAACATTACCAGGAAGAGTTTTGTCCTCATTACACCCGCTTTCGCAATCATCGTAAACACTATCAGTTGAAATATAAATTAGCCTAATGTTATTGTTTTGTTTCAAAACCCAATCAACGATATATCGAGTTGATTGGACATTTAATTGAAATGCGTTAATAGGCTTTTTTTCACAGCCATCAACATCAGTCAAGGCTGCTGCATGAATAATTACATCTGGACAAAACTTGTTTAAAATGTTAATACATTCATTTTGATCAGTTAAATCAGCCCTGTCTCCATTATTGGGAGTTGAATTTTTTCCTAATGGAACACAATCATAAATACAACTTAATTCTTTAACCAATGCGGCGCCTAAAACCCCTGTGCCTCCTGTAATGAGTAATTTTGGTTTTAGAGCTTTATTAATCACTTTTAACTTGACTAATACTTTGATCAATCCAGTGCTCTAAGTCAGGAATTGACATCCACTTTGAATTGGAATTTGAAGAATAGTAAAAATCATCCTTTACTTTTAAGCCATTCTTTATTCTGTTAGGATCATTACTCCAATCATTTATTACTGGCAAAATTTTAAAATAATCATTATATTCATATGTATAAAGAGCATCTTCTTGTCCAATCATTTGCTCATGAAGTTTTTCACCCGGCCTAATACCTACAATTTTTTGAAAAGCCTCAGGATTACATGCACTTGCAATATCAACAACACTCATAGAAGGGATTTTTTTAATATATATTTCTCCACCAACCATATCATCAAAAGCCAGCCAAACCAACTCAACGGCTTCTTCAAGGGTAATCATGAAGCGTGTCATTCTTTTATCAGTTATAGGTAAGCTTTCACTTTTTCCTTTTTTTAAAAAAAATGGTATTACAGAACCTCTAGAGCCCATGACATTGCCATACCTTACAACTGAAAATCGAGTTTTATGGCCATTATTATTTGAATTTCCAGCTACAAACAGTTTATCAGATACTAGTTTTGTAGCACCATATAAACTAGCTGGAGAGCTAGCCTTGTCTGTAGATAAGGCAACAACATTCTTGATTTTAGCGTCAATACATGTATTGATTAAATTCATTGCACCATTAATATTTGTTTTAATGCATTCAAATGGATTACACTCAGCAGTAGGTACAATTTTTGTTGCTGCTGCATGTATTACATTGTCAATTCCATCAAGAGATCGAGCTAATTGTTCTTTATCTCTAACATCACCAATTATAAAATTGACTCTAGAATCATTTTCAAATAATTTAGCCATTTCCCACTGCTTCATTTCATCTCGTGAATAAATAACTATCCTTCTTGGATTAAATTTTTTAAGTGTCATTGAAACAGCTTTGTAGCCAAATGATCCTGTACCACCAGTAATAAGAATAGAAGAGTTTTTCAGCATATTTTAGTAAGATATTGTTTGCATAAAAAAATTATACTTCAGTCTAAAACATTAATCGGTTAGAATTGATGAAATAACACTGACATCCATTGGAGAAAACAATAATCTTCCATGCTTTTTTAGACCGTCCAAAACTTCATTGTTAATTTTTTCAGACATAGCGACAAAAAATTCAAAACTATCTTTCACTATATATTTACCCTCTGAGCATTTATATAAAGGATCTAAGTCTTGTTCGTCGCTATTATCCACGTAAATAGGAACTAACCCTTCTGAAATAGCTGAAATAGCTACAGTTGAACCACGATATAGCACATAAGTTGACAAGGCTATATCCTCTTTAAGAGAGTTGCTTGAAAGAGTTATATTTTCCGGAATATTTTTCAATTTTTTATTATTTTTAATAATATAATCGAAACTAATAATGGGATGCAAACGCCATATAAACTGAATATCTTGGTTTAATTTAGCACAATTAAGACTAAATTCAAACAATAGATTACATTCTGATTCAATACCCTCAGGCACAACTAAGCAAACTTTGTTAGCCTTAGAGGTTACTTGGGTATTTTTTTTATTTGCTATTTTATTTGAGCCTAAAATTTGAATTTCAACACCTTTTTTTCCTATAAATTTCTCTAAATCCAGCTTATATAACTTCCCTGAGGTTAGAATAATATCCGGATCAGAGGTTGGACCCAAACTCCTTCTAATTGCATGTTGAGATTTAAACAAGCTAGAATGTTGATATCCTATGCATTTAATCCTTGGACTTACATCTTTTGCAGCTAAAAATACTAGCCTCTCCCATGCTTGCCCTTCATATGTAGTTATAACACACTTTGGCTGGCATCTAGATATCAATAATTTCAACTTAATAGCAACACGTAATGAATTTGCTGTTTCATGAGATAGTGCAAATATTCCTGCCCCTATAACCACCTTTCTTTGCAAGCCAGAATACTGAGAACTGATATTGAATAATCTTCTACTTTCAATTATTTGCTGAAATAAGATTTTAAGCTCACCATAAAATGAGCTTGTTTTACTCAATATTATTCGAGAAGTTTGCCCCTTTAATTGATTGTTATTAAAAATGCTTCTGGATGTATGATCAATCATCGAAGTAACGACATTTAATCCTTGCAGCTCTAAATCATTTTTCAAATTACCAAAATAAAGATCTTTTTCACTCTTTAGATTTTTTTTATTAGTTAAGTGAGATACAAACAATACATCTGTTTTCTTAATTTCAATTACATCATGTCTAAGAGTCTGCAAAATAGCTTGCAACAAGTTTCTTAAAGATATGAGAGAAAATCTGACGAATAGTAATATATATTTATTAGTGGAACTAAATTTTGACCTGTCCTTAAATAAATGCGAGTAATCTTTTATATAGTTTGGATGTCGTCGAAGTACGTGCAGCCATGATATTGCCATAGTGGTTTTGGTTGCATCTGCACCTAATAATATTTTGTCACATAATGAGCATAGCTTTTTGTAATTTGTTACATTAATAAAATCACTCCTTTATCAGACCTAATCCTTTCTAGGTCCTCAGGCGTGTCAACTGAAATAGAGAAATCAATAGCCTCCAACGCCTTGACTTGATATCTATACTCTAAAATTCTATACATCTCAAAACTTTCGGACTTTTCAAGAACTCCAGGTCTACTTAGAATAAAAACATTTAAAATATCTTGAAACGGCCTTCCAATATTCATAAAATATTTTTCGAATTCAGTATAAATATTATGTTGATGGCAAACTGACTCCCATGCAATTTGCATATTCTTTTTAAAGTCTATCAAAACTCCATCTAAATCAAACAATATTAATTTTTTATTTTTCATGTAATTAAAAAATATAATTCTTTTATATAGGTGTTCTATTATTAAATTCCTTAATAATAGATTTATATTAGCCATGAAATACATTTAAATTATTTTTATTTATTTCAAAGACTACTGGTCTAGCCATAATTAACCTACTTTCAATAATCAACCTTTTTGCTTTAGAGTTCTTTATTTTAAATATAAAGCTCCCTTTTGACTCTATATAAAAAGTATTTTTTATAATTTTATTGCAATTTATATCCAAAACTAAAAAGGATACTTTATGGATTTTATTACTAATATTTGTAAGGAGAATTTCATAAAGTTTTAAAGGATTTAAAGAATACTGAAGGTTATATTTGCGTTTAAATATACTGGAACCACTTAGCATTTCAAAATTATTATTATAGTAAGCAATTGCTTCAAAATTTCCATGTACATAAGAATTTAGAGGTGCCTTGTTATATTTATAACTTACATACCCACATTCAGACATATAAGAGCCTAATTTTAGAATAATTTCTGGAGTATGAGAATGAAAAACTGCAAAAGTACCAATTTCTCCAATACTTTGCTTTTTTTTAATATTTATTAATATTTTTGATATATCAATTTTTTGACGATAGTTAGCTATTAAATCTATATAATCACTAAAAAACTCCTCACCATTATCTTTAAAAAATACTATTTTTACTTTTGAATTTTCTATGTTGTTATCAAAAATACTTGGTACATTAATTAACTCAAAAAAGGTTTTCCAATTTAAAGCATCTCTCCAGATAAATAGGTCGCTAATTTGTGACTGAGAATATTTAGGTTTCTTTATAAGAGGCTGTCCAAGTTGCCATAGTTTCTTATTTGCCTTAGATAAAATCTTGAGTATTGCCATTATCTTAGTTTAGTTAACCAGGTTTTTTTTAGAAAACCTTGGACTTTAAACCTTTCTCCATGAACAACTAATTTAGACGGAGGGTGAGAATGCTCTAAACTCAAGAATTCACCACTATTTGCACAAGAATAATATAACGGAATAAAGGCCATGTCCCGACAAATAACAACAGTTAAGTCTTTCTCATCAATATCTAAATCATCTACACAAATTAAGTTGATTGAATTATTACTAACCAATTGGCTTTTTATAAGTTGATTAGTTTTAACATTAAAAATTTCAATTTTAGCTTCCCTATGATTTGAACTATTCTCTATATTTAATAGCAATAGATAGTTGTTAACATTACTTCCGAACTGAAAGAATGGGGAAAATGTTAATAGTGAAGCTTTGCTTGGAAAAAAATTCAATTCACCTTGATAACTAGTTTCAGTAAATTCTGAAACAAGCTTCAATGAAGCTCGCCATACGGGATTTCTGTAAACCTCAGATTGAACTATTCTTGGTAACTCATGACTAGTTTTTTCCAATAAATTTTCACTCAATGACAATAAGATTAAGTCATCAGTATTTGAAATAAAATCAAAATCTTTCACCTGAAAGCTTCTAGATTCATTATTTTTTAACTTACCAAGATAAACACTATTCCATAATCCATTGTCTAAAAAAGTGGCGTGTATATATTGTGATCGATTAAATAAACCTTCCCAATTATTTGGTGGAAAATTACAAAGAGTAGTTAAACCGTTACAAAAAGGAGCATTTATAATTGGATAAAAAGCCATTTCCTATCTAACCCAAAGCTGATTGTACTGAGACCCAATAATGCAGTATTTTTCTTTAAGATGAAGTCCTGCTTGCAAAAGATATTTTTCAGATAAAGCTGCCTGCTCTTCAAAACTATCATCTATTTCTATAAGTAAGCTTTTCACTGTTAGGAGTATCTGATTTGAGCCCTCAAGAATCAAATGTTCAATTCCATCTACATCAATTTTTAAATATTCAGGCTTTTTTGTACTAAACAAGTCTGGAACTTCATCAGCCAAAACTCCTGCTATAGTATATTTAAAGACTGGATCAAAATTTAATCCATTTTCATCATAGCTCTCACCGAATGTTGACAAGGCTCCACCCCAATCTGTATTTTTCATTTTAAATTGATTAAAGCAACTTCTATTTGATAAAGCTAAAGGAACAATACTTATACTTTCTTGTAAATTATTTTCATTAATATTTCTTGCCAACCACTCTAAATTAAAAACTGATGGCTCAAATGCTAAAATTTGGCACTTTCTTTTTTTGGCTGCATAAATAGAATACAGTCCAACATTTGCACCAACATCCCATAGTATGGATCCTTCAGGAATCGAATCAATCCAATCTAAAGTCTCTGGCTCTTTAGTAGAAAATGTTTTAATGCGATATTTATTAACCCAGTTTGGTTTAAAAAAATACATCTTTTCACCATTGTATTCAATAGAATCAACACCTTTTGTCAAAAAATTTAGTAAGTGAAGATTCAGATTATTAACATTATTGTTAAAAATACTGATTAGCTTATTAATAATTTTCCTAGCAAAATTCATGTTAATTAACCTGAACTCATAGTTAGTATTTTATCATTTCCCCATTTTTTTGTGTATTCATCTACAGCAAATTTCATGGCGTTATCTTTATTTTCTCCAGAATCAAGTTTAGTAATTATAGTATTCATTAATTTACCAATTCTATTAGCAGCATTTCCATCTCTGAACGGATCTAAATCATTAATAATAGAATCCCAATTTCCAAACTCTAAATCAATATCTTTCATTTTAAAGTAATTCATCATAGCATCTATTGTTTGGGGCCAATTATTAAAAACTACTTTGTTTTTTGGAAGTTCACTTAGTTTACTATACGGACACCCCTCTCTATCAATTAGCAAAGTAGGAATACCTGCAAGTGCACATTCCAATCCAACAGTTCCAGCATCTAGATGTGAATGAATACATAAATCAGAGACTAGTCCAGCCAATAATGGGGGCGGATTATATGAATTTTTTTTCCTCAATACAATGCATCTACCAGTATTTTCTGCCTCAATTAGCAAGTCATTAACCTCTGCAAGCCTTGCAGGCAATGTGATTGAATTTTTGGGTTTAAAAATAACACCTAGCCAAGGAGTTGTTAAAACTTTTTCCAGTATATAGCGGTAATTATCTTTTTGTAAGTCAAGTCCTGTATGCCACCTGTCATCACTCAATCCATTCTCATCCACAACAAACACTACTTTTTTCACGCCATATTGTTCAAATTTATTTCTGATTTTTTTAGACTCTTCAATTAATAGTGATTTTGAGTGATCTCTAATATAGCCCGTAATTATGTTGTACTTGAAGTTAGATCCAGACTTTATATCATTCATTGCATTGAAGCGTGAATAGCTAAAAATAATATCAAAATCACACCTAGAATCATAAAATGGAAGTCCATCAAAAGAAGTAGGCCAATATATTGAAATGCCTCCTATATTTCTTACTGCTTGACCTAATGCCAAATGACTAGAATTAAATTTATGCCAGGTAAAGTAGATCTTAATGTTTTTTTCATAAAAAAATTGTTGATACAAGTGAACTTCATTATTAAATTTCTGAGCCAAATTCAAAATTTTTTTTTCATCACTACTTTTATTAATTTTATTTTGATTTATTTTTGTAATAGTTGAAATATTGTAATTTTTTGAGGTGTGAAAGCCATCTACTAGCTTTATTTTTTTTTCAGTAAAGGCCTTTATATTTAATGTTTCTTTAGAGTTATAATAAACCCGACTAAGATCAAAATTAGAATTAATGGCCCAAAAGAAGTCAGAATAATGGCCATTATTTACTAAATTAGCGTCTCCTCGTCCAACTAAATATAAATTATTTTTTTTCATTTTAATGAAATCAGTTTGAGTAGTTTATAAATACTAGGATATCCGTATAAAAGTTTAATAATGTCAGATTTATGAAAACTATTTTTTCTAAAACGATAATTAATTAAATTAATGCCAGAATCAATTGCAAAAGATTTATACGAATCAAACCAATGTCTTTTATCAACAAAAAATATCTTTTCATTATAAATTTTATTTTTATTTTTATGCCATTTTACTACTTCAATAATATATAACAGTCGCGCTGATGATTTTTGGTTCATTATTCCATCATTACATATTTCTTTTAAAATATAATTTGAAGTAGTGTCATCAAAATTAAAGTTTTTATATGTATTTGAAGAAATAATCTTATCTTTAAGGATAAATAAATCTAATCTAGGAATTCGAGTCCTAATTAACTCACCATTATTATCTACAATGTCAATCATTTTAAACTCTAATTTACAAATCTTAATTCCTAAAGTTAACAAAGTAAATTTCAAAATATTTTTTGAAACTATGTTCGTATCAAAATAATAAATAGTTTTTAGATCTGAAATCAAAAACCCTCTAAAATCTTTATTATCAAAAAAAGAAATAAGGAGTGAAAATAAAGTTAAATTTTCAAAATATACTACTTGGCTATTCATATATATTCAAGGGTTTTTTTTAAATACTTAAAGTTAGAAAGAAAATACTAAATTGACAACAAGAGATTTATATATTGATGCTATTTATTTCATGGACTATATTAATAAATTGGTCTAATTCATTGTCAGTAAAAGCGAGATTAGGTCTGACACGAACAGATTTTTCACCAGTAGGATTAACTAATAACTTTTTCAAATAAGCATTAGCTACAAATTTATCCCTCAGCTGTTTATTAGAAAAATCAAAAGCGATAAGGTGCCCTATGCTTCGATAATTTTCAAATATCTCTGATATTTCATTTCTAACAATATCAGATTTTTCTTTAACATTTTCTAGCAGTGAAAAATTTACTATAGCTTTAATGATATATTCTGACCTTATTGCGTCAACTAAATCACCATCAAATGTCACCTCAAGTTTTCTATATTTACTAAGTATAGCTTCAGAGTATTTATCGTTTGTCATAATTCCGCAAATTTGTGCTTTTTTTCCAAAGATAACAACGTCAGGCTCTAAGCCAATAATACTCGAATACCACATCTCACCAGTAACACCAAATCCTGTTTGAATTTCATCAACTATAAAACAAATTTCATTTTTATTGCATAGCTTTTGGACTTGCTTTAACTTTTTTGCATTAAGATATATATCTCCTGCAGTACACTGAATTGGCTCAATAATTACTGATGAGATGTTTACTATAGGATTCTCTAATTTTTCAATTAAATCATCTAGTGAATGTAATTCCCAGTTATTTTTTGGATAATTAACAACCCTCTCCTTTACTGAGCTGATTTCTGAGTCAGTTAAGAATCCCCAACTATTGATTCCATGAAAACTTTTTTTAACTCCTAAAACAATTGCAGACGGATCTTTTTGATATTCGTAGCCACATTTAATTGCAGACTCTACAGCAAGCGCTCCAGTTGCACAGAGATGGATGTTTTCATAAAAACTAACCTCTGCAAATTTTTTTTCAAAGTCTTGCAATTCTTTTGAATTAAACAAATTATTGCACATCTTTAAATGCGCCACAGGTCTTATTTTTTGATCAAAGCTTTTATCAAATATTGGGTGGTTATAACCTAATGGAAGTGATGAAAACATAGAAAAAAGATCAAGAAAATTATTATTGCTTTTCCTGTCATATAAATAGGATCCATGACTTTTATTAAAGTCTATAGTAATATCAAATACGCTTCTAATCATAATTTGAACTATTTATATAAATACTCATATTATTATGATTCATAAACATGCGCAACATCAGCCCGACTAACAGCCATTCTTATTGCACGACTATCACCTGCTGCTGTTATTTTATGTTTACGGTTCTTTTCCATAAAGACAATATCACCTTGCACTACACTTTTTGTTTGCCCTTCTATGTCCCAATCCCATTCGCCTTCAACTATGTACCACCACTCGTTCCAGTCAGGGTGATGATGTCTTCTATTACCTTCACCAGGCATTTGACAAATGATTGTCATTGAGTTACTTTCGGTATCAATTACACGCTTACTCCACGACATCTCGCTTGGCATAGAATCAAGTATTTCATTTAAAGCCACTATTTCATTATTAACGTCAAATAAATCGTTAACTTTAACCCCATCTTTAGCCAGAATCGAAGGTACATCTACTTCGCTTCTCTCATTTTTATTTGAGTTATAATATTGCGGATTGATTTTTGGTTGTTTTAAAGAAATAGAAATAGATTCAGCAAGTACAAAATCTTCTTCATTATCAATATCAACCGTTGAATATCCTTTTAACTCAAAAAAGCCGACTGATCCATCGCCGCCATGGTAAGCAGCGCTATATCTATTTATATTTTCTCTGAATTTATTTACCTGCCAACCCATCAAAGAGCAAGCATAAGATTTTATTGGTTCTAATAACTGTGAAGGTGGGGTCTGCTCTTTTTGGTCGAAATTAATTGGTTTACCATTATAAATACACTCAATTCTAACATCTGAAACAGATATCATTGTTTCAAAGTTTCTATCTGTCATCACCTTAATAAATTCGTCGATTTCTTCGGTTGAAATAAATGGCGAGGTTGGCAATAATTGAACTAGAACGTCACACTCAACATTATTTATAAAATCAAGCACAAAGTCATCATTTGTAGCAGTATCAGAAGACAACTCTTCAGGCCTCTGATAAAAATTGATGTTTGACTCTTTTGCAATACTTTCAAACTGCTTTGACTCAGAATTTATATAAATCTCATCAAGAATTGAGGAATCTTTTGCTGCGTTAACAATATATTGAATAAGTGGAATTCCATCTATCATCCTTAAATTTTTATTTTTTACTCTCTTACTTCCCATACGTGCAGGGATCATTCCTATAATTTTCAAGCTAGGCTCCTATAATTAACTTATCTATTATTTATAAATTGACGAGTTGCTATACACATAATCAGTAATTCTCATAATTTCATAAGCATCTTGACTCGTTCCATTAACAACACTTGAATTACCTCTTACAGCTTGTATAAATTCACTCAACTCAAAATCCCATGACTTGTCATATTCGTAATAAGTAATTGACTCTTTTGGCTTACCCATAGCAAAAGCAACATCTTCAAATTCGCGCTTACCAATAATCATTGTTTCTGGTGCATAGCTTCTAGTGGAGGATAAAATTCCATCTAAATTAACATACCCATCCTCAAATGCCATCTCTAAAAGAAATTTAAGTTTCCATTGGGTAGCAGAAGAATGAAGAGTAGCTACAATGCTATTTGTAGATTTGAGAGTTAAAAATGCATTATCTTCACATTCTATATTCCAAAATGAAGATGATAAGTGTGAACTCAAGCATTCAAACTCATCATT
>Ga0115000_10000999_pt1 | contig 25652 bp, 31 predicted proteins | sample ArcticOcean_MG_C_6_FD_89690 | JGI IMG/M metagenome (GOLD analysis project Ga0115000, IMG submission 89690) | Marine microbial communities from western Arctic Ocean - ArcticOcean_MG_CB8_128 | ecosystem: Environmental > Aquatic > Marine > Oceanic | place: Arctic Ocean: Canada Basin | collected... | reverse complement strand
GATCTCGACCACGGTCGTCCCCACGACTACCGAAGCTCCCACGACAACCGTCTCCGAACTCACCGACGAAGAACCAATCATCGCCGTCGTCGAGCGGTTCTACGAGGTCATTGTCGAGGCGAACAACCCACCGATTCTCGACAACCCCATCTGGGACGAAGTCGCTACTCCTGAACTGGCCGACGGCCTTCGAGATCGAGCCCCAGGAAACCTCGAAGACCGCGAGGGACTTAGGCACCCAGATCCGGCACCGCCGGCCGTAGTCAGTCACTCGTTCCTCCTGTTGGAAGCTGACTTGGCGGTTCTGGACGTTTGCCGAGAGGACGACGCGATTCTGTACGACCTCGACACTGGCGAGATTCTGAACGACGACGTCCTGTACTTTTGGAAGCAGGTGTTCGTCGTTCCTACCGCCGAGGGTTGGCGAGTAAACGACACAAATACGATCGAAGAGTCGAGCGGAAAACAAGCGTGCGTCGATTCGTTCTAATCACTCTTTTGGTACTCGCCATCGCCTCGCCAGCAAATGGAGCTGGCGAAGACGACGAGGAAATTCCGGATCCGCCGTGGGAGCCGGATACGGAGATTGTGTTGGAGAATACGGAGCTGGTGATCACGGCAGCGGAGCCGGGGACGTTAGAGATCGTGGAGACGCGGAACCCGACGACGACTGGTCGACGGGTCTACTGCGGCTGGTTCGATATCACCTCACAGACGATCGACTTCGATATCTACGAGGTGATCGTGGGCGAGGTCGGCGAGACCTACCTCTTCAGCTGTTGGTACACGGGGCCGTGGATCGATCCGCTGGCCGGTTATCCGGTGGCCGCCGAATACCCGGAGCCAACCGATCCGCCGCCCGGCGACGTCATCACCGCATCGGTGGCCGCCCGCCACGCGATCGAAAGCATCTCGTTCGAGCCCCCCGCGGTGGAGCTCAGTCCGGCCGGTGAACAAGTCGTTGGTGTTCCGTCGTGGCTCGCGGTCACCAGTGAGCTCGCTTACCCCGAAGTCACCGCCGAAGCAGGCGCGGTGTTCGCAACCGCGCGGCCGGTATTCGACAACGTCACCTGGAACCTCGGAAACGGCGATCAACTCGCCTGCATCGCCGATGCCACGACCACGTGGGACCCCGACGCGGGCGACAGCCAAACCAGCGCATGCAGTTACACCTACCAGTCCAGCCCCGACGGCGACTCGTTTGCCGGATCTGCCACCGTCACCTGGAACATCTGGCAGATCACGAACGAAACCAACGGCGCTGAAGTGTTCTGGGGAACCGTCACCCTCGCCACCGACCTCGATATCGCCGTCACCGAGCTGCAAGCCGCCATCCGGTAAGGCTCGACCCACAACAATCCCCCACCCCGCGCCGATCAAGGACAGGTAAGTCGGCACAGCGGAAAGACGGGACGGACGTTACGGAGGCGGGCGGGTCAATCGCTGAGGCGACCACCGAGATTCACAACATTGCCTTTGGTGACGAAGGCGAGGTGTCTGATCTTGCGTTGCGCTTCGTTGAGCGTGGTTATGCCGTGGCCTCGGTCGGCTATCGACTCGCGTCTGAGCGGATTCGAGCTAACATTCGGGGCGACCGCAGCTAGTAGTGTCTCGCCGTATGTCGTCGATCACGAGCCCCACATCTCTCGCCCGCCTCGCACCGGCCGTCATCGCGGTCGTGCTTTTGGCCACCGCATGTGGTGACGACAGTGGCTCGGCGACAGAACCGACGACCACCACGGCGACGACCACGACCACGACGTCGACGTCCACCACGACAACCACCGTTCCAGCGGAAACAACGACGGTGCCGGAGGAGACAACCACCACCACAGAGGCACCCGTCGAAATCGACTGCAGCGTGATCGGCGCCGATGGTCAGCCAATGCTCGATGCCGGCGCAACGAACGCCGAGATCTTGGCCGGTCTCGGCCCCGACTGGACTTCAGAACGGGATAACTTTTACCTCGTCGACCTCGAGGGCTACCACTACAGCTGCCATGGTGAAGTCGTCTTCTACGGCGCCTGGGTCGCGGGCGAAAACGACACGCTCATGATCGCCACCAGCGAACATGCAGAGTTCACCGACCCATTGGGCGTTGGCACTGGCATGTCACTCGTCGACGCCGTGCAACTTCGAGGCGCAGCGACCGTCGGAATGAACGTCGAGAACGAACAGCGCGAGTTCATCAACTTCGCGGTCGGTAATGCCGAGGGCTGGCAGTACCAAGGCGGCAGCGACTCCACCGGGTCCGCCGGGATCTACTCACAACCGCTCTCCGGATACAACGAGACCACAACCTTCGTCGCCGACGCTTACATCGCGATGATCTGGTGGGACCCGGCACCGGGCTTATTCCAAGAGCCGCAACCAAACCCCGAGCAGACGCTCGAAGAACTCGGCTATCCGGACAGTGGCACAATCACCGACCTCGTCCAGGGCGACCTCGCTTGTTACGCGACGGTGACCCGACCCGACAACGTCGAGGTGACCGTCATCGCCGGCTTCGAGGTGTGCGACATGACCGACGCAATAGGCGTGACCAGCCAGTTCACCTACGCCGTCGGCAGTATCAACGCCTGCGAAAGCGCTGAACCCTGCGGCCTGAGCGAGACCGTCTGGCTACTCGACGGGGTCGCCGTCGCGGGCTAGGCAAGCCGGACCGGCAGGTGCTTCACGCCGTTGAGCAGGTTGCTGCGGAGGCGTTGGACCGGGCCGGCGATTTCGATTCGTTCGTAGCGGTCGAGCATCTCTTCGAGGAGCACACGGATTTCCTGCCGGGCGAGGCTGGCGCCGAGGCAGTAGTGCGCCCCGCCGCCGCCGAACGAGACCTGCGGGTTGGGGCTACGACCGACGTCGAACTGAAGCGGCTCATCGAACACGGCTTCGTCGAAATTGGCTGACGAGTACCAAAGCGACACCACGTCGCCGGCCGCTATGTCGGCACCCGCGACCGTCATGTTCGTGATGGCGTTGCGGCGGAAGTAGAGCAGCGGCGACGACCAGCGCAGCACTTCATCGACGGCACTCGGCAGTAGCGAGCGGTCAGCGCGAAGCCGGTTCCACTGCTCGGGGAACTGAGCGAATGCCCACACGCCATGACTCATGGCGTTGCGAGTGGTCTCGTTGCCGGCCGTCGCTAGCAAGATCATGCAGAGCGCATACCGCACGGGGGTGAGTGGTTCGCCATCGATCTCGGCCGCGGACAACACGGCCACGAGGTCGGAGGTGTCGGGCCGGCCGCCGGATTGATACGACTCCTGCAGCTCGATGAACAGGCGGGCCAGCAACACACCGGCGATCAGCTGGGTGTCGTCGCCAGGGACGGCGAGATACTCGGGATCGGTGGTGGCCACCACCTCATTGCTCCACTGGAGAAGGTCGAGATGGTTGTCGCGAGGAGCGCCAAGGAGGTCGCCGATGACCTGCATCGGCAATGGCATCGCCACCTCGGTGGTGAAGTCGAACGGTTCGCCGTCACGATGGGCATCGAGCAGCGCCGCCGCGAGCTCACGAACTGACGGTTCGAGTTCGGCGATCGTGCGGGTTGTGAAGCTGCGGTTGACAAGCTTGCGGTTGGCCGTGTGCTCCGGTGGATCCATCGTGAGCAGTTGCTTGATCTGGCTCAAGCCATCGTCGGTTGAGCCGACCGCGGCGGTCTCGTAGCTCGCCAGCAGCTGCTCACCGAGCTCGTCGCCCACACCAAGCCCGGTGACTCCGCCGTTGTCCTCATCCGATGACATCGCATGGGGGCAGCGCCCGAGCTCCACCACTTCCTTGTGCCCGGAGACCACCCAGAAGCCGGGCTCACCATCGGGGCCGGGTTGACGCCAGACCGGAGCGGACTGCCGCTTCTCGGCGAACCACTCGTGAGGGATGCCGTCTCGAGCCCATCGGTCGAGGTCGAGAAGGTTCACGTCGGCCGCCATCGGGCCACATGAACACACCTCGGAGCGGCTGAGCGATTCCGCGATCGCTCAAACCTGCCCCGTACGCCGATCTCGAAGAACGATGCCGGTTGTCGTTAACGAGCTGGCGCAAACATCCAGGTGTCATCTTCGATGCGGAGATAGTTCTCGGGATCTTCGAAGTCGAATGTCTCGCGGTCACCACCAACCGTCAGGATCATCTCCACCCCATCACGGACAACCGCGATCGAGTCGAAGTCGTAGCGAACGAATTCGGGATCTGCGGCGTTCCATGGTGCGCCCTCAAGCAGCGTCCAGGTCGCACCGTCGAGGCTTGACCAGACATCGGTCGGATTCTCAATGAGTCCGAATCCGCCGAAGCAAACAAACTCTGCTTCGATGACTTCGCACTGATGGCCGGACCGAGGACTCCAGCCCGCCGATTCGCTCACTTCGGTCCACTCCACGCCATCGACGGAATGCCAGACATCGTTGAAGTAGAGCCGCTCCGGGCCGTTGGCACCGATCACCGCACTGTCATCGTTCTGCGAGCCGCCCATGACGTAGATCGCGTCGCCAGCAACAACCGCACTCAGACCAGCCCGGCCGGCCCATCCCGCCTCAGCAGTTCGTTCTTCCCATGTGATGCCATCACTCGACACCCAAACGTCATTGAAGAAGTTGGACGTTGGGACAAACTCTGGGCACGGCGCATCGGGGTCGATGCCGAGCCCGGCCGGCGGTTCGAACCCTTGCTCTAGCAACGCACAGAATGGGTTCGTTTCGAGGCCAAAGTCCTGTCCGCCGAGCACCACCATCTCATCGCCAATCGTCACCGCCGAGAAGTAAGCGCTGGCGGGCCACGCTCCGCTATCGGTGGCAAGAATCTGCGTCCAGGTCTGACCGGTGTCGTCGCTGCGCCAAATATCGCCATGGATCACACTGTCTCCGGGCACCGCCGACTGCTTTGGGGTGCGACCGCCCAGCACGAACAGGGATCCGTCCTGCTCCAAGATGCGGAGACCGGCGCGGCCACCCCAGGGAGCGTCATCGGCGACGAGTCATAGGTGTCGAAACTGACCAGCGTCTCCGCGGGCAGCGCCGTCGTGGTCGTCGCCTCGGCGGCCGGTGGCGCGGTCGACGCGTCATCACCCGAATCCGAGCACCCCGCAGCCACCAATGCGATCGCCAAAACCGTTCCCTAAAACTTCTCCATAGAGGCGGCTACGGATTGCCCGGCGTTCACGGATGCACTTCGCCCAGAAACTTCGCGTTCGGTGCATCTATCAGGCGCAACCGAGACGTAGAACTAAAGGAGCGATCACAAGGCAGGGGCGAAGAGAATGCAGGATGCCCCCGGAATGGTGTGGTTTCGCCGGGACCTGCGGCTCGCCGACAACCCGGCGTGGGACGCCGCAACGGCTGCTCACCAACACGTAATCGCATGTTTCGTGCTCGAACCGAAGCTGCTCGATGCTGCGAGCCCGGCCCGCCGCAACCAGCTACTCGCACACCTCCACGGACTCGACCGCGAGTTGCGGGCACTCGGCGGCGCACTCGTCGTTCGCTCGGGACCTGCGGAAAAGGCGATTGCTACGCTGCTTGCCGAATCCAGCGCCGCAGCGATTTACCTGAACCATGACCCATCACCATTCTCGCAAACGCGGGATGCGGTTGTCGCCGCTGCCGCTGATGTAGCGATGTATCACTATGCCGGTTCGGTGGTCCATGAATCCGGCTCGGTTCTCACTCGCCGCGGCACGCTGTCACAGGTCTTCACACCCTTCTTTCGAGTCTGGGCGACCACCCCTCGGACGCCATGGCCCGACGGAGGCGCCGGTGAACCGATCACGCTTGATAGTGAGTCCATTCCCGAGCTGAGCGGCGCGCCTCGCCAGACCGGCGGCGAGCGCGCTGCCTGGGGTCGCGTGACCGCGTGGCTCGAACATGTTGACAACTACGCCAGCGATCGTGACCGTCCCGACATCGACGGTACATCAGACTTATCGACCGACCTCAAGTTCGGCACGCTGTCGCCTCGGACACTCGTCGACGTTGTTGGTGACTCGACCGTCGGCCGAGCAGCCTTCGTTCGGCAAATCGCGTGGCGCGACTGGTGGTCCCACACGCTTGCAGAACGGCCCTCGCTCGCCGATGAACCGGTCCGACCCGAGTATGCGGCGGTGAGATGGCTCGACGATCACGAAGGCTTCGAAGCGTGGTCGGGTGGGCAGACCGGCTTCCCGATCATCGATGCCGGCATGCGTCAGCTCGTGACCGAAGGTTGGATACATGGCCGCGTTCGGATGTTGTGCGCCAGCTTTCTCGTGAAGGATCTTCTGATCGATTGGCGCCGCGGCGAACGTTTCTTCCGGCATCACCTGATCGATGCCGACCTCGCCCAGAACGCAGGCAATTGGCAGTGGGTGGCGGGCACTGGCCCCGATGCTGCGCCCTACTTCCGCATCTTCAATCCCACGACTCAGAGTCAGAAATTCGACCCGCTGGGCGACTACATCCGGCGCTGGGTACCCGAACTCGCGGACCTCCCGAAGAGCGAGATACACGACCCGTGGAAGCACGGCTCGCTCCCCCTTGGTGTGGACTATGTGACACCCATCGTCGACCATCGCGTCGCTCGAACGCAGACGCTGGCGGCCTACAAAGCGGCCCGTCCCGCCTGAGCGGGGTAGGCCGATCTGGCCCGCGGCTCGGCTCGTGTCGCCGACCGTCGGCGGTTACGTCGAGGGATCGGGCTCGTCGGAGATTCCGGGGCGGAGTCGGAAGACTCTAGTTTCACCGATGTGGCGCAGGTTGCGGTGGCCCAGGCTTCGCAGCCTGAAGCGCGGATCACCTCGGAGCCCGTCGCGCAGTTCCTGACTCACGTTGATCACCCCGCTGCGCCCAATTCCGACCAGGCGGCTGGCGAGGTTGACGACCGGGCCGTAGAGGTCACCATCTCGGTTGATGATCGGTCCGCTAGCCATCCCGATCCGTATGCCTCCGAGCGACGGGTCGGCTTCGACCGCCGCCGCGAGTTCCAGCGCGATCACGGCCCCACCGACCGGATCGATGACGGTGAACATCGCCGCGTCGCCGATCATCTTCACGATGCGGCCGCCGTATTCGACGACGACGCTATGTACTAATTCGTCGAAGCGTCCAACAACGCTGGCCAACTCGTCCTCAGCGAGTTGCAGGCTGAGTTCGGTGAAACGAACAAGATCAGCGAACCCGATGACTTGACTCGCACCATCGTCGTGGACCGACAGATCGACTCGACGCCGCGCTGCGGCCCGGAGGTGTCGACGGAACGAGTAGTCGACCGCGTCGGAGAGAAACGGAAGCAGTTCCTCCGAGAGAATGGCGAGCGACCGTTCGTCGTCATCGGCATCTCGCAGCACGATGGCTTGTGCCTCAGTTGCGTCTACCACCGCCGTAGCGAGCTGCGCCATCGTTTGTCCGAGTACCCGCGCCATTTGGAGACTGACGACCGGATCGAGGATTCCCGCGTCGATCAAACCACCCAACGAGTTGAGGATGCGTATATCGGTCTTCGTGAAGATGCGCTCGTCTTCGACGGGCTCCACGAATCCGAGCATGCGCCAGAACACGCGGATTATCTCGGGATCGGCATCGACCTTCTCCGCCAACTGGTCGAGCGTGTACCGAGGTCGGTCGGTAAGAACGAGAGCGTCGATGGCGACTAGCTCAGAGGTGCCCGCCTGTTCGGCTTCGTCGATCACGTCAGACTCGAAGCCGCGGTCTTCGAGAATCTGGCGAACGGTCTTTGCTCGCCGGATACGGCGCCTAGCCATGAGGTGGAAGCCGTTCGCCGCGGTGCTCGGGGAACCAGTGGTGGTGGCCAGCACCGGTGACTTCGTAGATGGCGGTGCCGGTCCAGCCGTCGGTCGTGCGCACTTCGGTCTCGAAGAGGCCGCCGCCCATCGGGCCATACCGCTGGGCCCAGCGACCTTCCGTCTCCACCTCGATCGTGCGTCCACCTTCAAGCGTGAACAATGACGTGCCGGTGAGTCCTTCGACGGCTTCACCGTTGAGGCCGTAACCAACCTCGTTGCCGGCGGCATCGATGAAATGCATATCGTAACGGAAGTCGATCACCGGGATCGGGTCGCTCATATCGGACGGAGCGAAGCAGCCGTCGGTATAGACCCGAGCCCCGTTGGGGTATTCCCAATTCCAGATGCCGAGCATCCCCTCGTCGAACTGGATGGCGAACCACATCCACAGCGGGCAACGCGAGTGATCCCGAATACCCCACGAGTGGTCTCGTTGGCCCCACCAGTTGTCGACCTCGTAGGTGACGCCCTTGTGGGTGTACGAGCCGTTGTACCAGCCACTCTGGACCATGTGGGATTGATCCCAGATCCTCTCGTGGCCCGCCTTCATCGTGCCGCGGCGATAGCCGTTCTCCCGGGTGCGGGCAGTGAAGGTGAGGTCGAGCCAGACGGGCGCGTCCTCGTGCTCGTCAACGGTCAAATGCACCGTCTTATACGGCTCGACGATCTCGATCTTCGCGGGTGGGACGTGGAGCGTGTGTGGGTCACCGTTGTATTCGCGGAGGTGCTTTGCGGCAGTCATCTCGCCGCCGACCCGGCCGAGCTGCATGACGTCCATGTGCTCGGCCTTCGGGAAGTGCGCCATCGTCAGGATGAGCACATCGCCGAGCTGATCCTTCGGGTGCGCGATGAAGAACAAGCTCTCTCGCCAGAAGTCGTGATGTGTCTCGACCTGCGGGAGCGGCTCAGGGATCTGGTGAACGAAGAACTCATCCATCGCCGTCAATCGCACACCCATCGTCTACCCCCACTTGTCGCTCCAGCGACCTTAGGCGTCAGCTATTGGACTCGGGAAAGGCGTGGTGACTGCTTCATCGACCTGCACCTCGGCCGCACACGAGTCGGCGCTCGCACCAATCGCTGAGGCGAGGGCTTCCGGCCTGTCGACCGACTCGTACTGGGCCAGATCGTCGGCGCTCTCCGGCGGGGTGAAGTCGGCCGAGATTCCGCAGACGTTGTAGATCGCGAGGAGATCGCCGAGGTTCCAGACGAAGAACCAGACCTCGTAAAAGTCCGCCTGCGTCATGGTGGCCATCGCCACGTTGCTGTTCGCCCAGCCCGTGGCGCTCTGGAAGGGATTGCCGCCCTTTGTCAGGAGCTGGTCGGACGTGACTTGGAAGTTGTTGAAGGCGATAACCCGAAGGAACACGTCGTAGAGCCCACCGCACACATTGTCGACAAACACCGCTATCTCCGTGGTGCCTGATCCCACTGGGCGCAAGGGTGCGACCTCTTCAGCCGGCTCTACTGCCGGTTCGTTCGAAGCGGTGTCGTCATCAGCGAACACCTGGGTGCAGCCATAGCCAAGGAAGCCGAGAAAGATGAACAGACCAATACCAGCGACAAAGCGTTCCAGCGCTGAATCGAATCGCTCGTTCTTCGCTTTGGCGGCTTTCTCAGCTTCGGTCGGCTCTTCGCCTTCAGGCTTCTCGCCGGTCGGCGGCTTCTGTATGCCGTCGTTGTTCAGCTACGAGATGACGAGTCGGGCAGATTCGCGTCATAGTCATGGTCGAAGTCGTGCCGCTCCTCGGCCTCGCCAGCGCCGCCGACCCACTCTTCGAGCTTCGACCCCTCAGCATCCGCGCCGCCGCTGGGCAGGTTGCCAGGATCGTCCGGATGTTCGGGCATGCGAACTCCTCCGATGAACGAAGTGTGTTACGTCTGCTCCTGGCGCGAATCTAGACCCGAAGTGCACTTCATTTCTCGGGTCGAGCAGCGAATCTCGTTCCCACACGGGCGTCCTCTTGCGCCGTAGCGGTCTCAGTGGCCCAGGGCGGCTAGGGCGATCGGCACAACTCGTCCGGACCCGGCACGGCGGAGCTCACGGGCGACAACCGTGCTGGTCCATCGACTATCGATCGTGTCGTCGACCAGCAGACAGTCGCCCCCAAGGGCATCGGCCACCGCAAAGGCACCCCAGATATTGCGCAGCTGAGCATTCGAGTTGTTCATGTTGGCTTGCGGCTCGGTGGGCCGGGTCTTGCTGACCGCGTTGACCACCGGCAGCCCGAGCTTCTCACCCAGGCGACGGGCCAGTGACGGCATCATCTCGGGCCGAGTGTCGGAGGGAACAAACGTGATCCATGCAGGCATCGGCGTGATCTGCGTGCGACAAAGTTCGGCGAGAGCTTTGACGAGCTCGTCGGCGAACTCGCCGTCGACGTCTCTTCCCTGTCGGATCAGTGGACCCCATCCGGACTGACCCCATCGGGCGAGACACCAACCTGGCTGGGGCTGCTCGTCGGCCGAGATTCGGCCCGAGAGGCCGTCGATTCCTGCCGCCCACTGCTTGCGGGGCGCGATCTCGACATAGTCGTGCAGAAGTCGCTCACCGGCTTCACTCACAACGGAATCGTCGGCGTCGACGCCGAACCGCGCTTCTCGGCAGTTGTCACACACGCCGCACGGCTCGTCGGTCGGGTCGTCGAGTTGGGCACGCAGGTACTGCATTCGACAGCTGTTGATGACCTGGTACTCCTCCATCGCCGCCTGCTCGGCACGGCGCCACCCGTTGACCTGTGAAACCCGCTCGCGGGGGTAGACCCACGGCCTCGCGGTACGGACCCAGCCGGTACCTTCCTTGGCGACGATGCCTTCGACTTCGAGCTGCACCATCAGGTTGTCCAGTCGGCCAGTCGCGATATTTACCCGGGCCGCCAGCTGGCCGCGGCGTACGGGCCCATCGGCGACCTCGAAGACGGCCAGGATCGCGTCGACTTCTTCTTCTTCGGGGAAGGCCTGGCCGATGAACCAGTCCTGGATGTCGCGGTCTTCGGTTCCACTGAGGAGGATGGCGTAGCTCTCATCGAGGGCACGACCAGCGCGACCAACCTGCTGGTAATACGCGATTGCACTCTGCGGCATCTGGAAGTGGATAACGAATCCCACGTCGGGTTTGTCGTAACCCATGCCGAGCGCCGAGGTGGCCACGATGCACTTGATCTCGTTGGCGAGAAACGCTTCGAGCACCGCTCGCTTCTCCGCAACCTCATCTTCCGGTCCACCGCCGACATATTGGGAGCAGCGAATGCCGTGGTCACGCAGGAAGGCCGCAACGATCTCGACGTCTCGACGGGTGAGGCAGTAGACGATGCCGCTGCCCGGCAAAGCGGGAATGTTCTCAGCCATCCAAGCGAGACGAGCGTCGGCTCGACGCTTGTCGGTGTGCACTTCGAGCCGCAAGCTCTCGCGGGCAAGTCCACCGCGGATCGTAAGGATGTCGTCGCCCAACTGACTCTCGACATCGGCCACCACGCGATCGTTGGCAGTGGCCGTGCACCCAATGACGGGAAGCGTCGCCGGTAGGCCCTGAAGGAAGGCGCCGATGCGGCGATAGTGCGGACGGAAGTCGTGGCCCCAGTCGCTGATGCAATGCACTTCATCGACCACCACCAACCCGATGCGGCCCTCCATCTGGCCGAGCCATTCGCTGCGGAACTTCGGATTCGACAGGCGCTGCTCGGCGATCAGCAAGATGTCGATCTGACCGTCTTCCAGCCGGGTCCGTATGTCGTCCCACTCATCGCGATTGGTTGAGTTCACGATGGCCGCGCGGAGACCCATTCGAGATGCGGCCTGGACCTGATTGTCCATCAATGCGATGAGGGGAGAGACAAGCAGTGTCGGCCCCATGCCGCGGTCACGCAACATGCGAGTGGCGATAAAATAGACGGCCGACTTGCCCCAACCGGTCCGCTGCACGACCAACACCCGGCGTCGGTCTTCAACCAAGGTCCGGATGGCATCGAGTTGTCCATCTCGGAACTCGGCATCGGGACGATCCGTCAACGCATCAAGATGCCGTTGTGCTTCTGCTTCAAAGTCGGTGCCATCAACGGAAGGTTCCATGGCTGCCGGTTTAGCGATGGTCTGTGACAGTCGGCGGGCCTCGGCCAGCGCGACGGCCAACTTCGGCGTGGTCTCGATCGCCGCGGTCACCGCGGAGCGGTCCAGCTCACACAGCTCGGCCACCTCGGGCCGAACCTCGAACGACGCCGCCTGGGAGCGATCCAGCGGCCCGTGCGCCGCAGTCCAGATTTCAAGTACTGCCTCAGTCGTGAGCGCGGCGTCGTTCATCGCGTCAGACCCGAGCCCGGCGGAAGCGGCGAACAAGGGCAACGAGGCCGACCATAAATCCGGCACCTACGGCTGGCCCGGCGCGCCCGGCGAGACGGGCCACCCGGAAGCGGCGGAGCATCGATTCGCGATCATTGGATCGGGGGAACTCGCCGGCCGGTTGCAGCACGCCAAGGAAGTCGCAGAGCGGCTCCCATCCTTCTCGCACGTCGAACACGAGCAGGTGTTCGGCGGGCACCGTCGCGATGACCTCGGCAGTCCACTCGTGGTAACGAGCGATCGCGAACTCGCGGTCTTCGAAGCGACCCTCGAAGATTCCGTCCCACACCAATCGGTCGACCATCTCGACATAGCGGTCAGTGAACGGCACGAGGCGCCGAAGCCAGGCAGGGATAAGAGAGTTGCCTTGATAAATCGTCTCGAGCGTGGACTCGTACCAGCGGTCGGGATCGCGCACTGTGTGTATGACCTTGGCGTCGGGAAAGGCCTCCATCAGATCCTCATAGACGGCGCTGGCCGGCCAGTCGACCGCCGATTCGTAGCCGGCGAAAAGTCGCGGCCAGTCGACCGGGAGGCCCAGGCTGGCGTCGTGCCACACCCGCACATGGGAGCCATGCTGCATGACTTCTTCCATGTGATAGCAGGGGCCTACCCCCAACTCTTCCAGCGCACGCTTCATCGACAGCGTGCCCGTGCGCCCAAACCCTGAACCAATCACCTTCATGAGGACACGCTAGGGCGGCGAGCGTTGCGGCGGTTCCTCGGTGGTTGTCCGCGGGACCGTGGTCGTCGGCACAGTCGTTGCCGGTGTCGGCACAATCGACCCGGTTGGCGTTGCGTCGTCAGCCCAGCCGGAGGTCCACGGCCTTGGCCGCGGCGACGCCTGACCGAAATGCCCCTTCGACCTTCGGCCCGGCGAAAGCCTCGCCGGCGAGCGCTACTACCGGGTGATCGCCCCAGACCACCGTCGCCGACGGATGCACACTGACCGGTCCGGCGTAGCGCCATCGCTGCACCTGCGCAGAGACGATCGAGGCATCACCAAGGAGATCAGTGACTCGTTCCTCGCCGAACGTAACAATGTCGCCGTCGGACAGCGTCCACAGTTCCTCACTGCGCTTATTCGATAGATGCACCGTCACCGCCGGCAAGGGGGACACCCCCTTCGCCTGGTTGTCCGAGACGAACGAGAGATCGGCGTCGGGAGCGAACGGATGCCCGCCGTGAGGCGCCGTTCCGGTCGGCTCTCGATCCAGAGTGGCGAGGATCGCTATCGTCGGCTTGTACGCAATCTGCGCGAGCTCAATAACCATTGCCGGGGGTGGAAGCAGCCCCGAAAAGGAGAGGATCGCAAGGCTCTGCGGCACCGGCGCCGTAAGTAAGTACGCGTCCGCCTCGATCGAGCGCAGGTCACTGACGGTCACGCCGAGATCGACGTCAATCGACGCATCGGCGGCCATCCACTTACAGAGCGAAGTCATGCCCTCGGTCCCCCGCCATCGCGCGTGACCGTCCGCTGGTTCGCCGAAGCCGTGGGTCCACGGGGTGACGGCGCCCGCAGTCTCGGCCCGCGCAACGGTCGCCGCAAACTGATCCGACCGCACCGTGAAGAACTGCGCGCCGTGATCGAATCGGGCGTCGCCGATACGGCGGGTCGCCATGCGCCCACCGACCCCGCGTCCCTTCTCGATCACCCGGACGGACCGGCCAGCGACTTGCAGGCATCGGGCCGCGGTCAACCCGGCGATTCCGGCACCGATAATGACCACGTCGCTCGACACAGTTCCAATCTAGGCGCCCGACTGCTCGATATCGAGACGCTTCCCCTCTCACAAGTGACGATCCACGGCCACGACGTTCGCTACCGCCGGGCCGGCGGAGGCGGCGCAATCGTGCTGATCCACGGACTCGATGGAAGCTCACTCGCGTGGGAACCGGTGATGGGCGCACTCGCCGAGCATTACGACGTGATCGCACCCGATCTGCTCGGGCACGGCGAATCGGCGAAGCCGATGGGCGACTACTCACTCGGCGCGATGGCGAGTGGCCTTCGGGATCTCCTGGCCATTCTCGAAGTCGATCGGGCCACGATTGTCGGTCAGAGCTTCGGCGGCGGCGTGGCCATGCAACTCGCCTACCAGCACCCCGATCAGTGCAGCCGACTCGTACTCGTCGGCTCGGGCGGTCTCGGCCGCGAAGTGAGCTGGCTGCTGCGGCTCTCGAGCCTTCCCGGTGCCGAGCAGCTGATGCCGTTGATCTTCCCTCGCTTCGTCGCGAGCGCCGGTAGTGCTGTCGGCGGGTTCCTCTACAACCGCGGAATGTGGGCTCTCTCGTGAGTGAGATGTGGCGGGCATACTCGTCGCTCGCTGGTGCCGAGAACCGCAAGGCCTTCGCGCGCACGATGCGGGGCGTGATCGAGCCGGGCGGACAGACGGTCAGAGCGTTCGACCGTCTCTATCTCGCTGGCCACCTCCCCACGATGATCGTGTAGGGAGCGAACGACGCCATCATCCCCGTCGCACACGCGCACTCCGCGCACGAGGCAATTCCCGGATCACGCCTCGAAATCCTCGACGACGTTGGTCACTTCCCGCACGCCGAAGCCCCCGAGCAATTAATCGAATTGATGCTCGATTTCATTGCGACGACCGAGCCGGGACCCGACGATGAGATCGACCTTCGCACCGCGTTGATCGCCGCAGGCGACTGATCCAAACTCTCTTTCGGCGAACCGTTCTCAGTCGGAGCGGAAAAGTCGAAGTGGAACAATCTCGGCAATTGCGTTGAAGTCGCCGTCGAGGGCAAGGATCTCGGCACCTGTTCGCAGAGCGATTGTGGCGATCATGCAGTCGACTAAGCCTCGAGGCGTGACGCCAGCTGACCGGCATCGCCGGTAGAGCAACGCCGCCCCTTCGAAGTCGGCGACGACATCGGCGGTGATCCACTCGAATGAGGTGAGGAGTCGACGCAGGTCGTTACTCTGTTCATCGGTACGGGCCCCGGCGAGCAACTCCATCAGCACGGGTTCGGTAACGGCGAGGCCTTCGCCGCCGCCACGGATCAGGTCGGTCAAACGTTCGTCGGTCGGAGATCCTGTGGCTCGGTCGTACTCGACCCACGCCGAGGTGTCGGCAAGAATCATGGACCGGAGTCAGGCGGCACGTCGCCAATCGCGCCCGCTCCCCTCATTCCGAGCGCTTCGTCGATCGTCATGGGCTCACCGGCCAAACGCCGGAGCGCAAGATCGACGGCGTTCGTCTTCGTATGGATGCCGTAGCGGCGCATCACGATGCCGAGCGTCGCGTCGTCGATCTCGATGTTGGTTCGAGCCATGACTCTCACAGTACACCTCTTATACACGCTATACACCTAACTAGTGTCTCCCTCATTTCAGGTACGCGAATTCGCCGTCTCGACGGACCACCGAATCGACCTCGGCCGGTTCCGTGATGTTGACAAGAATCGTCAGCGTCAGCTCACCCCGGTCGACAACCATCGCAGTGGTCGTAGCCCGCCCGCTACTTAGCCCGGCGAAGCCGCGGTCACAGCCACACGCCGGATTTTTACACGCCACTGTCTGGATGTAGACCAGCTCCCCTTCGACCGTCCAGCGGTAGTCGTCTTCGAACATTCCCTACGTCTCGTTCGTTGCCACGAGCACCTTCATCGCGTCTCCTCTTGTCGGTGAACCCGAAGTTGGGGAGACGGTGTGACACCGCCCGGCGCAGTTTGCATCCGCGCTAACGACGCGGTCCGTAGGAGTGGGTGGAGGTACATTCACATGTTTCGTCGAACCAATCCTGTCCCCACTGCGCTGAAGGAAAGCGAACTCGCGTCGCTCATCCCGCTGCGCGAACTTCGCAGTATTGAACGGCGCGGCACGATGGTGTCGATGTCGGCCGGACGCTCGGCCATCCGAGAGGGCGAGATCGGACGCGAATGCATGATCATCGTCGAGGGCGGCTTCGCCGTCACAAGCAATGGCGTGCCGCTCGCCTCATTAGGCGCAGGCGACGTAGTCGGCGAAATGGCCCTCTTCGCGAAGCGCCCCCGCACCGCGACCGTTACCGCCGAGATAGACAGTCTCGTTTATGCGTTCAACCCTCGTGAATTCGTCTCACTGCTCGAAGAATGCCCAACCCTTGCAGTGATCGTGCGAGCCGACGCCGACGAACGGTCCCAAGCGAGCTGACCGAGGCCGGGGCCAAACACTCCATGGCGCGGACGACGTTGCCAGCGAGGTCTACGCGGCCGACCAAGAGTGGATCCGCTAGTCCTTCGAGGCCGAAGTCGGCGGCGGTGCGAATCCGTCGGTTGACGCCGGAGCGACCGTTGTCGCCGTGACACCGCTCATCGAGGCGGTCATCGGCCCCCGCCCAGCCGTCGGGTAGATGTCACTGAGGCCGGTCATCTCCGTGGCTTCCAGTGCCGACAAAGAACGCGTGATTCGTGCTGAAAGATGACGCGAGTGTTAGAAATTGCCCTACACGAGGGGGACAAAAGATGCCGATCGCAGACGTGGACGGAATGGAGATCGCCTACGAGGTGGTCGGCGAAGGCCAGCCGTGGATCCTCACGCCAGGCGGGCGTTTCACCAAGGAGGTGGGCGGGCTCGCCGAATTCGCGCACGCGCTCGTCGCCCAGGGCAAGCAGGTGGTCACCTGGGATCGGCCGAACTGTGGCGAGTCCTCCGTGACGTTCCGCGGGGCCTCCGAGTCGGAGGTGCAGGCCGAGGCGCTCGGCGGGCTGCTGCGGCATCTCGACTTAGGCCCGACTGTGATCGTCGGCGGCTCGGGTGGCGCCCGCGTGTCGCTTCTGGCTGCAGCTCGTAACCCGGACGTCACCGCTGGTCTCGCCATGTTGTGGATCAGCGGCGGTGCGCCTGGCCTCATCCAGCTGGCGAACTATTACTGCATGCCGTCCGCCGATGCGGGCTGGCATGGCGGGATGGAAGCGGTCGTTGAGCTCGACCAGTGGCAGGAAGTACTTGCCAAGAACCCCCGAAATCGCGAGCGGTTCCTCTCGATGGATCGCCAAGAATTCCTCGACGTCATTGACCGCTGGATGCTCGCCTACTGCCCGTGCGACGACACGCTCGTGCCCGGCCTCTCCGATGCCGACGTCGACTCGCTCGAGGTGCCGATCCTCGTCTTCCGCAGTGGAGCGTCGGACATGTCGCACACCCGGGCGACGTCGGAGGCATTGGCAGCCGGCTTGAGCAACGCCGAACTCGTTGAACCGCCGTGGGGCGACGAGGAGTGGAACGAGCGCCGCAACGCCATGGCGCAGGCCGGGTCGCTCTTCGTGCGCTGGCCCCTGCTTGTTCCCCAGCTCATCGAGTGGTCAGACCGAACGATCGAAGGATCAGCATGAGCGCGTTCACGACGGCCCCGGCCCAAGCGGGTCGCAACATTGGTGCCCGAGTCAGCAGGATCACTCTCGATGCCCTCGCCGACGATGAAGTCCGCGCTGAGCTCAACAACCTTTTCGAGGAGCGGGGCGTGCTGATCTTCGAAGAGGTTGAGTCGACGCCGCAGATGCAGGTCGCGATCAGCACCGTCTTCGGGCCGCTCAAAGACCACCCGAGCAAGGCGACGCCGCGGGTGGGCGGCGACGACATGGTCGGCGTCATCGAGATCCGCCACGATCCGGCGAAGGGCGGAAAGGTGCAACTCGGCGACCGGCTCCTGGCCCAGTGGCTGCCCTGGCACTTCGACCACTGCTACAACAACGAACTCAACCGAGCTGGCGTACTCCGGGCCATAGAGATTCCGCCAGAAGGCGGCCGCACCGGATTCGTCGATGGCATCGAACTCTACAAAGCCATCTCCCCCGCCGTTCGGGACCGGATCGAAGGCGAGACGGTGAGATACGCGATGGACGTGGTCCTCGAGAACCTCGAGTACGGCCGACCCGAAGAGTTCCGCGAAGTGCACCCCTCGGCGCAGGCGCAAGGTGTGATGGACGAGTACGCGGAGCGACCGCTCGCGCTGCATCCCGCGGTGTGGACTCGAGCGACCGGTGAGAAGGTTCTTCACGTGTCGCCCTGGATGGCCAAAGGCGTTGTCGGGAGGTCACCGGACGAGGGGGATGCGCTCCTCCGTGAGGTGTGCGACGAGATCGTCGCCGCCGCGAAGGATCTCAGCTACTTCCATCAGTGGAAGCCGACCGACATGGTCATTTGGGACAACTGGCGAGTGCTGCACTCGGTATCCGGCATGCCACCCGAGCACCCGCGCTGCATGCATCGCACAACAATCGCTGGCGACTACGGCCTCGGCCGGTTTGAGGCAGCCGAATAGTCGCAAGCTGCTGGGGCGCGTGCCGAACTACTCTGCCGGTGGAGGAACGGCGCAGGTCAGCTCGGCGCTGTCAGTACGGGCGGCGCGGACCGGCAGGGCCGCGTCGCTGTGACCGAAGCCGGTCATCTCGCCGTCTCCGCCTGAGCCGACGAAGAACACGTGACTCGTGCCCGCAAGGGCCGCGCAGTTGGTGAGTTCGAGATTCACGACGCCAGTGTTGGGGTCGAGCATCCATTGGCCAGTGGCTCCGGCGGTGGTGCCGTCAGCGAGCAGCGCGATCGTCGCTGGAGTGCTGGACTGGTATTGCGAGAGCGTCCATACCCCGAGTACGTCATCGGCGATCGCGTCGCTATCGGCCGGCACGAAGCCCGGGTCGGCGGCGAAGACGCTGATGCGATCAAGAGACTTGACGAACAACGGCGCAACCCATTTCCGGTGGTTCCAATGCTCCGACAGCGCGATATGGCGGGTTGGAACTCCAACTTTTCTCTCTCCCGAGCCGAAGCGCATCTATTGGGCCTCGACGCGACGTAGACCTGATCGTGAGCATGTTTTCTGCCCTCGATACAGCACTCGAATTCCCAATCGTCACGAGCTTCACCCGACTCGGCTACGACATCCGGTCGCGCCTCGGTGGGTGGACCTCGATCGACAACTACGACCTCAGCGGACGTGTGGCTGTGGTGACCGGGGCGACCTCCGGGTTGGGCTTGACGGCCGCCGGACAGCTGGCGGCCGCCGGAGCCGACGTCGTTCTGCTCGGCCGCAATGTGGAACGCACAGCCGCGGCTCGCGCCATAATCACCGACGCTCACCCCCAAGCGACGATGTCCACAGTCATCGCGGACATGGGGGATCTCGACGAGGTGCGGGCGGCAGCCGCCCAGATCCTTAAGGACCATCATCGACTCGACGTGCTCGTGCACAACGCCGGCGCGTTGAGCGCCGAACGGACGGAAGCGCCGTCCGGGATCGAGGCCACCGTCGCCTCTCAGGTCGTCGGCCCATTTCTCCTCACCTCCCTGCTGCTCGAACGGCTCTGCGAGCAAGAGGCCAGCCGGGTCATCACCGTGTCTTCGGGCGGCATGTACGCGGCCGATCTAACCGTCGACCGCCTTGAAATGAAGTCCGACAACTACAACGGCAACGAGCAGTACGCCCGCGCGAAGCGCGCGCAGGTCGCCCTCAACCAGGAGTGGGCCGAACGTTTCGCCAACACGCCCGTCCAATTCCTCGCGATGCATCCCGGCTGGGCCGACACGCCCGGAGTGGCCGCATCGCTCCCTACGTTTCGCCGAGTCGTCGGCCCGCTGCTGCGCTCGAGCGAGCAGGGGGCCGACACGATCGTCTGGCTCGCGGCTGACGACGGCGAGCCGCTCACGATCAACGGCGGGTTCTGGCTCGACCGTCGTCGCCGGTCAGCGCACCGTCTCCGCCGCACGCGGCGCTCCGACACGCTGAACCGGCGCGACGAACTCTGGCGGTGGTGTGTCGAACAGTGCGACCTTGACCCCGAAACGAGCCGACCATGACCTCAACCGCCCGCGCTCAACTCGATGCACTGCTTGCCGGCCGGATCGAAGCGCTTGTTCCCCGCGGCTCAGTGATCAACGAACTCCTCGACCTACGCAACGAAGTGGATGACCACCCGCAGATGATCGCGCAAATCGACGAGGTCCTGGGGGCGATCCCAGGCAAATCCGTCGCCACCGGCGCATGGTGGCGCGAGACCATCATCGACCTTCGCGCTCGACTCGATATCGCCGCGCCGCTGGCACCGCCCAGCCGCTGATCCTCGGAGCTCTCCATGGCCAAATACGTCACCTCAGTCCGTACCCAGATGTCACCCGAGAGTGCCTTCGCCTACATGGCAGATCTGCGAAATTTCGACGAGTGGGACCCGGGGGTCTCATCGGTGACCCAGATCGACGGCGACGGAGCCGGCCAGACCGCCAGCTTCGATGTATCCGTCAAGGGCATCGGCCCGGACATGGTGCTTCGGTACGTGACCGATGAGTACGAACCTCCGTTCCGCGTCCTCGTCACCGCTCGAAGCGCCGTGTTCACGTCGATCGATGTCATCACCGTCGAGACCGATGAAAAAGGCACCGTGGTGACCTACAACGCGGAACTGCGGCTCAACGGCGTGCTCGCCTTGGGCGACCCGTTCCTCCGCCTTGTCTTCGGCCGGATAGGCGATCGCGCCGCTGGCGGCCTCCGCAAAGCCTTACGAGGCACCGGCTGACGAATAGCAATGCCGTGCATCTGATAGCGAGCCCCCCACGTAGATCTCTTGTGGACACGATGCCGATGCTGCCGATTTTTCTCCATCTCTCGGCCACGGCGTTCATGGCCGGTCTCATCTGGTTCGTGCAGGTCGTCCACTATCCACTGTTCGATCATGTCGGAGCGGCGGCATTCGTCGACTACGAAGCGATTCATACCCGGCTGACATCCTTCGTGGTCGGTCCGGCCATGGCCATCGAGGGCGTGACCGCCCTCCTGATTGCCGGTTGGTATCGCGACGACGTCGGGCTTGGCCTGGTGCTGGCCGGCTTGGCTCTGCTGGCCGTGATCCACGCCAGCACTGTTACCCTGCAAGTGCCGAGCCATCGTCGACTCTCCGAGGCGTATGACCGGGCCGAGGTCGCCCACCTCGTTCGGACGAACTGGATCCGCACGGCCGGCTGGAGCGCTCGAACTGGCGTGGCGCTGGCGATGCTGGTGGTGGCCACATGACCCCTACAGCGATTCCTGAGCTGACTCGTGAGCCAGTGAAACGCCCGGTGATGACGCAGGTCTGGACCGACGTGTTGTTTCTTCATTGGCGCTACGACCCGGCGGTTGTCCAGTTGCTTCTGCCATCGGGCGTAGCCATCGACACCTTCGACGGTTCAGCCTGGGTTGGACTCGTGCCGTTCCAAATGGAACGCATCACCTTCGGACCGCTCCCACCCGTTCCCCGCCTGGGGACGTTCCCTGAGGTGAACGTGAGGACATACGTGCGGGCTGGATCGCGGCGCGGCGTCTGGTTTTTCTCGCTCGATATCGACCGTCTCCTGCCGGCGGTCGCTGCTCGGGCCGGCTACCGACTCCCCTATTGCAAAGGCGAGGTGATCCACGAACGAAGCGGCGATCAGATCTCCACTCGCGTCCAACGCCGGTGGCCACAGCCCGCCTCGCCCGCAGCAACGTCGATTCGCGCCACGATCGGCGCTCCGTTGGCTGACGATCCGTTGACCGATTTTCTGACCTCGCGATGGGGTCTCGTCACCTCGGGCCGAGGAGATCGGTTGCGGTACGCCCCAGTCGATCACCCAAATTGGCCTTTGCGCTTAGCGTCGGTAGATCACATGTCGGATCAACTGATCGTCGCCGCCGGGCTGCCGGAACAGGTCGGCGAACCGTTCGGTCTGTACTCGCCGGGCGTGCCCGTCAGAGTGGGAATTCCCCGGCGAATCGCTCAAGGCGGCTGCATCCAATGATGCTCGCTGACACGTAGTACAGGTATGCCATCCATCCCCCTTCCGTCCATCCCCCTTCCGTTGCGGGCGAAGATCCCGTTTATCATCGCCGGCTTCGCGTCGTTCCTCTTCTCGATCTGGCTGTACTTCATCCACGATGACACCACTGCCGGCATCTTCGTTGGCCTGTGGGTCCCGTCGATCCACTCGCTCGGGACGTTGCTGCTCGCTCCTGGAGCCGCACCTGAGGCATCGGCAACGGTGGAGCGGATCCATGAGTGAACTCCCCATCTTCATCGTCGGCATCGTTGTCTTCGCGATCACGATCTACGGGGTCGTCGTTGCGGGCGGGCTCGCGATGCAATCAGTCGAACACGCCCAGAATCCGCGCAGCTACGGCGACAACGGCGAGCCTCCGACAACGGGACACAGCCAACACCCGGGCAATGAGTGAGAGGCCGGCCGGCCAACCATTGGAATTGGGTCTTGGTCTTGCCCCACCACTAAGGTTCGCACGCCGGTTTATCGGTTGCTCTGGAGTGACTCATGCTGAAGTTTCGTCTGTCCTTGATCATCGTCGTTGCCCTCATCGCCGCGTCGTGCAGCGATGACAGCTCTGACACTTCGCCACCCACAACGACCACCACGCTCGCGCCCCCAACCAGCGTCGCTCCGGAGACAACGACGACCACCGAGGCCCCCGTCCAAACGGTGCGCTACGACGAGCGCGGGCCGCACGCGGTGGGTGTTACCACCATCAGCCTGAGCGACCGCGAGGTCGAGGTCTGGTACCCGGCCGAACCGGCCGATGTCGAAGGCCTTGAGCGTGAGACTTACTCCTCACTTGAGATCCTGCCCCAGGCAATCCAGGATCTGCTGTCCGACATCGCCACGCCGATCGTCACCGACGCATACCGCGATGTGCCTTCGGCCGAGGGTGGCCCCTGGCCGCTGACGATCTACAGCCACGGCGCGGGCGGTTACCGCAAGGTCTCCACGTTTAACAACACCCACCTGGCATCGTGGGGTTTCGTCGTCGCATCTGTCGATCATCTCGAGCGTGGGTTGCTGGCCCGCAACGGTCTCCTTGACCTGCCCGACCGGCCCGGTGGCAGCGCCGCCGATGTGAGTCTCACGATCGACATGCTCGTAGCCGCCGATGATGCGATTCTCGGCGGCCTCGTCGACGGCGAACAGGTCGCGATCATGGGCCACTCCGCCGGTGGTGGCACCGTCTTGGGTACCGCGGCGACCGACGAACGGATCGATACGCTGATCTTCTGGGCATCGTCCGGAGATCCCGACAGTGCTGACCTCCCGACCCTGCCCTTCCAGATTGTGATCGCCGACCTCGATATCGCGTTCTCTGCCGATCGCGTGCGGGACTACTACGACGCGTTGGAGGGCCCACGCCAGCTCATCGTGCTCGACAACGCGGGCCACAACAGTTTCACAGACGCTTGCGGACCAATCTGGGATCTCGGTGGACTGGCTTCGATCGGCGAAGCCCTTGGCTTGCCCGCGAATCTTCTCGAACTCGGCGAGAACGGTTGTGTGCCCGACGCCGGATTCACCGAGCCGGCTGAGTTCCTCAAGCTGCTCAACCACCTCACACTTGCTCACCTTCTCGACGTGTTCGAGATCGAGGATGTGGGAGACGCACTCACCTCCACGCTCGACACCGAATTCGCGGGCCTGGTCGAGTCCAACGACATCGCCGGCTGATCCTGTCGGCCACCGGGCCGCCGGTGTCAGCTAACCTCAATCACCGACCGGACCATTGTGGCGAGCTCCTCGACCTTGTGTTGGTCGGCCGCGATCGTCACGACGAGTTCGTAGACGTCATCGTTGACGGCGATAGTCGCGTCAACACCATTTATGTCAAGGAAGACGGCGGTCGCGAGCCAACCGAGACGTTTGTTGCCATCGACGAGCGGGTGATACTTAACGAGGGATTGGAGCAGGGCAGCCGCCTTCGTCCAGATGTCCGCATACGCATCTGCACCGAACGCTGAGGTCTGGGGTCGCGCCACAGCGGACCCGAGTAGGCCGACATCTCTAATCGGCGCCGGACTGCCAAGCAGACGTTCGGCCAGGGTGATCAGATCGTCGAGGTCGAGGAATTCGGTTGGCTCATTCAACGGCCGAGTCGCTCGATCGCGTCGCCATGAGCGTCGAGCACCCTGCCAGCTGCCTGATCGACGCGGTCGCGATGCTCAGAGCGCGTGACGTACTCGCGTACTGCACGTCGAGCCGCCTCCTGCATCGAAATGCCTTCGGACGCGGCACGATCCCGCAGCGCCGCCTGTTCCTCGTCGGTCAATCGCAGTGTCATGGCCATAGATGGATGGTACCAAAGTGATACCATCAGCTCGACTGGTTTTCAAAGAGAGCCTCCTCGCCTTGTGTTCCTGTATCGAACCATCTGATCGGCGTCGCCCACTGAGTCACCCGCTCCTTCAGGCCGGCAGCACCGCGCACGGCCGGGGCATCCGTTCCGCAGCGAGCGAGATGGTGCGATGATCGAGCGGTGACAACACCTTCGCCTTTCGACCGAATCGACCGGGAGTCGCATCACGCGCAGGCCCGTCAAGCGATCGACAAGGGTGATTTGGCGCTCGCTCGAGATCAGCTTGATCGGGCTGAGCGACAGGCGCGAGAGCTGAAGCAGTACTCGATTCGGTGGATCGCCGAGTTGCTGTCCTGGATTGGGGAGACCGAGGGCGAGGCGGCGGTCGAGCCCGCTCTCCGCAAGTTCGGCGAACGGAACCTGGCTGAGCGGGCGACGCCCGAGCACGACTGGTGGTCGGTGCCCGCCGAGGCGCGGGCCAAAGTGGTCGCTCGAGGGATGCTCGCCAACGGTGCCGATATCGAGCTCTCCGAAGACGACGAGAAGATCGTCATGTCCTTTCGCTGCGGTAGCGGCGGCTGGCTCGTCGACAGCGGCGCCTACGACGGGCCCGACGGCCTCCTCACCCTCACCGAATCCGGTCCCCGAACCTTCGGTCGCGACTCGATGTGGGTCTACTGCGCGCACTGCTCCGTGAACAACGAGATACAAGCCGTCGAATCAACGGGCCGGCTGACAAGCGTCGAGTTCCCACCGGAGCGAGCGGGTGAACCGTGTGTGCACCACGTCTACCGCGATCTGGACGACATCCCGGAGGAGATCTACGTCCGGATCAGGAAGACGAAGCCAGCCGTCAGCTAGTCATGAGGCCGACAGCCCCTGACCCTTCTCCGATGGAGACCAGATCAGCTGTGGTCGACATCGAGCAAGAGGATCTGCTTTCATTTTCAGGTGATATCTAACGCGGCTGGTCCAGGAGGGTCGGTCCAAGAGGATGTACCTATGCCTATGTCTTCTCCACACTCGTTCCTTCTGTCGCCAGATGAGTGGGAGGCGTGATCTCCGCCAACGAGAGATACCCGCCGCTTTTCCAGCGACGGTGCCGTACACCGACCCTACCGGCGGAGCCCCGCCGCAATGACGTGCACAAACGCGTGGGACTCGCCTACTCACTCTGACCCTGCGGCGCGCCAGATTTGGTTTTCAGATCGAGACCAGATCAGCTGTCGTCGATGTCGAGCAGCGTGCCGGGCACCTCTCGGATCTGGCGGAGTTCGACCGCGCCCACGTTGCCGAGTCGGTCTGCAATGGGTCACCGCAGTCACTCTTCTCGACGCTGCGCATCAGGTGTCGCCGACCTCATACGTCGCACCCTGACCGGCGGAGGGATGTCCACTCCGCCGGTCGAAGGCTAACGCAATTCTTCTCGATCAGACTCGGGCGACGCCCTTGCGGATCGCTTCAAATACGG
>Ga0115000_10000998_pt1 | contig 25692 bp, 17 predicted proteins | sample ArcticOcean_MG_C_6_FD_89690 | JGI IMG/M metagenome (GOLD analysis project Ga0115000, IMG submission 89690) | Marine microbial communities from western Arctic Ocean - ArcticOcean_MG_CB8_128 | ecosystem: Environmental > Aquatic > Marine > Oceanic | place: Arctic Ocean: Canada Basin | collected... | reverse complement strand
TGCTGCTGCTGTTTGCTCTGGACGGCGAATTACGATCGCTGTTTTTCAAGGGCAGCAATTTCAAAATGATCCTTACGCAGACGGTCATCGTGGCCATCGGCGCGATGGGGATGACGATGGTGATCGTGAGCGGCGGCATCGACCTGAGTGCCGGGTCGGTCGTCGCGTTGTGCAGCGTGGTGACGGCCAGGCTGATTGAGCAGGGGCACGGCTTAGCGGCAGTGCTCACGTTTACGGTGCTGGCTGGCGGGTTGGCTGGCCTAGCCAACGGCGGTATCATCACCACGGTTCGCATGATGCCGTTCATCGTCACGTTGGGGATGATGGGCATCGCGCGCGGCATCTCCAAGTGGCTTGCCAACAACCAGACCGTTAACCCGGAGTCATGCTGCGGGGCAGATCTTTGTCGATGCCCCGGTTTTTCCATGGAGTCGGTGAAGCAGTTCATGGCCTATGAGTCTCCGCTTACATTTTTTCCGCTACCGGACGGTGTGTGGCTGGCGCTTGGCCTCGCGGTGGTGATGGCCGTGGTGCTGCGCTCGACCGTGTTTGGCCGGTACGTATTCGCCATCGGCTCGAACGAGGACACCGCGCGGCTGTGCGGCATCCGCGTGAACGTCAATAAGGTGGCGATTTATGCCTTGGCCGGCGCGTTTTTCGGCTTGGCCGGGGTGATGCAGTTTTCACGGCTGACACAGGGTGATCCCTCGGTGGCGATCGGCTTGGAATTGCAGATCATCGCCGCGGTGGTCATTGGCGGCGCGAGCTTGAGCGGCGGTGCGGGCAGCATCCCCGGCTCGGTGATCGGCGCGTTCATGATGGCCTGTCTCGCCAACGGCTCAGGCATCAAGGATTGGCCCAACTACATGCAGGAAATCATCATCGGCGTAGTCATTATCCTCGCCGTCGGCATGGACAAGGTTGAGCCGTTCATCCAGCGCCTGTTTAAACGGCAGTCGTCGTCGAACTGAACCACGCTTGGCCAAGCGAGGGAGGCGGTTTAAGATGCCTCTTTCGGTGGCCAATGGGTTTATAAAAATAGCCGGGGCAAGGGAGCACAATCTCAAGAATCTGACTCTTGATATTCCCCGTGACAAGCTGGTGGTGATCACCGGGCCAAGCGGCTCGGGCAAGTCGTCGCTGGCATTCGATACGCTGTTTGCGGAGGGCCAGCGTAAATACGTCGAGACGCTTTCGTCGTACGCTCGGCAGTTTCTCGATCAACTACAGAAGCCGGACGTCGATCATATTGAAGGGCTCTCGCCGGCGATTGCCATCGAGCAGCGTTCCTCCGGTGGGAACCCGCGCTCAACCATCGCCACCACAACCGAGATTTACGATTATCTGCGCCTGTTGTTCGCCAACGTCGGTCAGGCGCACTGCCCGGAGAGCGGCGAGCCAATTTCGCGCCTGAGCACGAGTGACATCATCGAGCAACTGCTCGCGCTGCCGGAGGACACACGAGTAATGCTGCTCGCGCCGGTGGTCGAGAAGCAGAAGGGTGAGTTCCGCGATGTGCTGGAGAAGCTGGCCCGCGAGGGGTTCGTGCGGGCGCGAATCGACGGTGAGTTGGCGGAACTCGAGACCAACACGCGCTTTAAGCTCGACCCTAAAAAAGCGCACTCGATCGAGGTCGTGGTCGATCGCCTGGTTGTCAGCGACAAGGCGCGAGGCCGCTTGGCCGACTCGGTCGAGACCTGTCTTAAGTGGGGTGAAGGCAAAATAATCGCGCTGCATCAAACGCCCGACCTAGACCGTTCACAATGGCGCGAGAGCAAGCTGTCGAACCGACTGACAAGCCCGGCTAGTGGCAAAAGCTACGAGCCGATGACGCCGAAACATTTTTCGTTCAACTCGCCGTACGGTGCCTGCCCGGCCTGTTCCGGGCTTGGCCAGCGACCGGTGTTCGATGATGGACTGATGGTCGGCGATCCCGAGAAGTCGCTAGAGCAGGGAGTCATCCTACCGTGGACCAAGGGCGGCGCGCGAATGGTCGCCCACTACAATGGATTGCTGAAAAATTTGGCGCGTCATTATGGGGCGGACTTGGGCAAGCCGTACCGCCGCCTGGCCAAGCGCTTTACGGAGGCATTGTTTCACGGATCAGGCGACGAGACGATCGACTTTCAATTCACCCGCAGTGGAAAACAAACGACGACGACCAAGCCGTTCGACGGTATTTTGGCCAACCTCAACCGGCTGTACGAGGAGACGAGCAGCGAGACGACGCGGCGGCGGCTTCGGGCGTTCATGAGCCCCCAAACCTGCGAGGCGTGTCAGGGCCAGCGGCTTCGAGAGGTGGTGCTGGGGGTGACACTGCGTAGCGCGGAACAGCCTGAGGCGAAGTTCCGTTTTGGTGGATTGTCGATCATGGATGTCTGCCGACTGTCGATCGACGAGGCATTGCCGTTTTTCGAGGCATTGGAGATGGACGAGCTTGGCAAAAAAATCGCCACAGACGTGGTACGCGAGATCACCTCGCGGCTCGGTTTTTTGCGGAATGTCGGGCTGGGCTACCTGACACTCAACCGCACGAGCGGCACGCTCAGTGGCGGCGAGGCGCAGCGTATCCGCCTGGCCACGCAAATCGGCGCGGGGCTGGTGGGGGTGCTGTACATTCTCGACGAGCCGAGCATCGGCCTGCACGCGCGTGACAACGAGCAGTTGCTCGCCACACTCGATGGCCTGCGCGACTTGGGGAACACGGTACTGGTGGTGGAGCACGACGAGGAAACGATTCGACGGGCGGATCATGTCATCGACATGGGGCCGGGCGCCGGCCTGCACGGCGGGGAAGTGGTGGTGGCCGGTCCGCTCAAAAAAATCCTCACGCACAAAAAATCGTTGACTGCGAAATATCTGCGCGGCGACTACAAGATCGACGTGCCGTCCAAGCGGATCGGGCCGAATGTTGTCCGCGGCTTCCTCGAGGTCATCGGCGCGGCGGAGAATAATTTGCAGGACGTTCATTTGAAAATCCCGCTAGGGACGATCACGTGCGTGACCGGCGTCAGCGGTTCGGGTAAAAGTACGCTGATCGACGACGTACTGCGGCGGGCGTTGTTCCGTAAGTTTTATAACTCGAAGGATCGTCCGGGCAAGTTCAAGGCTCTGCGGGGCGAGGAGGCGCTGGGGAAGGTGATTGTTGTGGACCAGTCGCCGATCGGCCGCACGCCGCGCAGTAACCCGGCGACGTATACCGGCATCTTCACCCAGATCCGCGACCTGTTCGCGAATTTGCCGGCGTCGAAGATCCGTGGCTATGGCGCAAGCCGCTTCAGCTTTAATGTCAAGGGCGGGCGGTGCGAGAAGTGTCAGGGCGGTGGTTTGCTGAAAATTGAGATGAACTTCCTGCCGCCGGTGTACGTGACGTGCGAGTCGTGCAAAGGACGGCGCTACAACCGCGAGACACTCGAGATCCACTACAAGGGCCGCAACATTGCCGACGTGCTCGACATGACAGTGGACGAGGCGATGACATTCTTTCGCGCGTTCCCCAAGATTTGCGATCCATGCGCGACGTTGTCTGAGGTCGGCCTAGGCTACCTCAAGCTGGGCCAGCAGGGCACGACCCTTAGCGGCGGCGAGGCGCAGCGGGTGAAGCTGGCCACCGAGTTGACCAAGCAGTCACGCGATCATGCGTTGTTCATCCTGGACGAGCCGACGACCGGGCTGCACTTTCACGATATCGCGCGTTTGATCGATGTGTTGGTACGGTTGCGTGACGTGAATAACACGCTCATTGTTATCGAGCACAACATGGATATCATCAAGTCGGCGGATTGGGTGATTGATTTGGGGCCCGAAGGCGGCAACGATGGCGGCCGGATCGTGGCCGAAGGCCCGCCCGAGCGTGTTGCCGCCGCAGCGGGCAGTCACACGGGGCGCTTCCTCGCTGCGACGCTCGGCATGGAACATTTGCTGAAAGAGAAATGAATAGGTCGTTGCAAACGATGTTGAAACGGAGTTCTGCCGCGGCATTGGCGCTCGTCTTGGCCGTATCGGCGGCGCTTGGGCAGGCGGATGATACGCAGGCGAAAACAAAGGCCAAGCTGGCGTTCGACGTGGCCAAGCGCTTCTTCCGCGACGGCATGTTTTCGACGTCCATCGCGCGGTTTGATACCTTCTCCAGGATGCATCCCGACTCAGTCCACCACGCGGAGGCGGTGTTGCTGGAGGGGCAGGCCCGGTTTCATCTTGGCCAATTCGAGGGTGTGGCCGAGGAGTTGGCGGCCGGGGTGCAGGCGGCCGGGCCGTGGTCGGATCGTTACCTGTTCTGGATCTCCGAGGTGCAGTTCGCGCTGGGGCATTTCAACCTGGCGGCGGCCAGCTACGGCCAGTTGATTGAGAAGTATCCTGCTTCCGTGCGGGCGTTGACGGCGGCGCTTGGCAAAGCGCAGTCGCTCTACCAGTTGGGTGAGCTGAAGCAAAGCATCGCAACACTCGAGCCCGCGGATGGGCCGTTCCAGCGTGCGGCAAGCGCCCGGCCAAGCGATCCGTTGATTGTCGATGGGCGGCTGCTGTTGGCCAACGCCTACTTCGAGCTCAAGGAACTGGGGGCGGCGCGGCTGCTGCTGGAGAATTTGCCCGATGCGGGTTTGTCGCCGGAGCGTTTTTGGGAGAAGCATCATTTGTTGGCCTCGGTGTATCTCGGCGAAGCCAGCCTCGATCGCGCCCTTGGTGGAGCCACCAACTTGGTGCAATTGGCCAAGGGCATCGCCGACCCGGAGTTTGCCGCGCGCTCGGTTGAATTTCACGGCGACGTGCTGCGCCGCATGAGCCGGCCGGATGCCGCCGTCGCACTATACGAGCAGAACCTGGCCGCGAATGTCCCGGCCAACTGGCGCCGCTCGGCATTGCTGAAAATCACCGACCTTTACGTTGCTGAAAACCGGTTGACCAATGCGGTCCAGCGCCTGGAGCGGCTGTTCATCCGCCATCCCGGCGACCCGGCGACCGAACTGGCCCACATGACGCTGGGCGAGTTGCGGTTGCGGCAGTTTTATGGGTTGCCGGATGCGAGCCGGCTCAATTCCACTAACCTACTCAGCGACGCGCTGGGGCATTTTGACGTTGTTCTGCAGGGCGACCCGGATCCGAACCTGACGGGCAAATCGTGGCTGGGCCGCGGCTGGGCGCTTTGGGAGTGGGGCAATCTTTCTGGCAAAAAACTACAGTTGAGCCTGGCGCGACAGGCCTATTCGAACGCCGTCGCCGAGTTACCCAAGTCTGAGGAACAGGCGGTGGCGCAGTTCAAGGTGGCCGACTGTTTGTTCAACGGGGCGGATTACGCCTCGGCATCGAGCAATTACTGGGCGGCGATCCGCATTGCCACGAACACCGTCGGTTACAACAACCGGCTGGTGGACCGGGCACTGTACCAAATCGTGCGGAGCGGCGTCGAGCGGCTGGATTTGCCGAGCGCGAACCAGGCGGTGAGAAAACTAATCGAATGGTTCCCGAGCAGTTTTTACAGTGACCGAAGCCTGCTGCACTACGGGCAGGCGCTCAACCGGCAGGGCAAGCCATCCGAATCGCGCTCCGTGCTGGCCTCGTTCGCCAAGGTGTTCCCCAATTCGACTCTGCTACCCGAGTCTCAACTGGCCATCGCGAGGACACACGTCATGGACGGCAGTTGGGTGTCGTCAATCATCGAGTACGACCGCTGGGTGACCAACTACCCGGCTCACTCGGCGCAGCCGCAGGCGGAGTTCGATCGCGCGTGGCTTAACCATCAGGCCGGCAACAGGGCGAAGGCGTTTCAGTTGTTCACGAATTACGTCGTACGATTCCCGACAAACCCACTCGCGCCGGTAGCGCAGAAATGGATCGCCGACCATCAGTTCCAGTCCGGCAAATTCGCAGAGGCCGAGCAGGGCTACCGGCGGCTTTTCGAAAATACAAACCTGCTGGCAAACGCCCGTAGCATGGAGTGGGAGGCTCGGCTCAACGCTGGACGCTCGGCATTCTTCCGGCAGGAACATGCCGCCGCCGGTTTACTGCTGGCCTCGGTCATCAACGCCACCAACGCGCCGGTCGCCGAGCAGGCGCGTGCGGAGTTTTTTCTTGGCGACGTCGCCGCCGACCAGACCCAGCGCACGCCCACGAACCTACTCGACGCGTTGCCGCATTATCAGCGCGTGGCCAACGAGATGATCGGCAGTCCGCTGCATCCCCTCGCGTGGGGCCGCGTGGGCGATTGTTATTTACAGTTGCAAAACCTTGGCCCGGCGGCGAACGCGTACCGGGCCGTGACCGAACTGCCCGGCACCGACGTGACCACCCGCAGCCAGGCGGGACTGGGGTTGGCCCGCGTGCTCGAGGAGCAGGCAGCGTTGGCGGGCGAAACGGAGGAGCGCGAGAAACTCCTACAACAGTCGCTCGATCAGTGCATGGAGATCGTCTTCGGCGGCAACCTCCGTTCCGACAGCGAAAAGGTGGATCCGTTTTGGGTGAAGGAAGCCGGGTTGATGGCTGGACACTTGGCCGGGCGGCTTGGTCGTGCGGATCAGGAACGCAGAGTTTACTCGCGCTTAGCCAAGGAACTGCCCGACATGCCGCTATGGCAGGCCAAGCTAGAGGCCTTTAAGGCCGGTCTGGAAGCCCCCAAGACACCCTGAACATGCTTGGCCTGAAAGACCTAGGTGCCATCGCCTCAAAGCACACTGCCGCCCTTGACGCCGTCGTGCGTCCGTTCGACATCGCTGGCCAAGTGAGCTTCCCCTCCGCGCGACCGGCGGTCATGGGGGTGATCAACCTCTCCGCCGACTCGTGGTATCGGGAGAGTATCTGCACCACCGTCGAGTCGGCCGTCGAGCGGGGGAGTGAGTTGCGGGCGCAGGGTGCTGACATCATCGACATCGGTGCTGAATCGACGCTTGGCCAAGCGCAACGAGTCGGCGCTGCCGAGCAGCGGCAACGGCTCTTGCCGGTGATCGGGCAACTCGCCTCGCAGGGCATCATCGTCTCGGCTGAGACTTACGACGTCGAGGTGGCCAAGGCCTGCCTCGATGCCGGTGCCAAGGTGCTTAACCTCACAGGCACTGCGGCCAGCGAGACGATTTATCGCCTTGCTGCCGGGCACGATGCTGCCGTGATCGTCTGTTACGTCGCCGGCGACAATGCTCGCGACGTCGCCGACATCCCGCTTGATGACGACCCTATCCCGCGCATGGCGGAGTACTTCGCTCGCGAGATCGAGAAGGCCGAGCGCTGCGGCTTGGCCAAGGGCTTCGTCGATCCGGGGCTGGGCTTTTACTACGAGAATTTGCAGGACAGCTCGGTGCGGATTCGGCACCAAATGAAAACATTCCTGAACGCCTTCCGGTTGCGCGAACTGGGGTGGCCGGTGTGCAACGCACTGCCGCATGCAGTCGAGTGTTTCGGGGAGGAGGTGCGGAGCGCCGAGCCGTTTTTTTCCGTGCTCGCCGCGCTGGGCGGGACCGACCTTTTCCGCACGCACGAAGTGCCTCGCGTTCGGGCGGTCCTCAAGACGCTGGGGGTTTACTGACAACCGCCGGGCCGCTGGGGAAGGCGTGGGTCAGCGGGGTGGGGAGCTTTACGCCATGCTCGCCCTGCAACTCGAACGCCGCCAACTTCACGGCATTGCGGGCGTTGATGATCTCATGCTCGGCCTTGAGATTGTAAAGCAGCCGCCATGTCACGGCGTGATCGCCGTTGTCGATCAGCTTGATGATACCCTCCCGATCAGAGTTTATGGCAGCGGTAATCTTGCAGGCCGATTTCCAGACATCGAGCAGATAGGTCATCGCCGCATCCGGGTGCGTCTCGTAGCCGATGTTGAACTCGACGTAGTCATAAATCCCCTTTTTAGTATCGGTGGTGAGTATTTCCACCTGTTTGTTCAGGAGCATGGAATTGGGAATGGTAATGTTGTGATTGCAGACCACATCGCGCAACAGGGTCAGCGTGGTGCGAGTCTCGAGCACGATTGCAAGGATGTTTTCATCGGGGATACGGATGACATCCCCACGTTCAATATTGCTGTTGCTGATCACGATGATACCGCTGATGAAATCCTTCAGCCAATAGTCCTTAGTAGTAAAAATCAGGACGGCTAATGCCCCGAGAAAGCTGGTGGTTTGAAGCCAGCTTTCGAGTTTCCAGATGTTAAGAAAGATTAATCCTGTAGTGATTCCGAGGAGTAGCAGTGCTATTAGTTTCAGGTTGTTTGAGGTGTACGATTCCACGTAAATGGACGTGCCTTCAACCTCCCGCTTGCGTCCATATTTTTTAAGGACCAATGAATGGGTGAATTGCCAGATGAGATATGTCAGCAACACCAGCAACCCGGTATGACTGATGCTGGAACCGAGTTGGAACTGGAAGGCTACAGCACAGAAATACGCCAAAAAGAGAACTGCGTTTAAAATTCTCAGCAACCGCAGTTGGAACGGCGCAGCGCCGACTGTATGGACACTCAGGTGGCTGATGATTTGCTTACCGAAAATAAGGATCAGCAGATTGAGGGTGAAGGTGATGTGATCGATCGCCTCAAGGTTGGTGAAGTAGGTCAACAGTCCTTCAAATAAGGAGTCGGACTCCTTGATTGAGTCGACGATGTTTTCAACTGCGTTCGTGGAAGTGACGGAGTTCGTTTCGTTCATGATTGGCGTGGGTTAATTGATCGGGATCAATCGTATCCGGCGCACGTCCATGATGGCATTTCGCGCCTTTTTTAAAGGCTTAATCCAAAAACGGTGTTCGCCCTTGGGCAGGTTCACGGTGCCAACTCTGCGCGGAATAAAGTTTTGAAAATGGCCGGTGTCCTTTACGGTGAAATCAAGTTTTTGGCCGGCGACTTCGAGCGCAACAAGACTGCCGCCTTGGCCCTTGCCGCAGCCCTGGTGGATTTCGATATCAAACATGCCGCCGCTCGTCACCGTGAAGTCCCAGCAAACCCGGTCTGTCGCGTTAACCCAGTATCCGACCGTGTTTTTATGCGGCTTGGTTTCGTACTGCACCTTGGTGCTGTGCAGCGTCACGTCGCGCGCGTGCAGCAACACCGAGCGGTCGAGCGCCTGGCCAATGGGCTCTCCTTCCGGAGCGGGGCGCAGGATGAGAGCGCGAACTCTCGGCATGTCGCCACTAAACTTGAGCTCGATTTTTTGTTTGCCGGGCTCTACAAAATAAATTTTTCCGAGAGTGACATTACGGAAACGATTAGCCGCGCCGGTGACATCAAGTTGGGTCTGGATGCGGTACGAGCTGATGTTCGGCACGGCGATGCTTTTGCCCTTAGCCAAGGCGTAAACAAGTTCTACCCAGTACTTGCCTGGCCGTGATGCGTTGTAGTCCCACGAGTGCGCCTGGCTAACCGCATCACCGTTGGGTTTCAGGAGAATCCGGCCGTCCGGTTGTTGCGGGGTGTCCCCGTATCGGTCGGTTCGAATCTCGTGCTTCTTGTCGCCATGGGATTCCAAGCCGGTGTCGGTAATGCTGAACTCAACGTGCTGGAGCTTCAATCCGTCCTCGGCGAAAACATTGGCAATCTGCTCAAGCGAGTCGGCGTGAGCAGCCAAGCCGGCAATCGTGAAAAATAAAAAGGGAATTTGGTGCTTCACTTGCTTATGGATAGTTTGTTGAGTTTATGGAGCGGGCGTGGGCCGACCCAGCGGGTGTTATATTTTTTGATCCACCCGTCATTGAGTCTGGGGCGGGGTTCGTGGCCGTAGCGTTGGGCATCCATGCCGTGCCACGGCAGCGGTTCGACCGTCCAACCATGCGCGACGTGAAAGTCGGCGTCTTTGTCCCAGCCGCTGATGAATAGAAAAAATTGGCGTGTGGTATGTGGGCGTTGCGTCGGCAGCTTGGTTGCCGCGAAACCAAGCGTTAACTCGTCGCCGGCGGCGATGAGGGCGAGTCGGTTGTCCTTAATGGCGACGAGTTCATCGACATCGCCGTAACGTGTCACCCAGCCGGAGGGGGTGATGCGCCAGTTCGGCGTGTCGCCGGTTTGGTCGTGGATCGGTGTCAGCGGCAGATGGCTCGGTAAATCCTCGATCGCGCCGTAGCCGTGCCAGTGCAAATCAGTCGTCGTGGGGTGCATCGTCGCGACGGATGGCAAACTCGTCTTTTCAAACAGCGCAATTCGGTTCCAGTGAATCTCAAACGCCATCGACAAGCGAAGCCCCTTGGCACCGCTTGGCAGTTTGCCGGCCAAGTCCACGACGATAGTCTTGGTTTTGCCGACCGGCGCGCCGACGGTAACATCTATTTTTTGCCAAGTACCGTTGGCGACTTGCGCCTCGAGGGAGGGAAAGGGGAACGGCAGATCTGGGTGATGCGAGGCGGCGATATTGGCCATGCCACCGCCGAAGTGCAGCCAACCGGTCATTGCCAGGGCGAGCGGCGCACCGGCGTCGAGCGGGCCGAAGTCGCATTCGATCGAGTACTGCTTGGCCAAGCCGCGAAGTTGTGGTAATCGCAGCTCAACCGGCGAAACCCACTGGTCGTCATTGGCCAGCAATGCGGCGGTGACATCGAGTCCGTCGCTAAGTTTGGCTTGGCGAAGCGGCTTGCGCTTGGCTAAGGCGGTGAGTCCGGCCGGCGGGTAGGGACCTCTTTGGCGCAACTTGGTTGTGGGGTGCACTTCGGTTCCGATTGGCACATCGACGGCGAGCAGCTTGGCCTCGTCGAGATAAAGGATTTCGCGCAACTCCTCCGTGAGTTGCAACTGGTAGTTGCCGTCGATCGGCTGGAAGTTTGTCTCGTCGCCGATCCACACGATTTCGTCCGGGTTGGCATCGATATAAACGCCATCGGCGAGCGGCAGGCCAAGCGGCGATGCGCCGAGCAGGTCTGTGACGAAACGGTGCTTATTGCCGTCCCAAGCGTAGAGGTATGGGCAGGACCCGGTCGGCAGAATTAACTCGGTGAGAGTGACGGTTTCGCCTGGCTTCACCTGCACGTCGAGATTGAAAAGGGAGAGGTCGAACCAGCGAGCATTGAGCGAGTGGAGCAGTTTGTTTTTACCAATGCCAATCTCGATGGGTAGCGAGTGCACGGTGCGCTTGAGTCGCAGATCGGTGGTGACGGTCTCGACTTGGATGCCGATGCCGCTGGCGTTGGAGCGGTTGCCGTAAAGGCGAATCTTGAGCTGGTGGTTGGCGTTGCCGCCGTCGTTGCGGAGATATTTCAAGCCTGTGGCGTGGGCGAGCAGCAGGTCGGAGTCGCCGTCGCGGTCGATATCGGCGGAGACAAGTTGGGTGACTTGGTCGGTGATAGAGTCGAGGCCAAGCGCAGCGGTGACATCGGTGAAGCCGCCAGTGCCTTGGTTGCGAAACGCCTGTACGCCCTCGCCTATGGCGAAGATGTCAAGCCAGCCATCATTGTCGTAATCGACGAGGTTGATCGCGGTGGCGCTCGGCTTGGACAAGGGGAGAGTTTGCTGCTCCTCGAGGCCGTTGAAAGAGACCTCGAGCTTGCCGTTGGCCAGGCAGACGAGGTCAACGCGCAGATCGTTGTTGAGGTCACCGGTGACCAGCGCGCTCGCGGTCGGCAGGGTGGGGAGGATGTTGGTCGGCGAGTGAACCGCGCCGCGGTTTTTCTGCATGAACATCGGCGGCTCGCTTTTGCGCGGGATGAAAAGATCAAGCATGTCGTCGTTGTTCCAGTCGTCCATGACGAGTTTGAGCGCGCCGGTGATCTGCGTCGGGATACCGGAGGTCTTTGTGATATCCTTAAAATAAATGCTGCCGAGATTCCGGAAAACCTTGAGGCCTGCGTCGTCGGGTTGGATGGCGAGCAGGTCGAGTTTGCCGGTGAAGTCGATGTCGGCGATGACGCCGTCGATGGCCTTGAGAGAGGCAAGTTTGGAAAACTTGGAGAGGTCACGCGCGAGGCCGTTCGTCGCGAAACGGTACGCGTGCGAGCCGAGGTCGCCAAGCATCAGCACGTCGTCGAAGCGGTCGTTGTTGAGGTCGCCGACGAGGCAGCGCGAGTAGCGGGCACCGGCAATGCCCGGGAACTCGAAGCCGACCGGCGTGAAGACGGCGTTGGTGTTGAGCAGCGTTTGGAAGGTGTTGGTGCGAGTGCGGACGAACAGGCTGTTGTTGCCGTCGTGGTTGAAATCGATCACGCCGAACGGCCCACTAAATTTGTCGGCGTTGCCGGCGAAGGCCCTGGGGGTGTCATCGACGAACGTGACCGCGATGCCCGAGGCATCCGGCTGTGCCAGCTTGAACGGGATGCGAACCTCGGTGTGGCTGCACATTTCCCAATGCCCCGGCTGGTCGGGCATTTTTTTACCGGCGATGCGTTGTTGATGCTGCTCGAGCGCGGCTTTAGCTTCGTCCGTGCGGCCGAGCGCTGTGAGAGCCTGGCTCAGAGCGTAGGCTGCGCCGAGGTGATCTGTCTCGAATGCGGCTACCTCTTCGAGAAGCACAGCGGCTTCCTCGGCATTGCCGGCAGCCAACTGCGCCTTGCCTAGCAGATAGCCCGCCGCGCCGACAGTGTTGTCGATGTCGTAGGCTTGTTGCAGCGCCTTGGTGGCCTCGGTTGCTTGGTCGAGTCGCAGGTGTGCGCAGCCGATCAGGAAATGTCCAGCGGCGAGGTTGGCGTCGATGGCCAGTGCTTCCTTTGCGTACTTGATAACTTCCACCGGGTGGTTGGCCAAGCGATGGGCGTTGGCCAAATTCAGCAGGAGGTCGGTCTCGGTGGGTTTGGATTTCAGCGCCCGGGTGAAGGCGTCGATGGATTCCTGTGCCTCGCCGGCTTCGTAGTGTGTTTTTCCGGCGTTGATTGATTGGTCGAAATCGGCATCACTCTGGGCCGGAGTGCTAGTGAGCCAAGTGAAGATTACCGGTGCCAACACCACTGCGACGAGCAGCAATAAATATTTTGCTGGGGATGGCGCTTGGCCGTTGCCGGAGTCTTCGGTCATGCGCGGCAGGATAACGGCCGGTGCCGCCTTGACCAAGGGGAAAGCGGTACCTATTCTAAATGGGTTCACGTGACCATGAAGATGCTGTCCCAGACAGAATCGCCCCGATTGGCCAAGCCTTTGGCCAAGGCCTTTACGCTGATCGAGTTGCTGGTGGTGATCGCTATTATCGCGATACTCGCCGGGCTGTTGTTGCCGGCTCTGGCCAAGGCGAAGGCGAAGGCGGGCCAGTCAGCCTGCTTGAACAACTGCAAACAGATCGGCCTGGCCGTGACGATGTACATTTCCGAGTACGACAACCGGATTCCCCTCTGCCGCAACTGGGGGCGGGCCTGGGGTGGGGATCATGCATTGCGCAAGGACCCGGTGTGGATGCCTCAGTTGCTCGAGCCTTACATCGGAAAAAACACCGGAGCTCCCGACCCCAAACAACCTGACAAGTCTCGGACGCCCCACTCCGTTTTTGCCTGTCCTGTTGCGATGAAGACGCAGGATCCGGGGATGGTGTCGAGATTTCGCAGCAATAACAATGTGACCTACGTCTGGAACCACATTTATCTTACAAAAAGTCGTGGCAGCTATGAGGAGCGCCGACCGGTCAGTGGTCGTGAGGCAAGTGACTGCGTTAATCCGTCTCTTTCTGTACTGACTTGGGAGATGCCTTACTGGGACTACAAGACGATGCCGCACAAGAGGGGCATCGTGTTGAGTTATGTCGATGGCCATGCCGCCCGCATGAACGGTTCCCCAAAGGAACAAGACTGGTGGGCCTACCACAGCCGCGATGGCTGGGAGGAGGGCGACTATACCTGCGGTAACCAGCACTGAGGCCACCGGAGGCGGGATCTAGAGCTGGGCTTATTCCGACTCCGGGGAAACTAGGGGGGGGCGTGGCGGCAGAACCTTCTCGACAGGTACGCGGGTCAACTCGGCGAACTTGGGCAGGCCGCCCTTGGTGGGCAGATCCAATCGACCAGCTACCAGCGGGGCGACATATTTGATGAGGTTTTCGTTGGGCAACCAGCCGTCCTCGCTGATCCAGTCACGCGGGATGGTGCGCTCCACCAGCGCGATGTCGCCCAGCGGATGCAGGCCGGTGGTGAACGCGTACGGCTCATCAGACTGGCGCTCGAGGGTGACCATGAATCCGCTCTTGCCATCGATGGCGGCACGGATGGCTGCCACCCCGCAGGCGACTGCCTCATCGACATCCTGCTGGCTGGCGAAGTGCGCGGCGGCGCGCTGGGCGTAGCCGAGTTTCACGGTGCGTGTCTTGATGTCGAGTTTGCCGTGGACAAGCTCGCTGAGCGCCTCGGCTGCGCCGGAGAGTACCGGGTGGCCGAACGAATCGAGCCGCGTCTTGTCAGCTCCGAGTTCGTGCCCCTCGGAGTTCTTCACACCTTCGCCGGTGACGACGATGCAGTAGCCGAGTTGGTCGACGAATTCCTTGACCTTGGCCAAAAACTTTTCCTCATCGAGCGGGATTTCCGGCATCAAAATGAGGTGTGGCCCGTCGGTGGGTTTGCGCTTGGCCAGCACGGTGCCGGCGGCGAGCCAACCGGCGGCGCGGCCCATGACCTCGATGATGCAGCAGGCGCCGTCGTCGGTGGCCATGCTGGCGACGTCTTCCGCGGTCTCCATTACCGTCGTGGCGTTGTACTTGACCGCGCTGCCGTAGCCCGGCGTGTGGTCGGTGTGAGGCAGGTCGTTGTCGATTGTTTTTGGCACGCCGATGCAGCGCAGCGGGTAGCCACGTTTCTTGGCCTCGAGATGCACCTTGTTGTTGGTGTCTTGCGAGTCGTTGCCGCCGGCGTAAAAGAAATAGCGAATGTTGTGCGACTCGAATACCTCGAACAGCCTGTTCATGTCGAGGGCAGCCTGTTCGGGGTCATCATTGAAACGAATCTTGTAGCGGCAGGTGCCTAGCGCGGCGCCAGGAGTGTGCTTGAGTTCCTCGATGGAGCGGGCCTTCTCCTCGTTCAGGTCGATCAGGTTTTCGTGCAGGATGCCGAAGATGCCGTTGAGGCCGCCGTAAATCTCCTTGATTTGCCGCGGGTATTTGCCGGCTTCCTGAATGACGCCGGCCACGCTGGCATTGATGACAGCCGTCGGGCCGCCGGATTGGCCCACGAGCATATTGCCCACTAGTTTTCCATCGACCTCAACAGGCGGTGTTTCCGGTTCGGAACTGAGGTCGTGAATCAGTGGGTTGCTGGCTTCAGTCGGGCTATTTGTTATAGGGTTGTTATCTTCCAAGTCTGGCATTTGCAAAAATTGTGTTAGTGGCTATCCTCCAAAAAGGGCGCGGGACTCTGCCTGTCGCCCTTTGGCCTGTCAAAGCCAATTGGCGCCACGGGTTAATATGAATTGGCCCGGCTTGGCCTATTTTGCGGTGAGTTGAGTGAGGGGGTTGTCGCGATTGGCCAAGGGGAAATCGACCCGCGCGCCGCCCTGCCGATGTGACTCAAACAGCGCCACGATCATCTCGGCCGCCGTGCGCGCGTCGTGGATGCTGGCCTCCGGATCGCGATCCTCCTCCACGGCGTCAATGAGGTCGCGGATGGCCAAAACATTGCCGGCGTGCAGTCCACCGTCCTTGAGCGTCTCCGCTTGGCCAAGGCCGTTTGAGCTGATTGGAATCCACTTTTTGCCGGTGCGCGCCGGTGTCCACGAGCCGTCCGGCAGTAGGCTGGCGCTTGGCAGATAGCCGGTGGTCATCTTGATGACACCTTCGCTGCCAAAAATCGATAGGCCAAAACGATTGGGATTACCGGCGGTGCGGCGGACGGAGCGGAAGTGGGCCGAAACCTCGTTGGGCAGGGCGTAGGTTGCGCCGACGTTGTCGCCGGCAAGAGGGCCGATGCCTTCGTTGCCCGGCTTGACATGGCTGGCGGTCACCGGCTCGCCGCCCTGCCGGGCATAGCCCTGGCACCAAAGCGGATAACCAGCGAGGTGATGGGTCAGGTCAAACACATGCGTGCCGAGCACCCACAAATCCTCGCCACCGCCGCGGTTGTCCTCCTTGCCGTGGAGTTGGAACTCTAGCAGGCGACCGATCCTGCCATCAGCGATGAGTTGTTCGACCTGATCAAGAATCGGGCTATATCTTGTCTGGTGTGAGACGGCGCACTTGACGTTGTTGCGTTCGCAGGCGGTGACCATCTCATCGGCCTCGCGCAATGTACGGCAGAGCGGTTTCTCCTCGTAGATGCCTCGCACGCCCGACTCGGCCGTAGCCACGAGCATGTCCCGGTGTTGATCGAGCCAGCGAGGGCAGATGCTCACGAAGTCAAACGTCTCCTTTTCGAGCATCGTGCGGTAGTCGGCATAGCCACGTGGGTTGCCCAGCCGCTTGACCGCCTTGGCCAAGCCGCCGGCGTTATCGTCCGCGACGGCGACGACTTCCGTGTTCGGGAACTCGCGCCATACCGTGTCCAGTCCGTGACCGTAATTGCCGCGCCCTGTGCTGCCGATCACGCCAACTCGATATTTTTTCGCCATGATACAATGGATGCTAAGACGCGAATATGCTCTCCGCCTGGCCAAGCGGCAAGGTTATTGGCCAAGCGGTGGGCTTCAACCTTTCCCGCCGCTTTGCCATCGGGTAGCTTGTGGCCCGCTAAATGATGCTTCCGTTTGAACTGGCGTTGGCGCTGCGATATTTGCGGCCCAAGCGCACGTTTGTCTCCGCGATCACACTGATCTCGATCATCGGAGTGACGCTTGGCGTGGCGGTGCTGATCATCGTGATGAGTGTGATGAGCGGCTTCGGCCAGCAGTTGCGCGAACGGTTGCTTGAGTTAAATGCGCATCTAAAGGTTTCGGAGCGAGGCAAGCCGTTGAGTGACTATCGATCCATCCGGGATGAGGTTTTGTCTAATGAAGCTGTTTCAGGGGCAGCACCCTTCATCATTGGCCCGGTGCTAGTGGAGACGCAACCTGATGGTGATGAGAGTCCCCAGGTTTTCACTCCATGGGTGCGTGGAGTGGATCTGGAACTGGAGTTGAAGGTCAGCTCACTGGTTTCGACCAACAACCTGGTGGCGGGCGAAATCGACGTTGCATTGAATGGGTTGGTGGTCGGGAAAGAGTTTGCCCGGATGCTTAACCTCAGGGTGGGAGATTTTTTGGCGGTGCATTCGGCGAGGAGTTTTCACCGAATCCGCAAGGCTCAACAAGAGGGGAGCGAAGCGGTTCTTCTGCCGGATGATTTTGAAGTGAGGGGTGTCATTGACACCGGTCACTACGAGTACAACGCATCATTTGTCCTGGCTTCCATCGAGGACGCACAGGCTCTCTACGACCTTGGGGATGCTGTCCACGGTTTGTCGGTGAAACTGCACGACTCAAAACAGGCCGAGACGGTGCGGCAACAGTTGCTCAAGACCCTGCCACAAGGTTACGTGGTTACGACGTGGGAGGACGAGAACACCCAGATCCTCGACGCGTTGAAGGTGGAGCGTAACGTGATGTTTTTCCTGCTGTTTTTCGTAATGATCGTGGCGGCGTTTGGCATCACCAGTTCGCAGATCACTTTCGTGGTGCAGCGCACGCCGGAGATTGGGACGCTCAAGGCGCTCGGCGCGACTGGTTGGCAGATCATGCAGGTGTTTTTCGTGCAAAGCCTCGTGGTGGCGTTGTTGGGGTTGACGTTCGGTTTTGGGCTTGGCTTGCTCGTTCTGGAGTATCGCAATGAGTTTCTGGAATTATTGAGAGTCGCGACCGGGTTCGAATTGTTTCCCGCCGAGATTTATTTATTCGATAAGCTGCCGGCCCAAAAGTTCTCGGAGATGGGCGGTGACCTGACAAAGATCGGCGTCGGGTCGTTGTTTATTTGCCTGTTGGCCGGGGTGATCCCGGCGTGGAACGCCAGCCGACTCAAGCCCGTGGAGGCCTTTCGCCATGAGTGACGCGATCCTTTCAGCACGGGAGTTGCACAAGTCGTACGACCTTGGCCGGCGCAAGGTGGAGGTGTTGCACGGCGTGAGCCTCGAGGTCGCGAGCGGCGATTTCCTCTCGTTGCAGGGCGCATCCGGTGCGGGCAAAAGCACGCTGCTGCATCTGCTCGGCGGGCTTGACGAGCCAAGCGCCGGAGAGGTTTTCGCCGGCGACCAGTCTTTGTTCGGCATGGGCGCGTCGCGCTTGGCCAAGTGGCGAAACCGCGAGGTTGGTTTTGTGTTTCAAGCGTACCACCTTTTGCCGGAGTTCGACGCGCTGGAGAACGTCCTCATCCCGGCGCGAATCGCGCACACAGGCATCGGCGTCGCGGAGCAACGGGGCAGGGAATTGCTGGAGCGTGTCGGCTTGGCCAATCGCATGCATCATCTGCCGACCGAGTTGTCCGGCGGTGAGCAACAGCGTGTGGCCTTGGCCCGGTCGTTGATCAATCAGCCGCGGATTCTGTTTGCCGACGAGCCGACCGGCAACCTGGATTCCAAAACTGGCGACGAGGTGCTTGACCTGTTGTGCGAGTTGCAGCGGGAAGCCAAGTTGACGATGATCATCGCGACTCACGACGACAGAGTCGCCGCCCGGGCAAACACCACGCTTCGCCTGGTCGACGGGCTGATCGCCTAAAGCAGGCCAAGCGACTCGTCGAGCAGGCCGTAAAGAGACTGCATCGTCTCCTCTGTTTCGTCGCCCATGCTCGAGAGGCGGAAGGTTTTGCCCTTGATTTTGCCGTAGCCCCCGTCGATCAAAATACCACGCTCCTTCATAAGTCCCTGCAGCTTGGCAACGTCGATTTCGCGCCCCTCCGGCTTGGCTCCGTTGTTCACACACGTCAGCGTCTGCGACTCGTAACCGGGCTCGGGGAACAGTGTGAAACCGTTCCCGGCGGCCCAGTCGCGGGTCATTTTCGCCAGATTGGCGTGCCGCTCGAAACGGGCGTCGAGCCCCTCGGTCATTATGTCCTCAAGCTTCGACTGGAGCGCATAAATATGGCCGATGCTCGGCGTGCTCGGCGTCATGCGCTTCTCCGCGTTTTTCTGGAACTCGTGCAGGTCAAAATAGTAGCCGCGGTCGTTGATCGTCGCAGCGCGGTCTAGCGCTGCCTGAGATACGGTGAACACGCTCAGTCCGGGCGGGAGCGCTAACGCCTTTTGAGTGCCGGCCAACAATAGGTCGATGCCGAGTCGGTCGAACTCAATCTTCACGGCGGAGAGAGAGCTAACGCTGTCGACGATAAACATCACGTCCGGATACTTGGCTTTAAGTTGGGCAATCTCGACGAGCGGGCTCATCACCCCGGTGGATGTTTCGTTGTGGACGAGTGTGATGGCGTCGAACTCGCCGGTGGCCAGGCGCTCGTCGATTTGTTCAGGCAGGATGGGGGAGCCCCACTCCACCTGAAGTGCCTCAGCCTCCTTCCCACAGCGTTTGGCCACGTCGAGCCACTTGTCGGAGAAGGCACCCTTCATGCAGGTGAGCACGCGTTTGGCCACTAAGTTGCGGATAGCGCCCTCCATAATGCCCCAAGCCGACGCCGTGCCGAGATAAACCAAGCGCTCCGTGTAAAGCAGCGCCTGCAGTTTTGGCATCACGGCAGTGTACAGGTCTTTAAAGTCCTGGCTGCGATGCCCGATCATCGGCATGCGAAACGCTTCAAACGTCTTGTCACTGACCTCGATCGGCCCCGGTATATGCAATTTCAAGTGCCCCATATAGCGCGTCAAAGTATTCACAAGCGCCCGCCGGTGGCAAGTGGCCAGTTGGCTAGTGCCACGAAACCGCCAGTTGAGATTCAATTAACTTGCCGGTTGGCAAAGCTTTTAACACAATGGGGGCCCGCTTGCTGGAGAGGTGGCTGAGCGGTTGAAGGCGCACGCCTGGAAAGCGTGATTACTTGAAAAGGTAACGGGGGTTCGAATCCCTCCCTCTCCGCCATTTTATTTCGCGGTTTACAAAGGAATTGAGTCTAAACGGGGCTTGGGAACTTGAATTGGGCCGAGTCAATATTTGGGGGTTGACATAACCCGGCCAGAGGCAAAGCATCTCTAACTGATTCGGGCAGCGGCACGTTTCTTCTGCGGTGTTCCCCACACCCACCTCCTTGACGTCTGTTGTCCGGATCATTTTTTTTCCTAACTCGCTTGACCGGCAACAAACTTCTGGTAGGTTCCTCTGTCCCTTGTCGGGGGTGTAGCTCAATCGGTTAGAGCGCCTGCCTGTCACGCAGGAGGTTGCGAGTTCAAGTCTCGTCACTCCCGCCATCTTCTTTTCTAAGTTTTCTTCACATCAACCAACAGTGACCGGTTGAAGTGTGTCTTGGTGTCTTGAGTGATGGTGGCACGTCGACTTCTTGCGACAACTCAAGTGAGTGTAACCAAATGTAACTGGATGCTACGGAATGTGAGACTGCGGTTCTGACTTTTGGCAGAAGAAAGGGCAGATGCTGTTAGCCAGAATGTTTGGCTGGTTAGGCTTGGCTAGTGAACAAGGAAGATTTTAAACGGACGATCAAGACCAGCAGTGGCCAGCTTGCCGCCGAGGCCAAGCGAAGGAATACCAACAACTGATGCGGGAGAAGAAAACCGAGTCGTCCGGGCCATAGGGAAAATACACTATCGGCAAGCCATTGTGGGATTGGAGTTGGACTGTTAGCAATGGTTTGTTATTAGTTGTATATGGTTAAGTTACTTATTTTGTCCATATTGTTTGTTACAGGGTGTTCAACCGTCGCCAAGATTAGCAGGTCTGGGTATGAGGAAGCGCCACATAAAGTTTTAGTAAAAAATGGAAATATTGAACTTAGATCGTATTCAGAACTGCAATTAGTTGAAACAAGCATGAACACACAAGATGATGGTGGGTTTATGCGCTTGTTTAATTATATAGATCGAGGTAATTCCAAATCACAAAAAATTGCGATGACAACTCCTGTATACATTCAGAAAAGGAATAGTGGGAAAACAATGGCTTTTGTGCTGCCATCTTCAATTAATAAAGATGAAGTTCCTGCCCCCACTAGTATCAATGTGAAAACTGAAACAAGACCATCTGGTTCTTTTGCGGTATATCGATACTCAGGAAAGAGAATCGATGGAGGTTCTGATAATGCTAAAAAATCATTAAACGATTGGATATTAAAAAACGGCTACAGAATTTTATCAGAGCCAATTAATGCATATTATGACACACCGTGGACACCAACTTTTTTTCGTCGTAATGAACTTATGATTCAGGTAGATATCGATCATTCGTGATGAGAGATAAGGAGTTATTTTAACAACAATCTTGTAAAGGCTGTCACTGGGCGTCTTGCCGCCGAGTCCAAGCGGGGCAGTGGTTCGCTCGGCACCTCACTGCACACTTAGGTGACACTAATATCTTATAAAATATAAACTGGCATTGGCGCCTCATTGCGTTGTTATGCTTTGCGTTTATCTTATCCTCATATTCGTCTCGACGAATTTCATCTACTACTTCTGGAACAAGAAGGCTGTTGCCCCGCCTGATAATACTAGCACTTGGCCAGCATTGACCTTTTGGCTACCGTTAGTTCCTCCATCATACTGTTCGTCTTCCACACCCGCTGGCCGTTGAGGCAGGTAGCCCGGTCGACCGCTTGGCGCACTGCTTGGCAATGTTCGCAATGTTCGCAATGCCTCCTCGGTCGATTCCTCAACCGGCTCGGCTTCCTCCACCGCAGCGCCACTCAGCGATGACTCTTCGGGTCCTTCTTCTTCATATTTCTTGACCAACATATTGGTCAAATCCAACTCTTCCAAAGGACCGTCTAGTCCTACTAGTCTGGTATCTTTAAAGAGGCTTTCCGTTGCCTCTGCTGCTTCTACCGCCATGCCATTCCTGCAAATTAGGTTTATTTCTAAGCCTAAAGAACTGCCGCCACAAAAGAAAACAGCGGACTAGCAGAAGCTGGGTATTCTAAACGGCGGTTCAGCCCCTTGGGTGGTATTGCTGGTGGATGGCCTTGAGGCGTTTGCCGGCGACGTGGGTGTACACTTCGGTCGTCGCGATGCTGGAGTGGCCGAGCAATTCCTGAATGACCCGCAGGTCGGCGCCGTGCTCGAGCAGGTGCGTCGCGAAACTGTGCCGCAACATGTGCGGCGTGATGTTTCGCTCGATGCCGGCAAAGCCGCATCGTTTCTTGATGCGTGACCACAGCGTCACCGGCGCAAACGCCGAGCCTCGGCTCGTGAGGAAAACATTCCCCGGACTCTTGCCGGCCTTGGCCAGTTTGTCGCGTCCGTGTTCCAGGTAACGCTCGATCGCCCCTATGGCTCGGCGGCCCACCGGCACGATGCGCTCTTTGTTGCCCTTGCCGATGACGTGGATAAAACCGGCGTCGAGTTGCAGTTGCTCGAGCCGCAGCCCTCGCAACTCGGCCAACCGCAAGCCGGAGGCGTAACAAAGCTCAAGCATCGCGTGGTCGCAAAGCGTCGCCGGTGTCACCGGCTCGATCGGTCGCAGCAGTTTTTCGATCTCCCCATCGGTCAACGCCTTGGGCAGGCGTTTCCAGCGGCGGGGCAGCGTGAGGTTCTCGGCGATATTCGACGGTAGAAACTCTTCCTGCACGCAGAAGCGGTAAAACGCCTTCAGCGCGGCGATCTCGAGATAGAGGCTTTCGGTGCTGAGCTTGGCAGAGTCGCTGCGGGGTCGGCCGCGTTTTTTTGGCGCGTCTTCGCCGGTGGGCGTTTCGCTGTTTCGCTGGTGCCTGAGGTAGCCGAGCAGATGCGACAACTCGACGGCGTTCCAGCGGGTGAGTTGCTGAGAGCCTGCCCAGTCGGCGAAACGGTTGAGGATGCTGCTGTACGCTTTTTGGGTATGCGCGGACTGGCCCCGCTCGTGGCGGATGTACTGCCCAAACTCCTCGATCAACGCCTGCATTACCCGGCCGCCGATGCTACGGGAGATTTGGCTTTGCGGTCAACGAGGATAGCCGTATCGTTCTCCGCACATTGAAATTTAGTTTACCCATTTTGTTTGCGGGTATGCTGGCCGCGGTCGTGGCCGGCCACGCCTGTCGTTACACGGTACGCGATGTCGGCTTTGCGGACTTGGGCAATGATCGCTACACGTTTTTTTGTTTCATTGACGATCAGGTGTCCGGTGCCCAAGTGGATCGGCTTGGCCAAGCGGCGTCGGTGCTGTTCGGCGATGCCAACGTCCGGTTCCAGTTGGTGAATCTGACCAAGGGCGATCATCCGCAGGCCAAGCGCCTGGCCGAGCGGACACCGGGCGTGCCCGCCGGATTGCTGCTGTCGCCCACCGGCGAGTTGGCTTGGCCGGTCAACTTTCCCTCCGCCAAGCTGGACAATCCCGAGTGGTCATTTCTGTCGTCCGTCGTCTCGTCGCCGATCAGGGACGTGCTCATCGAAAAACTGATTCCAGCCTACGCTGTGATTCTTTTCATAGAGGGAACAGACGGGGCGCAAACCAGGCGCGCCCGGGCCGCGGTGGACGATGCCATCAAGGCGATCACGCCGCTGCTGCCGGAAATGCCCAAGCCGGTCGATCATCCGCCGGAGGTCGTCGTTGTGCCGGCCAAGCGCATCGCCGGTGAGTCGGTGCTGTTGTGGAGTCTTGGCCTCGATGCTGGGCCGGTGCCGGAGCCTCAGGCCGTGGTGCTGATGGGGCGCGGTCGCCGGGTGGGCCAACCCCTGCGGGGCGGCTTGGTGACACGCTCAGAGTTGCAGGAGGCGCTGGCGGTGGTGGGGCAGGACTGCGAGTGCGGGCTCGACCGGGTGTGGATGCAGGGAGAGAGCTTCCCTTTGTCGTGGGGTCGAGCTGAGCGGACTGCGGCGTACGCGGCGCTCGGGTTCGACCCGGACAACCCGCAGATCAAGGGTGAGATCAGCCGCATTATATCGCGCGGCCCGAACTCACAGGCAAACGGGGCCGCGTCATCGAGTCACTTTGAGCAACTCTCGCTGGGCTACAGCGAGGAGTTGATTGAGTTCAACATAGAGCCGGAGGATTTGATCGAAGCCGATCCGGAACCAGTCGCGGAACCAGTCGCGGAACCAGTCGCGGAGGCCAAGCCGGTTGAATTTGATCCGGAACCGGCTGCTCTTGGCCAGGTGAACACTGTATGGTGGACGCTGGGCATCATCGCCGTGGCGACCTTGGCCGGCGGCGGACTGCTATTGCTGCGGAGGTCGGGCAACTGATGTCAGTTTGGTCGCACATTCTCCGCGAGGTGGTTTTCCGAAAACTCAACGCCCTTTTTACGCTTCTGGGTTTGGCGATGGCGGTGACTGTGGTCGTCGCGTCGCAATTGCTGGCCGAGGCGGACGAACGTGAAACACGCCGGGTGACTCGTGACATGGGCTTCAACCTTCGGTTGATTCCCGCCAAGACCGACTTGGGGCAGTTTTATCGTGACGGTTTTTCTCGGCACGCCATGGATGCCTCGATGCTCGACCGTCTGGCGACGCAGTTGACCAACAAGGTTTCATTCAACCATCTCGTCGGCTCGTTGCGCCGCGAATACACCATCAACGGGCAGGACATCCTGCTGGTCGGCCTGTCGGAAACTTATGTTGCGCCGGGGCAGGGCAAAAAGCCGATGGGCTTCGCCATCGAAAAAGGCACGATCCACATCGGCTCCCAAGTCGCGCTGGTGCAGGAAAAAAAGAAGAATGACACAATGCACGTCGGCGTGCGGCAGTTTGCGGTCGCTAACGACCCCATCGAGACCGGCACGCCGGATGACATCACGATTTTTGTGCGGCTCGAGGACGCGCAATCGGTGCTCGGGTTAGCGGCGAAAATCAACGAGATCGAGGCGATCGACTGTCTCTGCCTCACAGCCGATCAGGATCCGCTGGCCATTTTGCGAAAAGAGATCGGCGGTATTTTGCCGGAAGTGCAGGTGGTACACCAACGCACGCTGGCCGACGCCCGCGCCAAGCAGCGGCAGACCCGCGAGAAGGTGAACCAATTCGTGCTGCCGTCGGTGCTTGTCGCCGGTGCGGTTTGGGTGGCACTACTTGCGGTTTTCAATGTGCGCGACCGTCGCCAGGAGATCGGCATCATGCGAGCACTTGGCAAGGGTGGTGAACACATCGCTGCGTTGTTCCTCGGCAAGGCGGTGTTACTTGGGTTGGTGGCGGCATTGATCGGCGCGGCGCTTGGCACGTGGGCGGTGCTGGAGTTTGGGCCGTCGCTATTTCCGGTGACGAAGAAGGCGATTCAGGCGAACTGGCCTCTCGCCGCGCAGTTGATCATGGCGACGCCGGTGTTCGCGGCGCTGGCCAGTTTTATCCCGGCGATGCTTGCCGTGTCACATGATCCGGCGGAAACCCTGCGGGAAGATTGACGATGATAAGCTGCGACGAGGTCACGAAAATTTTTCGTAAGAACGGCTCCGAGGTCACGAGCCTCGATCGGTTCACGGCGGAGGTTGCCGACGGCGAGTTCGTTGCTGTGCGCGGGCCAAGCGGCTCCGGCAAAACCACGCTGCTGCTAACGCTCGGAGGCATGCAGCGGCCAAGCGACGGCTCAGTGCAACTCGCCGGGCGTGACCTTTACGCATTGTCGCCGGCGGAGCGGGCGCGGCTTCGCTCGAGCGAGATCGGATTCGTGTTTCAAATGTTTCATCTCGTCCCGTATCTCGATTTGCTCGGAAACGTGCTGCTGGCCTGTCCCGGTAAACCAAGCGTTGAGGTGCGGCAGCGGGCCGGTGAGTTGATGGACGAACTCGGTCTGGCCGATCGCGCCAGCCATCTACCCGGCGAACTCAGCGCCGGGGAGCGGCAGCGTCTGGCCGTGGCCCGTGCGTTGTTGAATCGACCCAAGCTGATTCTCGCCGACGAGCCGACCGG
>Ga0115000_10000996_pt1 | contig 25736 bp, 26 predicted proteins | sample ArcticOcean_MG_C_6_FD_89690 | JGI IMG/M metagenome (GOLD analysis project Ga0115000, IMG submission 89690) | Marine microbial communities from western Arctic Ocean - ArcticOcean_MG_CB8_128 | ecosystem: Environmental > Aquatic > Marine > Oceanic | place: Arctic Ocean: Canada Basin | collected... | reverse complement strand
CTTGATCTAGTTCAAGGAAAGAACCCTCAGCAAATTCCCGGTATCTATCCTAATGACCGCGGCAAACTGATAGACATAAACCGATTGCCTTTCCCGGAAGATGACGATGTCAGCCGCATCGATTATCATGAGCCGAACTGCCGATATAAACAAATTCAAATGTACGGATCAAGAGGCTGCCCGCGCCGTTGTAATTTTTGCGCCGCCGCAACCCTTTATTATGACGAACTCAACTGGCGTCCCCGAAACGTAGATGACGTTGTAAAAGAAATTCAAACCCTTCATGAAAAATATCCTGAAATGGAAGGCGTATTTTTCGATGAGGAAGTCCACAATATTAAAAAAAGTTTTAATATCTCTCTAGCAAAGGCCATACGGCAGGCAGGCCTACAAGACCTGAAATACGAAGCTATGTGCGAGTACGCATCTTTGGATGAAGAAGCGATGGATGAAATGCGTGAGGCGGGATATTACAAAATACGTTTTGGAATCGAAACAGGAAGCGATCGTGTAGCAGAAAAAATGACATTAGGGAAAAAGCATGATCTGAAAAAATTAAAGTCCATGGTCGAATACGGGAAAAGCATCGGTATGCTTTTTTATGGCACCATCAGTATTGGTGGACTGGGTTCTGACAAAGAGGAAGACCAGAAAACGGTTGATCTGATATACGACCTGGCCGCAAAAGGTTGGTTGGATGAAATTCAGGTTTCCATTAATACACCGCAACCCGGTACCGATTTCTATAATTCCTGCGTAGAAGAATCATTAATTTCCCAATCAAATGATTGGGAAGGTTTCGATGGCAACGGACATGTTGTTGTCAATTATCCGCATTATCCGGCAGAAGAAATCCAAGCCAGTTTCAGTAAAGCCCTGAACGCGTTCGACTTGGGAAAAGTTAAGGCACAAGCAAAAGCTTTTGCAGAAAACACGAATGTATCGATCATTCCATCGGGATCACGAATTCTGATTTTACGATGTGTGCGAAGCTGGATGATTAGGCTCATCCTGGAAAACCTTCATCCTGAAAATAAAGCCGATGTTCTCGGTCAGGATGTTTCCTTAAACGACTTAAAGGACATATCCGGGTTGGGAGAGTTTTATTCTTATGGTAGTGGATTTTTTGCCACCGAATCGTTTACTTCTGAACTAATACAAGAGCTTAAAGAGCAGCACTATGACCTTGCGCTCATCCCCGTAGCCAACAACCACCTCGAAGGGTTTCAGAATGTTTTGGAGGTTGCACATTTGATTGAACCTGCAAATATCAGCTACATCTACCCAGAAGGCCGTATACAGCCTGTCGAAGGCTCATCCGTAAGTATTTAGAACATCCTATCCAGTCGAGTTGGTTTCCTGAACAACTAGATTGGGTTTTGGATTGATCATATTTTTCTTTGTAAGAATATCGATCCTATTTTTATCGCGGCAGGAAGTGGCGATATCAATCAATCCATCGCCATTGAAATCGCCTACCGCCATACCCTGCGGGTGCTCATTGACGTGGTGATAAATAGGCGGGTAGGTGAAGGTACCGTCTCCTTTTCCCAGGGAAATTGATATCTGATCATCGGTAGAATTTGAAACGGCAATATCCTCAAATCCATCTCCGGTAAAATCGGCGGCGACGACAAACTTTGGAAAGTTTCCTGAAGCAAAATCGCGGAGCGATGTAAAGGTTTTGTCTTTATTGTTTATCAGAGTCGTTAAGGCGTGTAATGAATTGCTGGATGTTACCAAATCAAGATAACCATCGTTATTGACATCAATATTTGCAACGGTGAGCGGTTGTTTGCCGCCCTTAAAAACTTTCGAGCTGTCAAATTTCCCATTGCCTTTGCCCCATAGAATCTGCACCCCTGTATTGCCGGAGCCGGCAAGTCCTACTGCAATATCAATATTATCGTCCTTGTTATAGTCGCCTACAACAATTCCCGTGGGCTGGCCTTTTACATTGATCGTGACCGGTTCCTTGAAAAATCCATTGCCCTTTCCTAAAAGAATCACCACCTGATAAAAGCGCATGGTAATGGCGATGTCGGGGCTACTATCATTATTGAAATCCCCTGAAATCATATTGATGGGGATTTTTCCTGGTTTTAGAATCTCGGTGGTTTTTTTAAAACTCCCCAGTTTTGTATTCAAAAATATCTGTATTGTTTGATCTTCGTAATTGAGAACAGCAATGTCTTTATACCCGTCTTTATTGAAATCTTCCGCAGCGAGACAAATTGGGCCTCGTCCTGTTTTATAAACAAGTTGGTCATTGAATGATCCGTCTCCATTCCCTTTATAAAAAGAGAAAGAATGTCCCCCGCTGTTGACAACGACAAGGTCCAACTTTTGATTACGATTAAAATCATCGGTGATGATAAACGAAGGTTCGATACCCGCATCCAATGTATTGCTCAATAAAAAAATCCGAGGCATTTTTTTTTGAGACTTTGGCGGCGGGCAACCAAACAAAACCAAAACCAGAAGTGTTGAAATCAGAACATTATATTTCTTCATGCATGAAAGGTCTCAAGTGGAATTGCGAGATATTATAAAAGAAAGGAGAAAACAATACCAACACCTTTTCAGGTCACGTTGTCATGAGATCATTTTTGTACCGATTATAAAAAATATTCACTTGATTGCAAAGAGTTTGTTACTTCATCCTTTCTTCTGTACTATTGGCTTCAATCGTTTTTTTGCGATTCAAAAGTCAGCGGCGACTAAGTGAACGAATACACCATGCCTAACATCAGTCCGCCACCTATCATATTACCTGCCGTAACAAATATTTGATTATGTATAAACCCGACCACAGAAACTTCCGGTCCATGAGGCAAAAAATAGCGCAAGGCTCATTAAGGATTGATTAGCGGTACTATGCTCATATCCACTTCCAATAAAAGCGAACAGGCAGCAGAAAATCATAATCAACTTTGCCGTGTCATCTTCGCTTCGGTTAACTATCCACACAGCAAGACATACTAAACAGTTGTACAAAACTCCACGAAAAAAAACCTCTTTAGCACCCAACGACATTTTCATTGCCGTTACCTTGACGATCAAAGCTTCTGGCTCTGCTGTAAGGCTTCCGCCCTGCACAACCAGCCAAGCCAGAAGAATTGATCCCAGTAGGTTTCCCACGAAACAGAAGACAAACAATTTGATGATGGGACCCGCACCCACTCGATTCTTTAGTTTTCCGATGGGAAAATCATATTGTTACCAGTAAATAATTCGGAACCAGCAAAGATAACGAGACTTAAGGCCACCCCGAAGCTGACCCCCATGATCAATTTCATGAAAGGAGCAAATTGAGTTCCAGCAAGTGGAGCGCCGACCGAAAAAAAACAGAACAATTCCGAATCCAAGATAAGCTCCTGCCAAGGCCGATAGCGCTAAATAACCTGGAGGAAAACGGTTCATCAGTTTAATTTTACTTTCAGAAGCAGTAGCTAGTTTTTCAATATTCGTTTCAAACATGACTTGTTTTCTTTCTAATTAGGTTCGGCCGTATTTTTATTGACACCCTCATTTACAAATAGCGTCTCGGAATCTTTTCTGACTGGAGCCGCAGCCTTCTTCCAGTTGCGCTTATATTTCTTGCCTTTTATAGGATGCATTTTTTCACGTGTATGATATGGAACCACGAACTCCAGAACTTTAACCAGTTCATCGCAGGGGATATCTTCCATGACTTTTACTGCAAGCCTAGGGTCTATTCCTGTTCTCCCACCCATATAAATATCCACTGCATCCACGACTTCTTTTCCACGTTTAATTTTTTTACCGAGTAATCCGATATCGGCGACAAGGTGATTGCCACAACTAGCCGGGCACCCTGACCAATGCATGGTAATAGGTGCCGTGTCTGGTAACTTGCTTTCCAGTTCTGCTGCTACCTGCAAAGCTCTGGATTTGGTTTCGATTGTAGCCAAGTGGCAATAATCTATGCCAACACAACTCACCAGTCCACGCATGACACTGGAGGGATGATAAGTAAATTCTTTAACAAGAGATTCCTCCAGTAAGTCACCTAGTTTTTGGTCTGGAACATTAGGGATTATCAGGGAGCTGGAATGTGAAAACCGTATCTCACTATTTCCATATTTTTCTGCCAGACGTGCAATGCCTTGCAATTTATCCGCATGGATTCGTCCCACCGGAATTTTTAATCCGACATAACTCATTGATGCTTGCTTTTGTCGGTAAACACCAATATGTTCCGATTTTCCGTTGCTCCTTAAATCCACTCCCGCAGGAATTAAAGAGACGCTTAACTTCTCCTGCAAAGCAGTACGGAATTTTTCTTCGCCCCACTCTTCAATGAGAAAAGCCAGCCTGTTTTTACTGCGCACCTCTCGACTGCCATGGTCGCGAAACAAAATAATGATAGCCGAGCAAATTTTTACGACGTCCTCCGGAATTACAAAAACATCCAGAGAAGTGGCAATACGGTAACCGCCGGAACCCAGTTTGCCTCCTACTAAAATATTGAAACCATAAACCGGATTGCCAGCTAACTCCTGGACAGCCGGAACCAATGCCAGATCCTGGGTTTCTGCATGCACACAGTCATCGGTACAACCTGTAATGGCAATATTGAATTTGCGTGGTAAATTCGAGAATTCTGAATTTCCAGATATATGTTCGGTCAACGCCTTGACCTGTGAATAGGCATCTACTTTTTCTTTTGGACTCAACCCTGCAACAGGGCAACCCATAATATTTCTTATATTGTCCAAACCCGTTTGAATCGATGTTAGACCTACCTCCTCTTGAACTGCAAAAATCTCTGGAACGTCATCAATTTTTAAATGGCGCAACTGCACCTGCTGACGCGTAGTGATATCGATGATGCCATTGCCGAATTTTTTTGCAATGTTGCACAAAGCTTTCACCTGATGCGAAAAACAAATCCCGTTTGGAATGCGTACCCGTTGCATGAAATAACCTGGAGTCGGGTTACGCAAAAATAGTCCATACCATTTGAGACGCTGGATATCATCTTCACTGATCGACTCCCATCCTTCTTTTGCGAATCGGGCAATGTCCTCCTTTATTTCCAGCCCATCTCTCTCGGATTTTATAACTTCAATTTTGTTCATGATTCCCTTGGGTTGTGGGTGGCGGTTGACATTTCTAATTGGGTCTTATTTAAGGGGTTACAAGTTACGTGCCAACTTCAGGGAGAAATCAGTAAACGTTTATTCGATATATAGTTAAAGTAGAAAGACTCAAAAATAAAAAAGGAACTCTGCTTCATAATCGAACAAATAAAAGGGCTGGTGCTATAAAAAGAGTCGTAGTATGAAAAGCCTTTTATTTGTATGCAAACCTTTATAGTCTGAAATTTGTTCCATTTTTATAGGAATTTTCTTGAGTTAAACTTGGCATTGTCTATATTTCAGTGTTCTCCCCATGTGGTTCCCCCCGTCTTGGCTTGTAAAAACGCTTAATGGGTAACGTCTATGCTCATGCGTATGATTGTATATCATCGCGATACTGTTATTTGCTGAGATTGTAGAAAACCCGGATAAGGTATTGGGCAAAGAGGTCATGTCAGGAGTGGTCCATAAAACTCCCTGGTTAGTAGAATGGCTTTTCCAAATATATCTTGGGTCTGAATGAGGTCGAAAGAACATTGTTAGACGTTCTTCTCTGGTTTTGATAAGAACCGATTGAATAATATCACTTTTTGTAAAGCTGTAACTTATTTTCCAATTAGAATATGGCGGTTCACTGGATAATATTATGGAACTTCTTTTGCATTCATCGTAAGCGGGCAACAGGTAAGTTCCATTATTGAGGAATTCAGGGGGGTGCCGCACCATCATCCCTAGCTCTTTCCAAAGTAAACTGGGCTTTGTCCAGGTTTATCCATCATCTTCAGAGTAGATACTGTATAAAGCGGCATCATTCCCGTACCCTCTTTTCAAGGCCACATACATGAGGTGGATGCGGCCGTTCGGTTCCTGGAAAAGGACGGGGTTTTCAAGTGAGTATTTAGAGGTTATTGGGATGTTTTTAGTGGTTTTCCAGATAGAATCTTCTGGTTTTTTGTCTCTATGGCAAGCGTTGCCTGACGGTATTCATCTTGCGTGTAGACATACCAAACGGCAAGCAGATTACCTGACTGACTTTTAAGTAAAGTTGGGCAATGGCAGTGCATTCCTTTATCAGCAGGATTGTATAAAAACTCGGCTTCAATCAAGAGCTACGACTCGGTTTGTTTGATTTAGATACTTTCTATTCTAAGGCAAGCATAGAAATTTTTGTGCGGAGTGCGGAGAAATTGGAGGCACCGGGCGGATTCGAACCGCCGGTAGAGATTTTGCAGACCTCGGCCTTACCACTTGGCGACGGTGCCCCGATATAGATAAAATGATAGGGGAAAAATGGAGCGGGAGAAGGGGTTCGAACCCTCGACTTCAACCTTGGCAAGGTTGCACTCTACCACTGAGTTACTCCCGCGATCTTTCAATTTTTGAGCGATGTTTGGTGTTCCCAAGCCCCTGATTATATTTCCTCTGTGGAGATTGTCAAATCCTATTTTTAAAAAAATTCGCTTCCGTCCCCTGAGACAGGCGAACTATGTTGTCGCGATGCTTTTGCAGGGTAAATAATGCCACGATAGTGGACAAATAAATATAGGAAAGCGGCATTTTAAAGAAGATTCCCAGCAGAGGCAGGGAGATTGCCGCCAGAATCGAACTCAAGGATACATAACCGGAGACTTTCAGAGATATCGCGAAAACCCCAGCGGAGAAAAGGGTGCTCAAGGGCATGGCAAAGCTGAGTACGCCTAGTCCGGTTGCTATGCCTTTCCCGCCTTTGAATTTCAGGAAAATGGAATAGAGGTGACCAAGGAAAACGGCTAGACCTGCCAGAGCGATGATCATAGTTTTTTCGAACCATTGACTTGCAATAAAAATAACCAGCAAACCTTTTAATACATCTCCGGCCAGAGTGATGAGTCCGGCCTTTTTCCCCATAGTGCGAGCAACGTTGGTGGCGCCTATATTACCACTTCCGTGTTCTCGGATATCCATATTTTGTGTTTTGGCGAGAAGCACACCAAATGGGATCGAACCGCAAAGGTAAGCCAGCAGGCAGAGTATAAATATTTCTATCAACATAATGGTTTATTCATCCTCATCAACCCAGTCTTCGTTTTGTAGTATAGATTTCAGTCGCTCTTTGGCGCGTTTTTCAATTTGGCGCACACGCTCGCGCGAGAGACCGATTTCCTGACCAATCTCTTCCAATGTTTTGACTTCGCCGGAAAATCCGAAGCGCATTTTCAGAATCGTAGCTTCTCGCTCGGAAAGGTCTTCCAACATTTGATCTACTTTTTCGCTCAACGACTCCTGCATGATCTGGTCATCGTAGGGAATGAGGTTTTTATTCTCCAAGAGGTCAAGATAAGGGGTGTGTTCATCATTTTTTAGCGGTGTGTCAAGAGAAAGGTGCGTTCTGTAGGCGCGCATGATGGAATTGATTTCATCATCTTCATAGCCGAGACTGTTCGCAACCTCAGACTGTGTAGGCTCACGCTCCATATCCTGAAACATTTGCTGGCTTTTTTTATTGAATCGGGTAACTTTTCCCGCTTGCTTAACCGGGAGTTTGACGGTGCCCGACTGTTCTGCGAGGGAATGCATGATGGCCTGTTTGATCCACCACACGGCGTAGGTGATGAACTTTACGTTCCTGGAGACATCGAACCGTTTAGCGGCTTGTATTAAACCAATATTGCCTTCTTCGATCAGGTCTTGCAGTAACATGCCAAAGCCTCGATATTTATTGGCAACGGTGACAACATATTTGAGATTTCTACGAACCATTTCCTGAACAGCTTTCGGGTCTCCCTGCTTGATGGCTTCAGCAAGTTTTATTTCTTCTTCTTTGGTGAGGAGTTTTGTTTTTCCTATTTCCCTCATATATAGGTTAAGAGGGTCATGCGAATTGTTGTTTGCGGTGCTGGATTTTTTTTGTGGATTCTTGGCCATGGCAATTATAGCTTTCTGATTTTCCTCAATTTCAACCGGGCTTGTTCTGCAAATTCCGTTCTTGGGTAGTTCTGTAAAACTTTTTTATACCGAGTACGTGCTTCGTTGTAGTTCTGCTCGTGAAAATAGGACTCTGCTAATAGAAATTCTGCTTCCACAACGTGCGAATGGGTGGGGTATTCGGCCATTAAATTTTTTAAGCGGATGATCGCAGACTGATACGATCCGGTACGAAAATAAAACTTGCCGATTTCAAAAATGTTCTGGGCCAGAATATCCAGGCATTGGTTGATTCTTTTTTCTGCATTCTTTTTATATTTACTGTCAGGAAAATCGGTGAGAAAGTTTCTGAATCCTCCCAGCGCAGAATTCACGGGAGTTAAATCTCTCGACGCTAAATCCGTCAATTTAAAATTGGACATGGCTCTGTAAAAATGAGCACGGTCCACATGTTTATGTGCGGGATAAAGTTCGGTAAATTTCTGGTAATGGAATTTGGACTCTTCAAACTTGTCTTCATTGTAATGAATATCTGCAAGCATCATCAATCCGGTGATGCGTTGCTTGCTATCCGGAAAATCTTCCATAATCAGCTCGATACTATTTTTAGCTTTATCAGGATCTTTTTCTTTAATAAAGCGTTTTGCTTCCCTCAATAGTTTGGCTGGAGAGGTGGTTTTTTGTTCTTTAGTTGTCGAGCAATTTAAACTGAAGAACAAGAATACAATAAATATCAGTAGAGATTTGTTAGAGAGGTGCATTGGCAGTATCGTGTATTGGGGAAGTTATGCTAATAATCAAATATATCGCAAAAAGCCCTATGTTTAAAGCACTTAATACATACGCTGTGGTCTCTCTCAATGGGGCTTGTTTTTTTGCCATTCGAGGTTTTCGTGCTATAAAAGTCAAGTGGTGGCTTTCGTGAGCATATGGCTCCCCCCGAGTCGTTTGCTATGATGTTAGGAGAAAACGATAACAACCCCGATAATATTCATGCAATCTGTTTTCTAAAATAATAAAAAATAAATGTATCGTTCAATAAAAACCATATTGTTTTACCTAGGCGTGATTTTTTTCATAATGCCAGCGCTGGCTCTTGCATCAGAATCTTCTTCTGTGGGGCAATGGCAACTATTAGCCCTGTTCGATAAGGGTGGAGCGATGATGTATCCCATCCTTTTCAGCTCGGTGCTCATGTTGGGTATTGCCATCGAGAGGGGCTATAACCTGAGACGGAAGAATATTATCAACTCGGACTTTCTTAGAGATGTCCGCAGTCAATGGGATTGGCAAAATATTCAGAAAACTTTACGTCTTTGCAATTCTTACGATAACTCGCTTTCGCGCATATTGAAAATGGGTTTGCTGAGGTTTGGTGGCAAGCTGGATGAAATTGAACGCGCTATTGAATCTGCCGGACAACATGAAGCGTCGTTGATGAATTCCAATCTGCGAGTGCTGGGTGCGGTTGCTAATATCACCCCCATGATGGGATTGCTGGGAACGGTTATTGGAATGATCAAGGCTTTTAACGTGATATCACTTAGTGGGACAGGAAACCCAGGGCTTGTTGCCAGTGGTATCTCCGAAGCACTCATCACTACGGCGGCGGGGATGTTGGTCGGCATTCCGGCACTGGTCTTGTATCATTACTTCCGCGGAAAGATTGATCGATATGTTTTTGAGATGGAAGAAGTCGCTATTCAATTGGTGGAAGAACTTTCTTACGATGGCGTAGTGAAAGAAAAAGGCTCGGGTAAGTCAAAGAAAACAGCCTCCGATTAGTAACCCAAAAAAATACGGCTAATTAACTTGCGATTTAGAAGAGAAGATGAAGACAGTTTTGCGATGGACATGACACCCCTGATCGATGTGGTGTTCCTGCTCATCATCTTTTTTATGGTGTCTACTGTGTTTGTAGATTTCAGCCGAAATATGGATATTAACCTGCCAACCTCCAAATCTTCGATTGTTGACGAAACCCCGAAAACTCTTGAAATACAAATGTCTAAAGACAAAAGAATAACTCTTGCCGGCAAGAGCATCACCATTTTGGGGCTAGAGCAGGCTCTAATAAAACTGGATATGAAAAGTAAAAAACAAACAGCAGTTATTCGTGCTGATAAAATTCTACCTTATGGTGAGGTCATCCAGGTAATGGGTCTTTTACAAAAAGCCGGCGTTCTTGATATCAGTGTGGCAGTGAAATAAGGTATAATCATTTTATTCGCGTAACATTTTTCTGTAATTAAAAAGCCTGCCGAAATTTTGGGCAGGCTCTTATTGTTTTAAGGAGATTTTAGATGGCAACTTATACCAAAGATAAAGATGTAGAAACCGTTCTCGAAGATGATACTGAAGCTCGCAAGGCAATGCAGGAAGTTTTTAACAACACTGCCCGCTGGCCGGCTGATTTTGGGGGATTCACTGCAGATGTAGTCGCCAATATCAACGGTGACGAACAAAAGGGTACCGTTACTGTTAAAGGTCCCAAAGATATTGAAATTAGCATCGAAGAAGAAAAGGCAAAAGGCTTTCTGAAGGAAAACCTGTCATCCATTGCCATGCATCGAGGACCCCGTTCTTTTGAAGAGTCTGATGGGAAATACAAACTGGTTTTTGGCGATGACGGTACACATCCATTGGGTCGTAAACTGGTTATGGGCGGCGACGGTATGAGCTCTTTCTATCGCATTAAGGACGGACGCATTCAACAGATCAACCGACAGACACCCCGTTTTTCTTTCTCGATCAATATTGAAGAAAGCAAAAAAACTCAGGACGATAAATTTTTGACAAGAAAATACTCCGTGTTCTATTTTAATCCAGAAACAAAAGGATTGAAGGATGTGGAAAGCTATACCGATGAATACATGCGGGTGGGTGAAGCCGATCTTCCGGAAACTCGCCGCATCATCAATTGCGAAGAAGGAGCGATTTCAGTTTCTACGATGACTTTGAGCAATCACAAACTTCTGTAATACTGCACAACTAAATAACTTCCCTCCTTGTTTAAAGGGGGGAAGTTATTTAGTTGGATGACATCGAACTGTCCTTCACATTATTTCCAGAATCAATAGCCACTCCTTCACCGACGATGCTGTTTTTTACGGAGGAATTATTTCCTACGGTGGCTCCCGCCCAGAGTATGGAATTTTCCACGACGGCACCTGACCGTACCCGGCAACCTTCTCCCAATACCGCATATGGCCCTACCTGTGCGTCTTGTGATATTTCGCAGTTTTTTCCGATATGAACCGGGGGTATCACAAGTGGGACTTCGGGATTTCTTGAGGAAGAAGTTTTTAAGGATAACTTTCCATCGAGCGCGTCCGCTTGTGCCTGGATATAGGTTTCACGGGTTCCCATGTCTATCCAATAGCCATCGTGAAGAAACCCATAAACCGGCAGTTCATCCTGAATCATTTCTGGAAAAACATGTTCAGTAGTGCCGCAGAATTTATCTTCTGGAATGCGGGAAAAAATGTCGGATTCGATTATTTGTATGCCGGTGAACATAACCTGAGTGACAGGCTCTGAATTTTTTATACCCTTCCCAAGAAAATGAACGATGCGTCCTTCTTCCGCTCGTTGAATGGATTTATACTTTGCTATATTGGAATCTTGCCGAACTACAAGGGTTAGTTTCGATTTTTTCTCTTTGTGAAATTTCAGGACATCATTCAAATTGATATCGGCAAAGACATCGCTGTTGATGACCAGGAACGTTTCATCTTGAAAAAAAGATTGTAGTTTTTTGATCCCTCCCGCCGTTCCCAGAATCTTTTCTTCTTTTGAGTAATGCAGGTTCACTCCGAAATCTTTTCCATCACCAAAATAGTCGCTGATTTTTTCCGACCGATGATGAAGGTTGATAGCTATTTCTTTGATGCCTTGCGAGCTTAAGAAATGCAGAGTGTGTTCCAGAATAGGGCGGTTGAGAACCGGGAACAAAGGTTTGGGGAGTTCGTTTGTAAGGGGTTTAAGGCGGGTGCCGAACCCTGCTGCAAGAATCAGCGCTTTCATTTTTGGTTGGCGAGAGCTTGCAAAGATTCGGTGAAGGGAGCGCGTGCGATGCCGTTTTCTGTGATGATGGCTGTGACTAAATGATTGGGGGTGATGTCGAAAGCCGGGTGCGCCGCTTCAACCCCCTCAGGCGCGATGCGCTTGTTATTAATGGTCATCACTTCTTCAGAAGAACGTTCTTCAATAGGAATCTCTTTGCCTGATGCAAGCGAAAGGTCGAGTGTAGAAACAGGAGCGGCGACATAGAAAGGAATATTATTTTCTTTGGCGAGTACCGCAACCATATAAGTTCCGATTTTATTAGCGACGTCTCCGTTTGCTGCAATACGGTCTGCACCAACAACGACTATGTCGATTTCTTGTTTGTTCATAAAAAAGCCGCACATATTGTCGGTGATTAGTTTTACAGGAATGCCGTCTTCTTTTAATTCCCATGTGGTCAAGCGAGCACCTTGTAAAAAAGGTCGTGTTTCATTTGCAAATACGCGAATGTTCTTCCCGGCATTCACTGCGGCGCGAACAACGCCCAAGGCGGTGCCAAACCCTGCTGTTGCAAGGGCACCTGCATTGCAGTGGGTTAGGATTACGTTCCCATCTTCAACAAGGGTTTGACCGTGTTGTCCCATCGCTTTGTTGGTGGCTATATCTTCGGTTAAAATAGTGAGAGCCTCTTCTTTTAATCGAGACTTTAATTCGACCACTGAAAGAGATTTGTTGCTCTGCACGACATCTTTCATGCGCTTAATGGCCCAGGCAAGGTTAACTGCTGTGGGGCGCGACTGCCCAAGGCGATCGCATTTTTCTTTAAGCTCTTGATAGAAGCCTTCAAAGGTAGAGGATTCTATTGAGTCTGCTCCCAAACTGACTCCCATAGCGGCTGCAACACCAATGGCTGGTGCACCGCGGATGACCATGGTTTTTATGGCATGACCTACTTCTTCGATGGTGCGGCAGTCGACGAATTCTTTTTCTGTGGGCAGTCGTGTTTGGTCGATCATGCGTACGACTCCGTCTAAGTACTCAATGGTTTTGATCATAAGGGTGGTTTATTTTAAGAGGTTTTTGGTTTTTAATATTTCGTGGAACTGTTTTTCCGTGAGGTCTGTCACTTCAATTATTTTGTTTTTACTGCTGAGCCCCTGAATAATACTGACTTTTGAAGGGCTGATACCGAGCCACTTGGCAAAAAAACGCATGCAGGCTTTGTTGGCTTCACCATCGACGGGGGGGGAGGTTAAACGTATTTTTAAAGCATCGTTATATACCCCTTTCGCTTCATTTTTCGATGACCGGGGTTGTATTATTGCAGAGATACGGATTCCATTATCGCAGGGTTTAATCCGCATTTCCAGAGCCGCCGTTCGGTGCCCCGGATTTAAATTTCTTAAGATGCTCGATGGCAGTTGATTTAATATTGGTCATCAAGGTCTTTTTTTGTTCTTTTAACTTTTCCACATCCTGCATCAATAATTCCATTTCGTGCGTTGCATCCTGTTTATATTTCTCAGCCTGGTCTTTCGCGGCGTTGATTATCTTTTTTGCTTTTTCCTTGAGTATTTCAGGTGTGAGTTGAGAGAAAGGGTTATCCCCATTTTTAGGAGGAGATTGGGCATCCTGAATTTCTTTTATCAGTAGATCCTTTTCTTCAACTTGCTTTCTTAAATCGGCAAGTTCTTCTTCTATCTCCGGGGGGATGGTGGAGTCACTTTCTAAAGGTCGGGATTCTAGGTCGGCTTGTAATTCTTTTATTTCACTGTCTTTCTCTTCAATCAGTTTGTCGTTGTCTTTGATTTCTGTGGTCATGGATTTGAAATCATCAGCGACAAGATGGAGAAAAGTATCTACCTCTTGTTTGTTATAACCGCGGAACTTATCGTGAAAACATTGTTCCAGAATGTCGAGATAACTCAAGCGCATAGCTGATTACTGTAGTCTTGCCCCAAGTGTGGCGAGGGATTCCACAAGAAACCCTTGCAAAAACATGATGGCTAACAGGACAATTATGGGTGAAAAGTCTATTCCAATTCCCGACATGGGTACTAGTTGCCGGATTCGATGTAGAACAGGTTCTGTTATACTGTATAAGAACTGCACTATAGGATTATGTGGATCTGGGTTGACCCAGGATAATAATGCACGAATGATGATGACCCACATATAAAGCTGTAGGATGACATTCAAAATAGTCGCTATTGCTTGTAACAAGTTTCCTAGAATAAACACGGAGTAAAATTTTGGAGTGTGGGTTTTTCTCCATTTCGGGAGAAAGAATATCTATCTGCCTTCAGGAGGCACTGTTATAAACTAAAATATCTGAAAACCCCTTTATTGTCAATGCGAAGTGGGTTTGTTTTTGGGCTATATACCTAAAGAAAGAGATCAATGAAACGAACAAAAATTAAAGAATTACTTAATTGTAAAGAAGAACAGGAAAGTGTTTTGGTAAAAGGTTGGGTGCGCACCCGTCGAGATTCTAAAGGAGGCTTCTCTTTTCTTGAAATCAATGACGGTTCTTGTCTGGGAAATATTCAGTCCATTGTTGACCATTCCCTGAATGAGTTCCAGGAATTGGATAAACAGATCACAACAGGAAGTTGTGTGGCTATTACTGGCAAGCTCGTGGCCTCGGAAGGCAAGGGACAAAAGATGGAGATCCAGGCCACAGCTGTAGAGGTTTATGGTACGGCGGATGCGGAGACCTATCCTTTGCAGAAAAAACGCCATTCGTTTGAATATTTACGCGAAATCGCGCACCTTCGTCCACGCACGAATACGTTTGGTGCTGTCACGCGAGTTAGAAGCCGACTAGCCTATGCTATTCATCAGTTCTTCAATGACCGTGGGTTTGTTTATCTAAATACGCCTATTGTCACTACCAGCGATTGTGAAGGTGCCGGGGAGATGTTTCAGGTTACCACTCTCGACCTTGCCAATCCTCCAAAAGTGGAAGGGAAGATTGATTACGCGCAGGATTTCTTCGGTGAAAAAACTTCTCTCACGGTAAGTGGGCAACTGGAAGGGGAAATTTATGCCCAGGCCCTTTCAGATATTTATACCTTCGGCCCGACCTTTCGTGCAGAGAATTCCAACACCAGCCGTCACCTTTCCGAATTTTGGATGGTGGAGCCGGAAATGGCATTCTATGATTTGGATGACGATATGAATCTTGCCGAAGAGTTTATCCGATACCTTTTTGCGGACGTTCTTGAAAATTGTACGGAGGATATGGAGTTTTTTAATCAGCGTATTGATAAAACTACTCTCGAGACTCTGCAGCATATTGTGGATAACCAGTTCGAGAGATTAACTTATGCCGATGCAATCGATCGCCTGAAAAAATCGACTGAGACATTCACTTACTCTGTTGAATGGGGAAGCGCCCTACAGGCAGAGCATGAACGTTATCTTAGCGAAAAGGTGTTCAAGAAACCGATCATCGTTTACAATTATCCGGAAAAGATTAAATCGTTTTATATGAAACTGAACGAAGATGGCGAAACAGTTAGGGCGATGGATGTCCTGCTCCCTAAACTCGGTGAGATCATCGGCGGCAGTCAGCGCGAAGAGAACTACGATATATTATTAAAGCGCCTGAAAGACAGTGGTTTGAATCCCGAAGAATACTGGTGGTACCTAGACATTAGAAGATTCGGGTCAGCCCCGCATTCCGGGTTCGGGTTAGGATTCGAACGTTTAGTTCAGTTCGTCACGGGCATGGAAAATATCCGTGATGTCATCCCTTTCCCTCGCACTCCCAAACACGCCCGCTTCTAGGGGGCAGCAGGCTCCACGACCAATGGATCTGAACATTTTTAAGCGAGTAGTTGCAACAGGGTTTCTAGAAGCGGATTCTAAATCTTCCCCCTGATAAGGGGGACCGAGGGGGTTGCCCTTTTTTGCTGGTACAAGGAACGTGAACTAGGATTCGTTAAGCTGCTAGTGCTCTTTGTTCTCTGGAAAAGTTATTACCAGTTAATCTCCACGTCAGTGGGCTGTTACATTATCCAGAAGCTTGAAGGTATTTGTATCGCCAAAAGGGAATAGACCTTTAGGCTGCGGGGCTTACCCTGCCCAGCTACTGGGTGGAGAGAGTGAAGTGGAGGGTGGTGCCTTTTCCGGGTTTGGTCTCAAACCAGAGTTTTCCTTGATGGTTTTCTTCGATGATGCCTTTGCAGGATAGAAGTCCCAGACCGTTGCCATCTTTTTTTGTCGTCAGCGTATCTTTGAAAAGGTAATTTTGAATCTCTTCAGGGATGCCCGCGCCTTTGTCAGTAACACTGACTTGCAGGAATCCGTTGTTTCGACTGACTCCAACTTCTACCATTCCATCTGTTGCAGTGAGGTAGCCAGCGTTGATGAGCAGGTTTTGCAAAACACGCTGAATATCGAGGGGATAACATACAGCCTTGAGAGAATCTCTCGAAGGATTTATCTTTACGTCTTTGCCTTTCAATTACTCGTGGGTAGAAAGGCCTTCTACCGTTTCTTTGATGACGGAAAAAATCGCTTTTCTTGATTTTACATATTCGGTTTTAATTTTTTTGATGTGATTCAAACTGGAATCCAGAAGGTCCATGAGGTTGGCACGAACGGTCCCAACCAGGGGCTGTCATTCAAGGCCTTCAAGTTTTTTTGTCCAGGTTCGGTTCCTTCATGCAACTCGACGGAATCTTCAATGGTCAGTTCAGCAAGATCCAGAGTGCTCAAAAAAATTCGGATGTCGTGGGTAAAAATGCTCAACTTGCGCATATCTTTCATCATCGTATCCAGATTCCCGCGGACGTGGCTTGGAAAGGGTACACATGATGGATAAAAGGGCTTTTGGTTCAGAAGCCAAATAGGTATGGAAATGTTCTTCGTTGATTTCAGTGAGATTTTACGACAATGGTCTACCAAAATGTTCATAGTAGACTCATCGAAAAAAATGAGCAAGTCGGTTTCCTACAGCAACTTGATCTTTCGCTCTTTATCGATGAGAAAATTTCACCATATGTTGCTGGGTTAGACAAGCAAACCGGATTACACTGCGCTTAAATCAATTTTCGACAGGTTTTATTTGCTTGAGATAAACGGCAGTTTCTATGTGTTGGGTTTGTGGGAACATGTCGATCACCCGCATATCGTGAACTTTGTATCCTTCCAGCCTTTCCAAGTCACGGGCGAGGGTGGATGGATTGCAGGAGACATAGATGATTTGCTCCGGCTGCGATTGCAGCAATGTTTTTATAACCGATTCGGAACAGCCTTTCCGCGGCGGATCAATGATGAAGGTATGAACTTTTTCTTTAGATACGACTTGCGGCGCGTGCTCTTCTACACTACCGGTCAGAAACTGGCAAGAAGTTATGCCATTGGTTTCTGCGCTCAGACGGGCATCTTCCATAGCGGGTTCGAATTGCTCGATGGCGATCACTTTTTTGCCTTTTGCTGCAAGCCAAAGTGCAATCCCGCCGGAACCGCTATAAGCATCGATAATGGTTTTGTCTTCGGCGGCATCTACCCAATTCTCGATCAGACCGTAGAGACGTAAAGTCTGCGATGAATGGATTTGGAAAAAGGATCCGAGGGAAAGGTGGAAACTCAAGTCGGCAATTTTGTCCGTAAGCCTTTCTTTTCCCCATAGCAATCTGTTTTCTTTTCCTAAAATCACATTGGTGGCACGCGGATTGACGTTTTGAATGATGCCGACAATGCCAAGTTCTTTTAATTTTTTCTCTTCGGTGAGCTCAGCCAGAAAATTTCGTGGGAAGCGGCCTTCATTGGTCATCATCCCCACAAGAATTTCGCCAGTGGACTCTGAATGCCGGATAACCAGCCCTCTTACCAGTCCGCGATGATTTCCTTCGTTGTAGACGGAAATTTGATTTTTCTTTAAAATTTCTCGCAGCCATTCTTTGGCTTTGTTGATAGGCTCTGAAAGAATATCGCAAGTGGGCGAGTCGGCAACTATATGTGAGCCTTCGGAATAGAATCCGATTTGTGGGTCACTGGTTTTTCCTTGTACCGCGAAACTGCCTTTGTTGCGATACTGGTATTGTTTTTCCGCAGCTAGGGTTTCGATTTTTTCTGGAAGCTCAAGTCCGCCGATACGGCTCAAGCTATCTCGAACGACTTGAATTTTGAATTCGAGTTGTTTTTCGTAGTTGAGGTCTTGAAGTTTACAGCCGCCACATTTGAAAAATACAGGGCAGGGTGGGTCGACCCGGTCTTTGGAAAGCTGTGTACGTTCGAATATATCCATCACGCCGAAGCGCGGTGTGATTTTGATCATTTTTCCTCGGACGCGATCACCAGGAAGGCCGCCGGGGGTGAACACGGTATAGCCTTCGTGGCGGCAGAGTCCATCGCCGCTGGATGCCAGGGTTTCTACATTCAATTCTAGTCGGTCGCCCCGTTTCACAGGTATGTTTAATTTAGTTTTTGCCATGGTTTCTTTAGTTGCGCGTGTAGTTTGATGAGGGATGAACTTTAGCACACTCCGTTGCCATAACCTAGAATTGGGTTGTATACTTGCCGCTATGAATAAAACCACAGCCATATTGGCAGCCGTTTCCGAAGAGATCGCCGGTATCAAGCAGGAAATGAATATTTCTGACCGAATTCGTCTGGGTAAATCCGAAGCCTGGCCGGGGAAATGGCAGGGGAAGAATATAGTCCTCGTCCGTACTGGAGTCGGCAAACAACGTGCCGCTGACGCGACATTGCAAACCATCGAACAATTCTCTCCTGATAGATTACTCAGCATCGGTTACGCAGGCGGATTAGTCCCTAAGCTTAAAGTGAGCGATCTGATTGTCGCTGAGCAGATTATTGATGTGGAATCTTCGGCAGAGTTTGTGCCCGATCAAAAATGGTTGTACTTGGCGCAAAACGCTTCGGTATCGGAAAATTATAAAGTCATTTCAGGAAAGCTGGTCACGGCGGATAAGGTCATTCATAGCCCACAAGATAAAAAAGAATTTGGTGAACGTTTTTCAGCTGAAGCGGTGGAGATGGAAACCTCTGCCATTGCTAAAGTAGCAACAGATAAAAACCTGCCATTTTTATCAGTGCGTGCGATTTCCGATTCAGTCGAACAGGAAATTTTGGACAGCTCTTCATTTTTGGGGAGCGATGGAGAAATTTCCAAACTGAAAGCCGGGTGGTATGTTCTAACTCATCCCGGGTCCATTTCCAGTGCCCTATCATTGCGTTCGCAAACTGAACTAGCCACACGCACTATGACCGAGTTTGTCTCCAACCTGTTATAAGACCTTTCCAATACCCCAAGATCATTCGATGAACTAAGGATGACGTTTCGAAAAAACCTCAATTTTGTCATGATGAGCCGTCACCCTGTGCTTGTCGTAGGGAGACCTTTGCGTAAGTCTTCATTGCGAGCGTAGCGAGGCAATCCAAGCTCTACAACGACATGCATTTGCAAAATGATGCATTGCCGATGCTCATGGAGTGTTTTGAATTAAGATTTTTTACTAGGTCTGGATCGCCAGCGCGGCTTTGCGGCTCGCGAAGACGTGCTAAGGAGTTATGCAAAACTCACGTCTATAGAAGTTCGGGGAAAAATTGACGTTGCAGTTGGAAATCCGGTCATTTTTTGCCGGAAATTCTGACGCAAGCCTCCGCGACTTAAAATTAGAAAACCCTTTTTCTATATAGCTTTGCTGTGATTTTTTAGCGTGATTTTGGGTTTGGCATGGGGATTGCTATATGTGAAATGAAGATTCGAACTGGCACTGCCACCTCCAACGGATTGGGTTCACCTCCAAGTGATCCAATCCGTGGCGTGCCAATCTCGATGGCTAACAAGTTTTTTCTCGCCGGCTCCCTCTTTAGGGAGCCCCCCTCCCCCCCCCCTCTCCAGCGAGCCGTTGGTCTCTACTAATCAATACCCATAAAGCGAAACAAATATACTCAAGTTTTTCACTATAAGTCAGGTAAAAGCAAAGCTCACTTATTTCATTCAGCCCTTCAACGGTCCGCAAGGGGATTGTAATAACAACGACGCCAATATTAATCCTGCTGTAACAGAAGTTTGTGACAGTATAGATAATAATTGTGACACTCAGATAGATGAAGGTGAAGTGTGCACTACTGCGGACTGTCAGATGTCTGATTGGGTCGATTGGTCAGCCTGTTCTGAAACTTGTGGCGGTGGAACACAAACGCGAACCCGTTCGATTATGGTTCAACCAGAAAATGGTGGAGCGGCTTTCGGCCCAACAACAGAATCCCGTTTTTGCAACTCACAATCGTGTGTCACGAAAACGATGTTCGTTACGAGTAAAGGGTACACAGGAAACTTAGGTGGGGTAGCTGGGGCCGACGCCAAATGTTAGGCGCTAGCGGATCAATCTAGTCTGGTGCCCTCGGGCACGTATTTAGCGTGGATTTCGTCGGGTTTAGGCGCACAAGACGCACCGGCGAACCGTTTCGTCCAAGACTCCAGCCCCTATATCGGCACGGAAGGCCGAACAATAGCGGTTTCATACGAGGAATTAACAAATATGGAGAGCGGAGCGCGCCTGTTAAATCCTATACGTTTAGACGAGAATGGGGTAGATAATGTAGGTGGGGAAGCCCGTGTGGACAATGGTCCAACTAGACGGAACCACCTTTCCAGTGTTTGGTCATCAATGTGATGAATGGACGGACGCGAGCGATGTCATTTTAGATTATATAGGCAACGCATCGTCGAAAGGGCCCGAGTGGACGGTCGACACAGACACCCGTTGCAGATCGATAGGAAGGTTATATTGTTTCCAACAGTAGTGCTGAGTACCGGTGTAGCCCCGTGGTGTTAAGCAATGCCGGCCATATTGGTTCCTTGCTTAATGTGCTGGGCATAGAGCTCAAGCTTTGAAACAGCGAACGTGCTGACCAATACGGAGTTCATCCGAACCTTGCTCATAAAGCTGGGTGATACGATCACGAAAGTTAGCTAGAGTCTTAGAGGCTAGTGATACCCCCTAAGACTCAAAGCTGTATCCCAAAAAGTCGAAGCCATTTATATAAATCGTATAAAAGAAAAGCGCACTTATTTTAGTTCTAGTAGGGAGAGAAAACGTGATGGGGATTGCTTCCGCCGCCGGGATGGGGGCCGCCATTGAGGATATGGATTTTGCCTTTTAGAAGAACCGAGGCCAGCCCGTGCAATTCGCTGGGCATGGGTTTGAAAGTTTTCGATTTGTTCGTTGCTGGATTATAGCCTTCGTTCTCCACGAAAGTTCCTTCGCCTGGCTCGCCGCCGAACGCATGAATCCACCCGTTTAAAAATTGGGAAGTGATGCCACTGCGGGTCGTGGTCAAGGGAGTGTCTTGCGTCCATTTTTTAGTTTTCAGATCGTAAGATTCATTGGAGTTGAGGTTGTTGTGATAATTCATATCGATGCGTTCGCCAATGACAAATAGTTTGCCGTTAGCTTCGGTTACGGTGAGGTGGTCTCGGGGTGTGGGTAATGGCGGTAAAGTTTCCCAGGAGTCTGTTGTTGGGTCATACACTTCGTGGGCATAGGTGTTGTCAAGCTTGAATAGTTTTCGGTGAGCTACACCCACTAAATGAATTTTATCGTTGATGACGGCGGCTGCATGCGCCCCTCTTGCCGTTGGCAGGGGTGTTTTGTTAGACCATCTATGCAAGTCGGGATCGTATTCATAAGTGGTATTGATCGACTTCCAGAATCCACTTTCGAATCCGCCCATGACATAAAGTTTTCCATTCACCACCGCCGCTGTTGTGTGGTGCTAGGCTTGTGGAAAGGGAGTAGATATTCCCCAGTTGTTTAATATCGGATCCCAAACATCGATGCGAGTGGAAGTGCCTTTAGGGGTGAATCCACCTAGCACTTATATTTTGCGGTTTAGAAGGACTGCTGAGTTTTCCGTTCGGGTGGTTGGCGTTACAGGTAGCTGCTTCCAGATTCCCTTCGCGATAGCTTGCGTGGGACTGATAATGAAGGAACCCAAGGTTCCCATAGTCAGTATTGCAACGAAGCGTTTCATGGTTTTAGTTTGAGTGAGACGTGGTTTTACCTTTTACGATCTGATCGAGTGTTACCAGTTGTTCGAGTAGCTCTGGGAGCAGATCGATTTGCAACATATTGGGTCCATCGGAGAGTGCTTTGCATGGATCGGTATGGATTTCCATGAATAAGGCATCGCAACCTACGGCTACAGCTCCGCGAGCAAGATCGGGGACCATTTCACTTTGGCCACCGCTTGTAGTGCCCTGTCCGCCGGGTTGTTGCAGGCTATGGGTTGCATCGAATATCACCGGATAACCATGCTCGCGCATCAGCACCAGAGACCGCATATCGACTACAAGGTTGTTGTAACCGAAGGTAGCTCCCCGTTCAGTGAGTAGGATATTGCTGTTGCCGCTTTCTTTAATTTTGACCACCACATTTTTCATATCCCAAGGTGCGAGAAATTGGCCTTTTTTAACGTTGATGGGTTTACCGGTTTGCGCGGCCTTGACCAGCAAGTCGGTTTGACGACAAAGATACGCGGGAATTTGCAAGATATCGAGGACTTCTGCTGCCGGGTCAATCTCTTCTTCTTTGTGAACGTCGGATAGAATTGGCAGGTCGAGTTCGGTTTTAATTTTTTGTAGTATTTTTAATCCGTCATTCAATCCCGGACCACGAAACGATTTTATGGAGGTACGGTTGGCTTTGTCGTAAGAAGCTTTAAAGATGAACGGGACGTTTAAATCTGCTGTAATACGTTTGAGTTTTTCAGCGATCTCCAATGCAATCTTTTCAGACTCGATCACACAAGGTCCGGCAATGAGAGCCAGAGGATTTTGTCCACCTATTGAAATGGGGCCTATTGCAATTGAACGTGTTATTTTTGGTTTCACTCTGGCCTCGGTGACAATGCCGCTTTAACTTCAGCAGAAATAGGAACGGGGTGAGGAACTTCGGTGCGGGATGGCAACCCCTCTGGAGCCAGAAGACCGAGCATAATTTCTCTCACTTTTTCATTACTGGATGCTTTATAAGGAGAAGCAAAACCATTTTCGGATAATTCTGTCAGGTTGATATCGAGAAAATCATTGTTCAAAGTAATAATGAGCGGTATCTGGCGATATTTCTTCTTTATATTGAACAGATGTTTGATTTCGTTTTTATCTTTTCGAGGAGCAAACACAATCAGATCGCAACGGATGAGATCGGGATGCTTGAAACAATCGTGGATGGAAACAAACGTCATGATGGTAATAATTTCTTCGCTGAGAAATTTTGCCATTTGTATGCGTTCGCCGCGAACCGTGTCGACAATAAATACTGTTTTATAGTTCATCCATCTTTCCTTGAATTTAGTAACTCTAAGTTTAACATTTATTTTTCAGTAAAGCCTCTTTGATTTGCGCTGGTTGATATGGAACAATGGTAGAGAAGCAAAACTTCTTTAGGAGGTTTTCTAATTATGTTGAATAAAAACTCTTTTTTCCTTTTAGTCTTTTTCTGGCTTGCATCTCCCGCCTTTGCGGCCAATCAAATCGTTGTCGTCAAAATTTTCGGTTCCATAAACCCTGCTGTAGCGAAATTCGTCTCGCAAGAAATCCATCAGGCGAATGAGGAACAACAGGCATTGATCGTTCTTAACATAGATACGCCGGGTGGACTGGATACTTCGATGCGGCAGATTATTGAAAAAATTCAAAGCTCGCATGTGCCGGTGGCTTCTTACGTTTCACCCCGTGGATCTCGAGCCGCTTCGGCGGGAACTTTCATTACAATTGCCTCGCATATCGCTGCGATGGCTCCGGATACAAATATTGGAGCGGCGCATCCGGTAAATATGATGGGCGGTAATAATGAACAAGATACGACCCTGAAAAAGAAAGTGGTCAATGATGCTGCGGCCTATATACGTTCTCTCGCGGAACTTAGAAACCGAAACAGCCAATGGGCAGAGCTTGCCGTAGTGAAAAGCGTTTCGATTTCTGCTGAAGAAGCGAAGCGGCTGAATGTGATCGATCTCATTGCGGGAAATGTGGATGCCCTCGTGCTTGCGATAGACGGCAGAGGGATTCAAACCGCATCAGGGCAGATGATATTGAAAACCGGTGGTCTCGAAATCGTGTATCACGAAATGGGTCCACGACTAAAAATGCTGGATATTATTTCTAATCCAAATGTGGCTTACGTTCTTATGATGATAGGAATGGTGGGTCTTTATTTTGAAATGTCCAATCCCGGGCTGATCTTTCCGGGGGTGGTTGGTGCCGTCAGTATGGTGCTCTCTCTTTATGCCATGCAAACTCTTCCCATTGATTATGCGGGTCTGTTATTGGTTTTGCTCGGATCTCTGTTTTTTATAGCGGAGATTGGAGTGATGAGTTATGGGCTCTTGTCGCTCGCCGGGGTGGTGTCGCTGTTTCTAGGGTCAACGATGTTGATAGACAGTGAAGACCCGGCGATGCAGATTTCTCAATCCATTCTTTATCCTACTTTGGGTCTGGCAATTACTTTTTCTATTGGCATCATTGTTTTTGCGACCCGGACCCGAAACTTAAAAAAACAGGGCGGAGCAGATGGGATGCTTGGCGAGATTGGAATTGTAAAAGAAACTTTGAGCCCAAACGGGAGCGTTCTCGTGCATGGCGAATTGTGGGGAGCGGAATGCGAAGGGGAGATAATGGAAGGTGAGCATGTTATTGTTGAATCGGTCGAAGGATTAAAAGTAAGAGTGAAAAAAATTCCTTATAATTTTTTCTAAACATGAAAGCTCTTATGACGATTTTTCAATCCATAGGGGTGATGGCGGTTCTGGTTCTCCTTTATACGGTGTTGCTAGTCGGTTGTGAAAAGAAGATCATTTTTCATCCTGCCAAATTTCCTGAAGGTCATTGGGACCCGGGTTCATTAGGACTAAAAACTCAAGACATTTTATTTCAGTCTGACGATGGAATAAATCTGCATGGCTGGTTTGTTCCAACTCCTGACGCCAGAGCGACTCTGTTATGGTTTCATGGCAATGCCGGAAACTTGAGTCACCGTCTCGACAATATTCAGCGATTGCTTCCCTTGAACCTCAATATTTTCATTTTCGATTATCGTGGCTACGGTAAAAGCGAAGGTGAGCCGGATGAAAAGGGGATATATAAGGATTCGCTGGCGGCTTAAAATAAGGTTCTTGAATTGGAAGGTGTGTCGGTCGATTTCCTGTTTCTGTTCGGTCGTTCACTGGGGGGTATTTGCGCAGTGGAGACGGCTCTTAATAATTCGGCGCGTGGATTGATCCTCGAATCGGTTTTCATCTCGGCAGCAGATATGTCGAAAAAAATTATGCCATTGATTCCGCTTGGGTCGGCCATCCGCTCCAAGCTCGATGCTATTAACAAAGTGCCAGAACTCAAGCTCCCCAAATTATTTCTTCACGGCGACCGGGATGAGGTGGTTCCCTTTGATCTTCGAAGAAAGCTTTATGAAGCGGCCTCTGACCCTAAAAGTTTTCACATCATCCAAGGTGCGGGGCATAATGACACCTATATAATGGGTGGCCGCGATTATTATAATGCCCTTGATGGATTTATCACTGAAACGCTTAAAATTCCCATGACCTTGCAGAAAAATTACCCAAATTCAACTTACAAGTGCAACTCTGATAGTCGTTAGCAGAGTAAACTGCGATAACCTTGCGGTTTATCTGACCGATAAAAGTAAGAGGAGCACGCATGATTGGTTACACACAGCT
>Ga0115000_10000995_pt1 | contig 25747 bp, 23 predicted proteins | sample ArcticOcean_MG_C_6_FD_89690 | JGI IMG/M metagenome (GOLD analysis project Ga0115000, IMG submission 89690) | Marine microbial communities from western Arctic Ocean - ArcticOcean_MG_CB8_128 | ecosystem: Environmental > Aquatic > Marine > Oceanic | place: Arctic Ocean: Canada Basin | collected... | reverse complement strand
GGTGCTACTCGCACTGCTTTTGGGTAGGCTGCTAGATGTGTTTGGCGACAAACATGCAAGATTAATGATTACATTCAACAGAACCCAGCTTATAGGTCGACTCACCTATTTTCACAAATAATAATAATATTCAAACTTAATGTTGTTTATTAAGTAAATTACATATATCTATGATTTAATCCATACTTTTCCTATATAAAGATCCACTGTAAGTCATTGACTAATAAAGAAAAATCTTGACAATACTTATATATGTTGCATTATTGTGGCTAAATGTGGGTAATAGTGGGGATATAGGAAAAATGTTTAAAGGTATTAGTAACTTAAGTATAGATGTTAAGGGGAGAGCTTCCATGCCGCAAAGGTATAGAGATGATTTCTGCACAGAAGGGAAGTGTAAATTAGTTATTACAGCCGATAAAGACAAATGCCTATTAATATACACGCAGGCTAACTGGATAATAATAGAGAAAAAACTTGCAAACCTTCCTTCATATAATAAAGAGGCAAGATTTATACAGAGACTTTTAATGGGGTACGCTACAGAATCTGAAATTGACTCACAAGGTAGATTTTTGATACCAATACCATTAAGAGAATATGCAGGAGTTCAAAAAAAAATAATTCTATTAGGGCAAGGAAACAAATTCGAGTTGTGGGCAGAAAATGCATGGAATAAAAATATTCAGACATGGCTTGCAGCGCAAAATAGCAATGATTCAGATAATGAAGCGCTTAACGAACTTAAATTGTAGGGAGAGATAGAATAGATATGAATTTCTCACATAACCCAGTCTTGTTAGAAGCAGCAATAGATAATTTAAATATTATTGAGAATGGCGTGTATGTAGATTGTACATTTGGAAGAGGTGGTCACTCAAGAATTATTTTAGATAAGATAGGTGAAAATGGAAAACTAATTGCAATCGATAAAGATAAAGATGCTGAAGATTATGCGAAAAAGAATTTTAGTAATGATAGTAGGTTTATTTTTGAAAAAAATAATTTTAGTGAAATAGTAAGTATAGTTGAGAAGAATAATAATTCTAAAAAAGTTAATGGAATACTTCTCGACCTTGGAGTCTCATCTCCACAACTAGATAATCCGGACAGAGGATTTAGTTTTATGAGGGATGGTCCATTGGACATGAGAATGGACAAAGATAGTGAGATGACAGCTTTAGTATGGCTAGAGAAAGCTGATGTAGGTGAAATAAGTAGGGTTTTAAAAATATATGGAGAAGAAAAATTCTCATATAGAATCGCAAAAGCAATTAAAAAATCCATAGAAGATAATGCTTTAAGCACAACAATGGATTTATCAGCCATAATAGACAGTTGTTATCCAAAAAAAGACTCAATAAAGAAAAACCCATCAACAAAAACTTTTCAAGCAATAAGGATTTTTATTAATAAAGAGTTAGAGGAATTAGAGAAAATACTTGAAGATTGCTTAAGAATAATAGAGATAGGTGGGCGAATAGTTGTGATAAGTTTTCACTCCTTGGAAGACAGAATAGTGAAAAATTTTATTAACCAGCACGCGTTAGGAAAAGATATTATTAGTAAACTGCCTATAGCAAATATAGATAAAAATTTAAAACTAAAGAAAATAAAGATTCCTCTGAAAGCAACTGACCAAGAAATAGAAGAAAATATTAGAGCTAGAAGTGCAAGAATAAGAGTGGCGGAAAAAATATGAGTAATTTTAAAATTTATATTATTGGCTTATTAATTGTTGGAAATCTAGCCGTATCACTTGGTATCGTTTGGGTAGAGCATATAAATAGAGCGCAATATAGAAAGCTTCAAGAGTTTACTAATCAAAAATATAAATTAAGAAATGATTGGAAAAAGGTAAGAATTGAAGAAGGTATTTATGCATCGCACAGCAGAATTGAAAATAAAGCTCAAAATTTATTAAATATGTCGCTACCTAAAAAAAGGAAGTTAATAACACTTAATGATTAATTTTATTAAAAAAATTAGAAGAATAGACATTATTGCATTCTTTGTAGTATTAGTGATTTCTATAATTTTATTAAGGTCATTTAATCTTCAATATACAGAATATGAAAGATATGCAGGCTTTAAAGAAAAAATAGAAATAAAACATTATCCAATTAAAACAAGCAGAGGATCAATAGTAGATAGGAATAATAATGTCCTTGCCGAAAGCATACAAATGCATTCATTAATTATAAGTGATACATCTTCTCTTTTAAAAGACAGCAAGGCTATAGAGAAAGTAAAAAAACTTTGTGTGATTTTAGATATGAATTTCATAGTTTTTTTGAAGAAACTAAAAAAGAGGGGCAATACAAAATATACAAGATTTAAAGAAGGAAGATATTTGCCGTCTAAAACTATAGAGAAAATTTTAGAACTAAATTTAGATGGGATATATTTTGAAAAAGAGTTTCAAAGGTATTACCCGGAAGGAGAGGTAACAGCTTCATTAATTGGAATGTTAAAAGAAGATAAAAATGAAATGTTTGGGCAAATGGGGTTAGAAAAATCATTTAATAAGATGCTAAAAGAAGAACATGGTGAAAAAATTGTTATGATTGACAAAGATAGAAAAATTGTTAATCAACTTAGAGTGGTAAATACTCCAAAAGAGGGTAAAAAATTAACACTAACAATAGATACGAGATTACAGTACGTAGCATATAGAGAGCTTAAAAAACAGGCTATTAAAGTTAATGCGAAATCCGGATCTGTAGTGATACTTGATACTACTAACGGAGATATATTGGCAGTTGCTAATTACCCTTCATACGATCCAAACAACCGAAGAACATACACGCCGGCAAGAGCAAGAAATAGAGCAATAATAGATTCACTAGAGCCAGCATCTACAATAAAGCCGTTTTTATTAGCTGCAGCACTGCATTCTAAAAAAGTAAAATTAAAATATGAATATAATACTGGGCCCGGGAGAAGAGAGATTGATGGAAAAGAGTATACGGATACAACAAATAACGGAATTCTAACAGCACAAGACATAGTGGTGAAATCCAGCAATATAGGCAGCATTATGATGCTAGAAAAATTTGATAATAAAATTTATTATGACTTATTAGAATATGTGGGTATTGGAGAAATAATAGGAATTAACTTTCCATCAGAAACAGAAGGGCAATTAGAACATTACACGGACTGGAAAAAATTAGGTCAGAATTCACATGCAATAGGCTACGCATTTAAAACCTCCCCATTGCAATTAGCAAAAGCATACTCTGTTATTGCAAACGAAGGATTTGTTATCAATCCGAGAATAGAAAAAGATAAAATAACTTATAAAAACAAGCAGCCTAAATACAAAAATAGTTTTTCTAAAATTAAAAATATTGTATTGCAAAAAGTGATTGAAGATGGAACAGGAAAAAAAGCTAAAATCGATGGTTATACTGTAGGTGGAAAAACTGGCACTGGTAGATTGCATATTAAAAAAGAAGGATATGACTCAAAAAATCATATTTCCTTGTTTGCTGGTATTGTACCTTTATCACTTCCAAAATTAGTAATCGTTGTAGTTATAGATCAGCCTCAAACAAAAACACATGGAGGTAGTGACATTGCTGCTCCAGTATTTAATAAAATTGCAACAGATTCACTTAGAATTTTAAATGTTAGTCCAGATAAGATATCTGACTATCAAAAAAATGTTTTAAATAATATTAAAAATAATTACACTTTAAAAACCTTGGAGGTTCCATATGTCCTTTGAACTAGTTGATACTAAAGAGCAAAAAGCTGATATTAAAGTTGTTGGGGTTGGCGGTTGTGGGAATAATGCTATTGAATATATGATAAAAAATAAGGTAAGCGGTGTTGATTTTATATGTGTAAACACAGATGCACAAGATTTAAAAAATAACCCAGTCAGTGAAAATAGAAAATGTAATATTGGATCTAATATAACTAGGGGGTTAGGAGCAGGTGCAAATCCTGAGATCGGCAGGCAGGCTGCGATAGAGGATAAAGACAAACTTAAAGAAGCCGTTCAAAATTGCGATATGTTATTTATTACAGCAGGCATGGGTGGAGGAACAGGAACAGGAGCCTCGCCAGTAATTGCTGAAATAGCAAAAGAGTTGGGAATTTTAACTGTAGCCATCGTCACAAAACCTTGGGAGTATGAAAAGAAAAAAAGAATGAGAAATGCAGAGAAGGGAATAGAAGAATTAAGAAATAAAGTTGACTCATTAATAATAATCCCTAACGATAAATTATGCACAGATGATGATATGCCACTCTCTGAAGCAAAAAATCAATCCAATGCTGTTCTAGAAAGAGCAGTTAGGGGTATAGCAGAACTAATAACAAAACCAGGCGAGATAAATTTAGATTTTGCAGATGTCAAAAGTGTTATGGCTAACGCGGGTTCGACAATGATGGGTAGTGGAATTGGCGAAGGTGTAGATCGTGCTGAAGACGCAATCCTACAAGCAATAGCTAGCCCACTTCTAGAAGATGTAGATGTAAAGGACGCAAAAGGATTATTAATTAATATTACTTCAAATGGAAGTCTTACAAATGGAGAGTTAAGATCAATAGGTGACCATATAGGAAGTCTTGTAGATGAAGAAGAGGCAGAAGTAATACTAGGTACAACAATAGATGAGTCGTTAGAGAATAAATTAAAAGTAACGGTAGTAGCAACAGGGATGAGCAATTCAAATACAACTATAGAAAATATAGAAAATAAAGTAGATATAGTAATAGGGCCAAAAATTAACAGCCAAGCTAATTCTGAAATGCCATTAAATCAAGCAAAAGAAACTAGTTACGGGAGTAACCAAGCAAAAGAAGAAAATAAATATGACCATGAAGATCATGGTTTAAGAAATTATGCAAAACAGGATGAGTATGAGGTAAATGAAATAACAGTAGAAAAGAAAGACAATATAATAAAAAAACAAAATAATATTCAACATAAAACAAATAGCAATGGCGAGCTAGATTTAGATTTTTTAGATATACCAGCATTTTTGAGAAAACAGGCAGATTAAATAATTTTTTTTTAAAGGAGAGTAGCGGTGAAAAATATAATTTATTATAGTGTAATTTTTATAGGATTTACATTACTAGTAGGGTGCAACACGGTAGATGGAGTAGGGAGAGATATATCTGCGGCTGCAGAATGGGTTAGTGGCACAGTAAACGAAGAATAAATTACCAATAAATAATTAATGAAATTAAATGATCTTATAGATGATAAAAAGTTGTTAGTGCGCAATATAAATATCTTAGGATTAAGTGAAGATAGTAGAGAAATTAAAAAAAATTATATTTTCTTTTTGAAAAATACAAAAAAAGAAGATGAAAAAAAACATATATTAGAGGCAATAGATAAAGGTGCAAAGGTAATTATCTATAGTAAAAAAAAATTAATTAAAAATACAGATTATATTGGCGGGTGCATATTTTATAACGTACCGGACCTAGACAAAAGTATGTCACAACTATCAAAGGCATTTTATAAGTTAGCAGAGAATAATATTAAAATATATGGTGTAACAGGAACAAATGGAAAAAGTACAATTATAAATCTCATAGCTCAGTTCTTAAAACTAAAGAAGGAGAAATGTGGGTTAATAGGAACAATGGGATCAGGAATACATCCTAGAATAAAAAATAAAGGTTTAACAACTCCGAATATAATAAACATTAATAGGAGTATAAAAAAATTCACAGATAATAACGTAAATACTATAGCGATGGAGGTTTCATCTCATGGAATTGATCAAAATAGAATTAGAGGGTTAAGTTTTGAAGCTGCTATATTTACAAACTTAACACATGATCATTTAGATTTTCATAAAAATATGAATAACTACTTTAATGTAAAGTTAAAATTATTTACAGAATATAAAAATAAGAAAAAAATTATCTTCATTGATAATTATTATGGAAAAAAAATTTATTCACTTATAAAAAATAAAAATAAAAATAAAAATAAAAATAAAAATAAAAATAAAATAAAAACAGTTTCTTTGGAAAATAAAAATGCAGATTACTATTCCAGTAATATTGTATATACAAAAAGTGGCATAAATTTTTTAGTGAATTCAAAGTATGGAGTTAAACAGGTTAGTACTAAACTATATGGTGAATTTTCTGTAACAAATATTTTAATTACTATTGCAACATTAGTTAATAATAAAGCAGACTATAATTTTTTTTTAGATAATATGAGATATATCGAATCCTTAAGTGGAAGAATGCAAAAACTTGAAAAAAAACAAAAGCCTATTGTTTTTATTGATTACGCGCATACACCTGATGCCGTAAAAAAAGTATTAATATCAGTAAAAAAACATTTTCCTGATAATGAGATTACAACTATATTTGGATGCGGTGGAGATAGGGACGTAAGTAAAAGAAAAGTTATGGCTGAAATTATTGATAAATATTCAAATAATATTATTGTGACAAATGATAATCCTAGGAGCGAAAATCAGAATATTATTGCAAAGCATATTGTTTCTGGTATTAAAAAAAGTAGTAATTTTAGTGTTATTCTAGACCGCAGAAAAGCTATTAAAAAATCTATAAATAAAAAATTCTTAAATAATATTGTATTGATTCTTGGGAAAGGCCACGAAACTCATCAGATAATAAACAATAAAAGTATAATTTTAAATGATCAAGACGAGGTTTTAAAAGCATTTAACTTGAAATGAGTGATTATTCTTTAGAAGAAATATCTAAATATATTGGAGGAGAGTTTTATGGTAGCGATAAATTGGTTTCAGGCTTTTCTATTGATTCACGAACTATAGAGAACAATGATGTTTTTATATGTATAAAAGGTGAAAACTATGATGGTCACAATTTTATTCAGGATGTACTTCCCAAGGTTGCATGCGTTATAACTTCTTACGATATTGATAACATAGATTTAAGTAAACAATCCTATATTAAAGTAAATGATACTTTTGAAGCGCTTCAAAAAATGAGCGCATATGTAAGAAGCCTAAGTAACGCAAAATTTATAGCCATCACAGGGTCAAATGGAAAAACCACTGTAAAAGAAATGTTAGCGCATATATTATCAGACCATGATATTACTTATACAAAAGGTAACCTCAATAATCATATAGGAGTACCTTTAACCTTGCTGTCTATTAATAAAAAAGATAAATTTGTAATATTAGAGATTGGATCAAATAAACCAGGTGAAATTAAACCGCTATCAAAATTAGTTAATCCAGATATAGCTGCAGTAACTAATATTGGATATGCGCATATCGAGGGCTTTAAAAGTCTTAAAAATACGGCGTACGAAAAAAATTGTATATATGAAAGTTTAAAAAAAGATGGAGTTGCAGTTATTAATAATGAAAATAAATATTCTTATGTAACTGCAAAAAAAAATAAAATTTATTTTGGTTATAAGAAAAATATTTTTAAAAAATTACATATGACTTTTAAAAATATTTTCTGTAAAACAGATTTCTTGGATATTAAAAAAATTAATAATAATACTTTTAAGATTGATCATAATAAAACTAGTGCAACTATAAAAATGAAGCTTCATGGTGAGCATAATTTTATGAATGCAGCGTGTGCTTCATCAATAGCCGTATCACTAGGAATTTCTTTAGAACATATTAAATCTAAAATAGAGGGCTTTATCGCAGTATCCTCAAGATTAAAATTACATAAATTACATAATAATATTAATATTATAGATGATTGCTATAATGCAAACCCCTCTTCATTTAAAGCTGCTTTAGACTACTTATCGAAGATAGAAGGTACAAAAATAGTTTTGATGGGAGATATGGTTGAGTTAGGCAAAGATTCTAAGTTTTTCCACAAAGAAATTGGAGAATACGCTAAGAAACTTAATATTGATAAGTTCATAAGTATAGGGGTAAATAGTAAGTTAGCATCAGACGTATTTAGTTTAGATGGCTATCATTTTACGGATCATAATATCTTAAAATCTTATTTAAATAATAATATTAGGCCCAACTCATATATACTAATAAAAGGCTCTAGATCAGCACGACTAGAAGAGTATGTTCATTATTTAAAATCTAGGAGTAATTAAATATGTTTCTATATTTATTAGAATATCTAAGTAGTATAAATAATGATTTTTTAGTATTTAAATATATAACTTTAAGAGCAATTCTTAGTATAATCACAGCATTATTTATTTCATTACTACTAAGTCCTTATATAATTAAAAAGTTCTCTCTAAATAATGTATCGGAAGTTATTAGGGATGATGGGCCAAGTTCACATTTTAATAAAACTGGAACACCCACTATGGGTGGCTTGCTAATATTATCATCTCTAATTATAACAACATTACTTTGGGCGGACTTAGAAAATAAATATATTCTCTATCTCCTTTTTATAACAATTTCTTTTGGTGTGATTGGATTTATTGATGATTATAAAAAATTAAAAAATAGTAAAAAAGGAATATCTGCAAAAAGCAAAATTATTTCCCAGTTTTTCGTAGCGGTAATTTTATCCATTGTAATGTTTAATAACATAGATTCCTCAGCAGAACAGCAATTTATAATCCCTATATTCAAACATATTGTTTTAGATTTAGGAGTTTTCTTTATTCCCTTAACAATACTTGTGATAATTTCAACTAGTAATGCTGTAAATCTTACAGATGGCTTAGACGGCTTAGCAATTATGCCGATAGTTTTAGTTAGTGGTGCTCTTGGAATATTTGCGTATTTAAGCGGTAATATGAATTTTTCAGAATATTTATTAATACCTTATATTAAAGATTCAGGAGAAATTACAATATTTATTGGGGCTATTATTGGCTCTGGATTGGGATTTCTCTGGTTTAATACATATCCAGCCCAAGTATTCATGGGGGATGTTGGCGCACTATCGTTAGGAGCTGCTATTGGCCTCATGGCTGTAATAGTTAGACAGGAAGTAGTTTTGATAATAATGGGAGGTATATTTGTATTAGAGGCATTATCTGTAATCATACAAGTACTTTCATTTAAGTACAGAGGTAAAAGAGTTTTTTTAATGGCGCCATTCCATCATCATTTTGAAAAAAAAGGGTGGGCTGAGCCAAAGATAGTAGTAAGATTTTGGATTATTAGCTTTATACTTATACTGGTGGGTTTAGCAACATTGAAAATAAGATAAGTTCCCAAAGAGAAATATGAAAAAAAGCAATTTGCCAATAGCAATAATAGGACTTGGAAAAACAGGCTTATCAATTGCAAAATATCTTTATAGAAATAATCAAAAATTTATAGCATATGATACTAGGAAAAATCTTACATTTAGTAATCAAATAGAAAAATATATTAAAGCAGAAGAAATAATTTTAGGAGAAATAACAGATAATATTGTATTTCAGCATGATAATTTTATCATAAGCCCTGGCGTAGATTTAGATAAAAAAATCCTCAAGGAAATAAAAAATAAAAATAAGAATATACAGACAGATATAGATATATTCAATGACAGCGGTGAAAAAAAAGTTATATGTATTACAGGATCTAACGGTAAAACTACAGTAACATCAATAGTAGAACACATTTTAAATATGATAGGAAAAAAATCTAAAGCAGGCGGAAATATAGGATTACCTGCTCTTGAATTACTCTATCAAAATTACGAATACTATATCTTAGAGTTATCAAGTTTCCAGCTAGAAATGACAAAAAAAATTAAATGCGAATCATCAGTAATTACGAACATATCTCCAGACCACTTAGACAGGCATAAAACATTTGATAATTATATTAATATCAAGCATAAAATATTTGAGAATACAAAAAATATTATAATCAACAGATCCGATAATAATATAAAAAAAAATAAATATAATTTTAAATATACATTTGGAGTAGATATCCCAAGCGATGAGAACAGTTTTGGAATAAATAGTTTGAATGGAATAAATTATATATATCAAGGAAGTGAAAAAATTCTTAGTGAAGATGATACAAAGTTAATAGGTTATCATAACCTGATAAATATTTGTTCTGCGCTAGCTGTAATAAAGTCTCTAGGGTTGAATGTCAAGCAGTCTGCTGAAAGTGTAAAGTCTTTTAAAATTCTCGAACATAGAATGGAGAATTTCTATAATCAAAATAACATAATATGGATTAATGACTCTAAGGCTACAAATGTAGAATCAACAATATCAGCTGTTAAATCGTTAAAAAATAACATTATTTTATTAATGGGGGGAAGATCTAAGACAGATAATTATACTGAATTAAATAAAGTAATGTTTGGAAAAGTCAAGTATCTAATTTTATTTGGGGAGTGCAAAAATTTACTATCCAAGAAAATAAACTCTGTAGAAAATATTATAATAGCAGAAGATCTTAAGGATGCTGTTTCTCAAGCGAAATATCTCTCAAGTAATTTTTCAGAAAAATCTAAAAATAATATAAATATTATCCTATCTCCTGCATGCTCTAGCTATGATAGCTTTGCATCATACGAAGAGAGAGGAAATTTTTTCAAGAAGTGCGTATTAAATTCGAATGGAACAATTAATGATAAATAGAAAAAATAACAATTTAAACAATATTATTAAGCCTTTTTTTGATTTAAAATTACTTTTCCTTGTAGTTTCAATAATTCTATTCGGCTTATTAGTTTTAACAACAGCCTCTATAGAATTATCTTCAAAAAATTTTCAAGAGCCATTTCATTACTTATTTAGACAGATTGCATATCTTTTATTTAGCATTCTTATTTGCTCAATTTTTTTGTATTTAAGCTCAGAAAATTTAAAAAAATTATCTAAATTATTTTATTTAGCGTCATTCTTATTGCTTTGCTTGGTAATAATACCTGGTCTTGGTCATACTGTTAACCGAAGTATGCGCTGGTTAAGTTATGGAGGATTTAATATCCAACCTTCAGAATTCTTTAAATTATTTTATATAGTATGGATTTGCGCTTATCTTGATTATAATAAAAAAAACATTGGTAATTTTGGCATCTTTATTTTTCCATTTATTGTACTTTCTTTTGCAATTGTTGTTCTTATTAGGCAGCCTGATTTTGGCACTATTATCGTATTATTTATAATGACTTTGTTAATTCTTTTTTTCGCTAAGGCTAGGTATATTCATATTATTTCTATTGGGGTTGTTGGCTCTATCGGAGCTTCTTTGTTAATTTTTAGTAGCACCGAACGACTTTCTAGGTTTTCTATTTTTAACCCATGTCAAAGATATTTGGAGGATGGTTATAATCTTTGTCATTCTTTATTAGCCATATCAAGCGGTGGAATTTTTGGAAGTGGATTAGGAGCTGGTACGTCAAAACTATTGTATTTATTTGGATCACATACTGATTTTATATTTGCTGTTCTCGCAGAAGAGCTTGGTATATTTGGAGTATTATTGATAATAATTCTTTTTTATTTATTTATCCGCAAGTGTTTTTTTATCGGAGATCGTGCTATTAGAGTTGGATTAATATTTCAAGGTTATTTATCGTATGCAATTGGCATATATATTACTCTGCAGGCTTATTTGAATATTTCTGTTAATTTGGGCTTAATACCTACTAAAGGTCTTGCATTACCTTTTTTTAGCTATGGCGGAAGTAACTATTTAGCATCAATGCTAGCTATAACAATAATATTTAGAATATACAGGGATGTATATAAGAAAAGTTTAAATAGCTCCATAAGATAACATTAAAATTTATGAGTAAACAAAATAAGAAAATTGTGATTTTTGCTGCTGGCACAGGAGGACACGTATACCCAGGCCTATCAATTGCTAATGAGCTTCTGTTAGAAAATATATCCGTATCCTGGATAGGAACAAAGAATGGCATTGAGAATAAAATAATTACTGATACAAATATAAAGATTCATCATATTGCATTTTCTGGTGTAAGAGGTAAGGGGGCATTATCTTATATTAAACTTCCTGTAAAATTATTTATAGCTACTATCCAGTCAATAGTAATATTAAGAAAGATCAAGCCAGATATTGTGCTTTCTATGGGAGGCTATATAAGCTTTCCATGTGTATTAGGATCTTTTGCTTTACGAATACCAATTGTTACACATGAGCAAAATATTATTTTCGGGTTAACAAATAACATATTAAGATTTTTATCAGATGTAGTTATATTAGGATTTCCTATGACTATCAAAAGTGAAAAATATAAATTCTTGGGGAATCCTTCTAGGTACGAAAAATCTAACGTTAAAAAAATAAATAGTGCAAATAAAAAGTTTAATATATTGATAGTAGGTGGCAGCCTAGGTGCAAAAGTATTTAATGAGGTAGTCCCTCAAGCTATATATGGTTTAAGTAAAATAAAAAATTACGATATCAACGTAATTCATCAAACAGGAAAAACATATAAGACTGCCGAGACTCAGTATAAAAAAATAAATGTAAATGTTGATCTAAGAGAATATATAGATTCGATGAAAGAAGCGTACGCATGGTGCGATATCATATTATGCAGAGGTGGAGCAATTACCATAACAGAGATTATGAATTTAGGTATTCCCTCGATAATCATACCTTATCCATATGCTGTTGATAACCATCAAATGAAAAACAGTAAATATTTAGAAGAAAATAATGCCGCTATAGTGATAAATCAGAATAATTTTACCTCTGATTATTTAATAAGTGTTTTTAAGTCACTAATAGAAAATACAGAGGTCAGAGAGTCTTTATCACACAATATTCGCGTCTTAAATAAAAATGAAGCAACTAAAAATATATGTGAAGAAATTATTAAAAAAATAAGTAATAATTGAATTTATGAAAAGTGATCTAAAAAATAAAATTATGATGAGGGTAAAAAACATCCACTTTATCGGTGTTGGTGGTAGCGGTATGTCTGGAATAGCCTCAATTTTAAATGATCTGGGTTATTCGGTATCAGGGTCAGATATTAATCAGTCAAAAAATACAGACATTCTAAAAAAAAATAATATAAAAATATCTATAGGCCATGATATAAGCAATGTATTATTGAAAGACGTCATAGTGGTATCAAGCGCTGTAAAAGAAGATAATATTGAATATGTACATGCAAAAAATCTGAATATTCCAATTATACAGAGAGCGGAGATGTTAGCGGAATTAATGAGGTTTAGTTATGGTATAGCTATAGCAGGAACCCATGGGAAAACATCTACTACTTCAATATTATCACATATCTTAAATGTCGCTAATTATGACCCAACTTATATCATAGGTGGAAAAATAATAAATTCAGGAAATTTTAGATTAGGTTCAAGCGATTATTTAATAGCAGAAGCTGATGAGAGTGATGCTTCGTTTTTACATTTGCAGCCACTAATGTCAGTGATCACAAATATAGATAAAGATCATATGGAAAATCATGAAAATAGCTTTGATATTTTAAAAAAAAATTTTTTAGAATTTATTAATAATCTCCCTTTCTATGGACTTTGTTTGTTAAATATAGATGATATTAATACAAGATCTATAATAAATAGAATATCTAGACCAATTAAAACTTTTGGTGTAGATGAGCAGGCTGATTATCAAGCAAAATCAATTTGTGTAGATAAAATACCAGCAAAATATAGTTATATAGAAAATGGAAGTATTTATGAGATAAAGTTAAACATGCCTGGAAAACATAATGTAATGAATTCTCTGGCAGCACTTTCTATAGCTAGAGAGTTGGGTGTTCCTATCAAAGTAATACAAGAGGCTTTAGAAAATTTCCCAGGCATCAGCAGAAGATTTGAAATTATAGGTGAGTTTAAAATAAATAAAAATACTTTTACATGGGTAGATGATTATGGACACCACCCTACAGAAATGAAGGAGGTTCTGGAAACCATTAAAAAAGTTTGGGCGAATAGAAAACTAGTGATGGTTTTCCAGCCACACAGGTATTCTCGGACAGCAGAGCATTTTAACCAATTTATAGACATTTTAAAAAATGTTGATCATTTAGTATTAATGGATATTTATGCCGCAAGCGAGAAGCCTTTAGACAATATAAACTCTGAAGCAATTGTAAGTGAAATAAAAAAATACAATAAAAAAGTTGTATTAATAAATGACGAAGATGAATTATCCAAATATTTAAATAAAATTATTGAAGATAAAAATATTTTATTAACAATGGGGGCTGGTAATATTTCGAAATTTGTAAATTATTATAAAAAAAACGTAATGCAGTAAATATGTCAAATATAAAAAAAATCCAGAAAATGTTAAAAGGAAGATTGAGAGAAGATGTTTCTTTGAAAGATTATAATACGTGGAAAATAGGTGGGAAAGCAGAATATTTCTACGAGCCATCAGACATAAAGGATTTAAAATTATTTCTAGAGTTGCTTCAAAATACTCCTATAACTTTCTTAGGAAACGGTAGCAATGTCCTTATAAGAGATGGTGGTATAAGTGGATGCGTAATATGCCTAAAAAATACTTTAAATAATTATTTTGTTAAAGATGAGGAGTATATATTTGAAGCCGGGTTATCATGTATGAAAATGGCACAAATAACAGCTAGAGAAAATTATGAAGGACTAGAGCATTTATGTGGAATTCCAGGTTCATTAGGCGGGGCATTAGCAATGAATGCTGGTTGCTATGGAGGAAATATATGGGACCATGTGTCAACAGTGAGTTTGATAAACAATGATGGGGAAATAATAAAAAAAAATAAAAATGATTTTATTATTGGTTATAGGAATACAAGTCTTAAAGAAAATAATTTTTTTATAAGTGCAGTTTTTAAGCTCAGGAAAAATAAGCTAAAAAATTCTTTAGAAAAAATAAAAGAATTTTTACAGGATAGAAGATTGAAACAACCTACAGGACTACTCAGTTGTGGCTCAGTTTTTAAAAACCCAAAAAACTTGTACGCTGCTAAACTTATTGAATCAATAGGGTTGAAAGGTTACAAAATAGGTGGCGCATGTATTTCCGAAAAACACGCTAATTTTATTATTTCTGATAAATCCACTAAATCAATTGATATAGAGAAATTAATTAATTTTACGCAAAAAGAAGTTTTTAAGAAAAAAGAAGTTGTCTTGGAAACAGAAGTTAAATTTATTGGAAATAAATCATGAGGAATAATTACGGAAAAGTTCTTGTATTGATGGGAGGCTGGTCTAATGAAAGAGATGTTTCATTAGTTTCAGGTCAATGTGTATTTAATTCACTTGAATTTTCTGGTATTAATGTTGTAAAACTTGATCTGCAAAAATTTAATTTTAAAGAAATAAAAAAAATATTACCCGACAGAGTATTTATTATACTGCATGGAAAGGGGGGTGAAGATGGAGAGATACAATCATATCTAGATTTTCTTAAAATTCCTTATACAGGAAGTAATAAGCACTCCTCAGAAATTTGTATGAATAAAAGATCTACGAAAACAATATTATTGGACAGCGGTGTAGCAACACCAAAATTTAAAAGAATAGAAAAAGAAACTGCTATAGAAGAAATAGAAGGTCTATTTAAATACCCAATAGTTATAAAACCCTCTTCTGAGGGATCTAGTATAGGAGTTTACATAGTAGAAAATAGAGAAGATCTTGAAAATGCAATCATCAATAACAAAAAGATAAGTGATGATATTATAGCTGAGCAATATATTGAAGGAGCAGAATATACTGTAGGAATACTTGGCGAAATTGCTTTGCCAGCTATTAAGTTAATACCGCCTGGACAGTTTTATGACTATGAAGCGAAATATAATTCAACAGACATGGAGTATATTTGTCCATCAGGTCTAGATAAAAATACTGAGATAAAATTAAAAAAAATTTCACTTGAGAGTTTCAAGGTATTAAATTGTAGCGGCTGGGGGAGAATAGATATTATTTTAGACAAAAATAATAAGCCATGGGTAATTGAACTAAATACAGTGCCTGGAATGACAGAACATAGTTTATTTCCTATGGCATCAGAAGAAGACAATATTGGATTTAATGATTTGGTTCTGAAAATACTAGACACTTCTTTTAAATAAAAACATGCTGCTAAAAAATAAAATTTTTCTTATATTATCAATCGCCATACTAGCTGGAATATATTTAAATACAAAAACTAATATAGATAGAAAAATATATTTTCCAATAAAAAATATCTCCATAGAGTCAAAAATAATTAATGTTAATAAGGATGATGTTTTTGAAAAATCTAAAAATTATTTAAATTCAAAATCTTTTTTTAATTTTAAAATAAATATTTTAAAAAAAGAAATAGAGAAAGTATCTTGGGTTAGGTCTGTAAATATTAAAAGAGTTTATCCTGATGAGATAAAAATTTATATTAAAGAGTATGTACCTATTGCAATATGGAATAACAAAAGTTATATGAATAATTCGGGCGATATATTTTTTATTCACGATATAAAAAAAAATTTACCAATGATTAATTCCAATGAAAGTAGAAATAAAATAATGTATGTGTATTTTTCTTTATTATTGAAATATATATCTGATTACAATTTTGATATTGAAATTAAGAAAATTGAAGAAAACGAAATAAGGTCTATATCTGCTCATCTTTCATCTGGAATTATTGTTAAATTTGGTTCAAAAGACATCAAGAGTAAAATACATACATTCTTTAACGTATACAAGACACTAAATAGTAGCGATTTGAAAAAAATCGGGTATATTGACATGAGGTATTCAAACGGTTTTTCTATTGGTTGGAAGGGTGTAAAGTAGGTACATTATGGTTAAGAATGATAAAAATATAATAGTTGGTTTAGACATTGGGACTTCATATGTCAAAGCAATAGTTGGGGTTATCAATGAAGATAATGAAATTGATTTTCTTGGGATTGGAAGAGCTAAGTCCTTAGGTATGAAAAGAGGGGTTGTAATAGATATTAGTTCTACTGTTCAGTCCATAGAAAAGTCTATTGAGGAAGCAGAGCTAGTAAGCGGTTATAAAATTAAATCTGTATATGTAAGTATCTCTGGAAAACATATTCAAAGTTTTAACGCGACTGGAAGAGCAGCAATCTCTGATCACAAAGAAGTTTCAAAGCAGGATTTAAAGTCTGTAGAAGAATCGGCAAAAGCTATAACTCTTTCAAATGATCAGGAAATACTGCACGTTCTTGCAAAAGATTATGAAATCGATAATCAGGATGGAATTAAAGTTCCGCTAGGAATGTCTGGTATAGCGCTTGACGGAAGATATCACTTGGTAACAGGCGCAAAAAACGCGCGAGATAATATAGAAAAATGTATAAAGAAGTGCAATTTAGATCCAGCTGGTGTTGTGCTTGAACAATACGCATCTAGCATGTCAGTTCTCACTGAGGATGAAAAAGATTTAGGGGTTTGCTTAGTAGATATTGGAGGAGGCACAACAGATATTGCTATTTTTAGCAATGGTGCTATTGAATACACCTCATCCGTTTCATTAGGGGGGGATCAAGTGACAAATGATTTAGCTCAAGCACTCAAGACTTCAACATATAATGCAGAAGAAATAAAAATTATACATGGGTGCATAATTAATGATTTATCTAACGATGATGTAATAGAGGTTCCAGGGGTAGGGCAAAGGCCCTCAAGATCAGTTGAAAGATATACTTTGGTAGAAGTTATGAGTCTGCGGTACCAAGAGATTTTTAATTTTGTTAATGAAAAAATCCAGCAAAGCGGTTTCGAAGAAAAAATCCCTGCAGGGATAGTTCTTACTGGAGGAGGTTCAAAATCTGAAGGTCTTGTTGATTTGGCAGAAGAAATATTTCATAAACAGGTTAGAATTGGTTCGCCACAATATATCTACGGCGGATCTGAAGAAGTTGTAAAGAATCCAGAATACGCAACAAGCGTTGGATTGCTACTGTATGCTCAAAAACAAAATACCCCTCAGCAAGAATCTATGAATGAAGATTTCTTACATGCTGTCAAAAACTTCCTGCGCAGTTTCTTTTATAATTAAGTAGATTATTTTAAAAAAAAAGTATACATATCATAAAATTAGCTTATGATGTCAATTACTTTTGTGAAGTTATTATTTTTTGTTAATAGCTACTAAAACATATATAATAAATGAAAAATAAAAAAAAATGATTAATCAAAGAACTGTAAAGAATACTATAAAAGCGACAGGCATTGGCCTACATACTGGCAAGAAGATTACACTAACACTAATCCCAGCGCCTGCAGAAACAGGTGTAATTTTCATTAGAACTGATATAGATCCTCATGTATCAATTAAAGCTTGTCCTGAAAACGTCGGAGACACAACACTTTCTACAACGCTTATATCAGATGACGTAAGAGTCTCAACAGTTGAGCATTTGCTTTCTGCTATTGCAGGATTAGGTATTGATAATCTATATGTGCATCTTGATGGGCCAGAAGTTCCAATAATGGATGGAAGTGCAAGCCCCTTTGTTTTCTTATTGCAGTCAGCTGGAATAAAAGAGCAGGCTAAATCAAAGAAATTTATCAGAATTTTAAAGCCTATAGAAGTTAGAGATGACGAGTCTGGAAAATGGGTTAAATTCATACCATTCGAAGGTTTTAAAGTAGCATTTACTATTGGTTTTGATCACCCAGCATTTAATGATAAAACTCATACTGCAGTTTTAGATTTTTCTAGCGTGTCGTACGTAAAGGAAGTTAGTAGAGCAAGGACATTTGGCTTCATGAGAGATGTTGAATTATTGAGATCAAAAAATCTAGCGTTAGGTGGAAGCTTAGATAATGCAGTAGTTGTAGACGACCATAGAGTGCTAAATAAGGATGGATTAAGATATGAAGATGAGTTTGTGAAGCATAAAATTCTTGATGCGGTTGGCGATCTATATCTACTTGGAAGAAGTCTAATTGGTTCTTTTGAGGGTTACAAATCAGGGCATGATTTGAATAACAAGCTTCTTAGAAAATTGTTAAAAAACCAAGATTCATGGGAAGAGTTGGGTTATGAAACACCTGAGGACTTGCCAATTAATTATATGGACGCATACAGTACTGCCGAGAATTAAATTATAGGATTTCGTATAATCTTAAATATTATTTTTTTTATCTTTTTCTTTAAAAAACCATTAAATTCACAATTAATATCTTTTAAGATATCGTATTGATAATTTCTCATTAGATTTAAATTAGAGCTATTAGTGGCCCCTAAGACTAAAATATTATCAATTACATTACATGCGTAGCAAAGCTTTTGAGAATGAGTGTATTTGACTAGATATTCTGTAATCATTCCGAGCATTTTAGTTTTTTCTAATATACTAATATCAATCTGGTTGCTAAGTTTTTTCATATATATAATATTATTCGTTCAAATTAGTTGTATAATAACCATCTTTAATAAAATTTTAAAAAAATGCAAATAGTAATTTTCAAATCTAATAAAAATAAGTCATCTTCATATAAAATAAATGGGCTATTTTTTGTATTTATTATAGCTCTATCCGTAATATCTTTGTCGTTTGTATTCACAAGCGCTTCTTATCTATATGGGTTTAATAAAGGATATATCGCGTTAAATGAAGATAGGGCAGAAGATATTAGTAGTTACCAGCATGATATTAGGCTTATAAGAAACGAAAATGAGCAGAAAATGAAATTTTTCTCGCAAAAATTAATCACAATCTCAGCAGAGTTAGAAAATCTTAATTCTTTGGGAAATAAAATAAGTAATATTGCAAAACTGGATAAGAAAAAATTTGATTTTAAAAAACCAAAATACATTGGCGGGAAAAATAAAATAAATATTGAATTCGAGTATGGCTCTGAATTTGATAAATTTTTAGATGCTATGTTAGTAGATTTGGAGACTAAGCAGGAAGATCTTAATAATGTATATAAAATAGTGAACAATATGGAGATGAAAGAGCAATTTTTCCCTTCTGGATTCCCATCACGTAAAGGGTACATTTCATCTCAATATGGCCAAAGAGTGAATCCTATAACAAAAAAAACTAATTTGCATAAAGGTATTGATATAGCTCACAAAATAGAGACTGATATATTATCCTTAGCGGGAGGCAGGGTGACATTTTCTGGTAAGAAATATGGTTACGGAAACTTTATTGAAATTAGCCATCTGAATGGTTACATCACAAGGTATGCTCATAATAATAGAAATCTCGTGACAGAAGGTAATATTGTTAAGAAAGGACAGATTATAGCTAAAATGGGATCTACAGGGCACTCCACGGGCCCGCATGTTCACCTAGAGGTATTAAAAAATAAAATTCATATTGATCCTAATAAGTTTATCCATTACAAGGAAAAATTCTCTAAGAGCAATTAGAAGATTTTTATAGGAATATTTATGAATATTTTAAAAAAAATAGTTGGTAGTAGAAATGACAGGATTTTAAAGGATTATCGTAAGATCCTAAAAGAAGTTAATCTTCTCTCACAAGAAATGCAAAGTCTTTCTGATAAAGATTTTCCAGATATCACTAGTAAATTAAAAAAAGATTATATGGATGGTAAGACCCTAGAAGATATGCTTCCTTATGCATACTCTCTTACAAGAGAGGCTTCTAGTAGAATCATGAAAATGAGACATTTTGACGAGCAAATATTAGGAGGTATAGCTTTACATAATGGAAAGATAGCTGAGATGAAAACAGGCGAAGGTAAGACCTTAGTAGCTACTCTCCCAGCATACTTGAATGCAATAACTGGTAAAGGAGTCCACATAATCACTGTTAATGATTATTTAGCAAAAAGAGATTGTGATTGGATGACTGACTTATATAATTTTTTGGGTTTATCAACTGGTGTAATACTATCAGGACAGACTTTAGAAGAAAAAAAGAAAGCATATAAATCAGATATTATATATGGAACTAATAATGAATTTGGATTCGATTATCTTAGAGATAATATGGTTTACTCGGCAGATGAAAAGGTTCAAAATGGATTAGTATACGCAGTTGTGGATGAGGTAGATTCAATACTTATAGATGAGGCTAGAACCCCTTTAATTATATCTGGAGCCACTGATGAAAGCTCAAAACTGTATAAGAAAATTAATGGATTTGTAGCTCTATTAAGTCAAGGAAAAGAAGAAGATGAACATGGTGATTTCTTTTTAGACGAAAAATCAAAACAAGCCTTTCTAACAGAGAAGGGTCACGTGACTTTCGAAGAAATATTATTAAAAAATAAAGTAATTAAAATAGATGAGAGCTTATATGATGCTAATAATATAAGTTTACTTCATTACATGGGTACAGCTTTAAGAGCAAATTTTCTATTTTCGCATGATATTGATTATATTGTAGAGGAGTCAAAGGTTGTAATTATTGATGAATTTACTGGAAGAAAGATGCCGGGAAGAAGATGGGGCGATGGATTGCATCAAGCAATAGAAGCTAAAGAAAATCTAAATATAGAGAATGAAAATCAAACGCTTGCCTCAATAACTTTTCAAAATTATTTTAGATTATATAATAATCTTTCTGGGATGACTGGAACAGCTGATACAGAGGCTCAAGAATTTCAAGAAATATACAATTTAGAAGTAATTACAATTCCCGCGCATAAGAAGATGATTAGAAGTGATCATGGTGATCTTGTGTACCTAACAAAAAAAGAAAAATATAATGCAATTATTGAAGATGTAAAAATTTGTCGAAAAAACAAACAGCCAGTTTTAATAGGCACAGCATCCATAGATTCATCTGAATATTTATCGCAAGAATTGAAAAAAAATAAAATACCACATCATGTTCTAAATGCTAAACAGCACGAGAAAGAATCAATGATCATAGAGAATGCAGGAGCCCTAGGAAGCGTAACAATTGCCACAAATATGGCTGGAAGGGGGACAGATATTGTTCTCGGAGGTAAAATAGATAATGAGACAGAAGAGTGGAAACAATTAAATAAGGAGGTAATAAATAGCGGTGGGTTACATGTAATAGGCACAGAAAGACACGAGTCAAGAAGAGTGGATAATCAGCTGAGAGGTAGGTCAGGTAGACAAGGGGACCCAGGGTCGTCAAGGTTTTATTTATCGTTAGAAGATAATTTAATGAGAATATTTGCATCAGATAAAGTAAGTGCATTAATGCAAAAGTTAGGAATGGAAAAAGGTGAAGCCATAGAGCATAACTGGGTAAACAAGGCTATAGGTAATGCACAAAAAAAAGTTGAAGGGCATAATTTTGATATTAGAAAGCACTTGCTCGACTATGATAATGTAGCAAACGAACAAAGAAAGCATATATATAATAAAAGAAATGAATTTTTAGATATAAAAAATAGAAAAGATATTATAGGTCTAATTACGGAAGAAGTATTTATAGACCTAATAGAAGCTAATATAAATTTAGATGCAAGTAGTAGTGAGATCGACGATATTTTGCAAAGAGATTTCAATATACAGTTAAATACCAACGAAATTATAAAAAAATCATTAAAAAAAGAAGAGGTAGCAAAGGCTGTCCTGAGCAATATATATGAAATACATGAGAAAAATATTAAAGATTTACCAGGTGAAGTATATTTAGAAATTACAAAAGAAATATATATAAATATAATAGATAAAAGTTGGGTAGAGCATATCCAATCAATGGATTACTTAAGACAAGGGATTGGGTTAAGAAGTTATGCTCAGAAAAATCCAAAGCAAGAGTATAAAAGAGAAGCATTTGATATGTTTTCAATAATGCAGAATAATATACACTATAGTTTTATAAGCCTACTATTTAGACTTGATTACAAAACATCACTTGTAAAAAAACAATTACCTATTGGAGTAAGTTTAGAAAAAAACAATGAAATCGGAGGGTTAAAAAAAACTATAAATAAAAATGCACAGAAAAGAAGTAGAAAGTTAAAAAAGAAAAGAAGGAAGTAGCGTTTATTTGATATAGTTAAATAAATTAAAAATTATAATGAATCATAAAATAGCTAAAAAAATACATCCAGTAGAAGGGATCAAAATATCCTCAGTAATTTCAGGGATGTATAAAAAAGCAAGACTAGATCTATCAATTGTTGAAATAAATTCTAAGGCAAGTGTAGCAGGCGTATTCACTCAGAATAAAGCTAAGTCGCCTGCCGTGATAATTAGTCAGAAAAATTTAAAAAAAGGTTGCCCAAGATTTTTAATAATAAATGCTGGGAATGCAAATGCTGGAACTGGTAAAGATGGTTATGATGACGCCGTTAAATATTGTAAATCACTAGCTAATAAGGGTAATTGCTCTATAGATGATATCCTTGTCTTCTCTACAGGAGTTATAGGTGAGAAAATAAAAGTCAGAAATATAGTTAATTCTATTCCTAATCTATTACAGAATTTAGGCTCTAATAAGTGGGTTGAGTTATCACAATCAATCTTAACTACTGATACAGAAAATAAGATAATATCAAAGAAGTTCAAGTTAGCAGGAAGTTATATAACTATTACGGGTGTCACTAAGGGCTCAGGAATGATAATGCCGAATATGGCAACTATGCTATCTTTTGTAGCAACTGATATAAAAATTCCAAAAAATATACTTTCTAAATTACTAAAAGAGATAACAAATGTATCTTTTAATATGATAACAGTCGACGGTGACACCTCTACTAATGATTCTAGTGTTTTAATAGCAACAGGTAAATCTAAAGTTATTTATAATAAGCTAAACATAGATGATAAAAATAAATTTAAAAAAAATTTACAATTTCTATATATAGAGCTTGCTAAAAAAATAATAAAAGATGGGGAGGGGGCTACAAAATTTATTACTATAAATGTTGAAAAAGTTAGTACACACCAAATAGCAAAAAAAATTGCTATGTCAGTTGCAAATTCTCCATTAGTGAAGACTGCCTTGTTTGCTGAAGATCCTAACTGGGGGAGAATATTATCAGCTATTGGGAATATCAATACCGATGTAAAAGACTTATCAAATATTGAGCTAAGATTAGGAAAGATATTGATATATAAAAACAACAGATTATATAAAAAGTATAAAGAGAATCTAGCTAAAAAATATTTAAAAAATACAAATATAGATATTAATATAAAATATAATACAGGTTTATTTAAAAGTACCGTCTGGACATCCGATTTATCACATGAATACATTAATATAAATGCAAATTACAGATCATGACATCAGTAAGCATGATAAATATTTTATAACTCCAGATTATAATCAATCTCTTGAAAGCGAATATTTTTCAAAAATTGAAAAATCTCTGAAATCTGGAATTAAGCTGTTACAGTTCAGGTCAAAAAATCTATCAATTAAAGATTATACTGAGGTTTCAAAAAAAATTTACAGTATTTGTTTATTATATAAAGCTAAATACATAATTAATGATTATGTAAATTTACAACTAAATTCTTATTGTGATGGTATTCAGTTAACTTCTGATAATTTAAGAAACACTAATCTTGATAGCATAAATAAAAAATATATTATCATTGCATCGTGTCATAATTTCGAAGAAATTAAAGTTTGCAATAACTCAAACGTTCACTTAGTTCTAATATCGCCAGTTTTAAATACTAAGAATAAAAATGGAATAGGATGGGAGACTTTTAGGGAGCTAACAGGATATTCAAAAAAACCTGTATTTGCCCTTGGTGGTCTAAACTATAAAACTGACATTCAGACTGTAAAAATCAACGGTGGCGCAGGAATAGCAGCATCATCATATTTTTATCATTTATTTGATGCCGGAGACGGATAAAGAAAATTCACTGTCCTCTGTAACTGACTTTGATGTTTTATTTTTACCATAAGAGGCCTTAAATATAATATTAATATTTTGCCTGTTAACACTAATAATAGGATAAATATTATTATTTTTAACTAATTTAATTCTTACAAGATCTACCCTAGCATTTTTATCTAATTTTTTTTCGAAATACGATTTTGAACTTATATAGGGAATAAAGTCCGCTGTATTTCTCCTTGTATTTAAAATTAATTTTGAAGCTAAAATTAATGGATTAAAGGGCTCATACCAAGTATTTATATGTTCTAATATTGAGGACTTACTAGAAGATAAAAAGTTTAAATATGAAGGCATATCAAAAAAATTATCTCCAGCAGGAATATGTATCTTGTTTTTAATTTGCATTAAAAAATCATTATCAGCAATAGATTTTGATGGACTACTATCAATATTATTCAACATATCTATAGTCTTCTCAATTTCAGTAATAAAATTATCAAATTCTATTATGTTAATATTATCACTGCTGCTAAGAGTTTTAAAATATAACATGCATTTTTCTAATTCCTTAAGTAGTTCTATCTTAAGATTAATTCTATGAATAAAATCTGACATTTCTAATAATGTTGATATAGAGGATTTAACTCCCCATAGATCTTCTTGTAACAAAGCAGAATTAAATTTTTCAAAAAGATATTCGCATTTTAGAAAATTTCTAATATTTTCCGCTACTGGTTGCTCGTATATAATATATTCTTTCATATTAATTTTATGATATTTTTTATAGATTCTTCAAGGTCTTCTAAAGTGCCATTATTTTCTAAAAAAAAAGAATTATTATTTTTATATACATCAATATTTTCTTGATACATAACAATATTATCAATTAAACTTATATTATAATTATTTCTATCTTTTAATCTTTTTATTCTATTTTCTTTGTTAGCGCTTATATAAATAACTTTATATTTTCTATTTAGATAAATTTTTTTTATAATTGATATGACTAAAATTATATTATTATTCACGTTTGAATTTAGTATTTTTTCAAACTCTATAAAAACCTTAGGCTGTATGTAGCGCTCAACTTGAAACATTTTACTTTCGTCT
>Ga0115000_10000993_pt1 | contig 25780 bp, 19 predicted proteins | sample ArcticOcean_MG_C_6_FD_89690 | JGI IMG/M metagenome (GOLD analysis project Ga0115000, IMG submission 89690) | Marine microbial communities from western Arctic Ocean - ArcticOcean_MG_CB8_128 | ecosystem: Environmental > Aquatic > Marine > Oceanic | place: Arctic Ocean: Canada Basin | collected... | reverse complement strand
TAGTTCGATCGAGTCGGTGATTGCTGGCGATGCCCAATTTTTGGATCGAAGCAATATGCAGATGGGAGCTGCGTTGGCTGGTTTGGCAATTGAAAATAGTATGCTTGGGGCTGCTCATGCATGCGCGAACCCGTTAACTGCGTATTATGATGTGACGCATGGACACGCGGTTGCAATAATGCTTCCACATGTAATTCGATTTAATAGGAACAATGCTGCTGCGAATGAAATCTACCAATCCTATGAAAAATGGATTCCTGGTAATGAACAAGAAAACGTCGATATGGCCGATTGGTTCGAGTCTTTGATCGACGCTGCGGGCCTATCGAATTTGTCGGCCTTGGGGGCGGCGGAAAGCGATGTGAGCAAATTGGCCGAAGCTGCTACGCAGCAATGGACTGGGCGTTTTAATCCCCGGTCCGTTGGTCAGGAAGAATTTGAAGGTTTATATCGAAACGCGTTGGAGCGAGTCGCGGAGAGCGCTTGATGATGGGTATGGGAAAATCGCAACAGGCTTTCGCAGATAGCTCTGCAGCCTTACCTTGGATCTTGTTACCGTTTTTCGTTTTGCTTGTTGCTTGTCAGCCTTCCGGAACGAAGGAGGGAGCAATAATAAGCGATTCTGCCAAACCAACTTATCTAACAACGAGCTGGCCGGTTTCGCGAGGGAGTCAATTTCTTAGCGGATCGATCGAGGATGCGGTGATCGTTTCGCCTGCGATTGCGTGGACGTTCGAAGCGGGGTCGGCTATTTCCGGCGATGCGGGAATTTACGATAATACGGTTTACGTCGGGACGGATGAAGGTCTGTTCTATGCGGTAGATTTGGATACGGGAGTCGAGCGTTGGACGTTCGAAGCGGAGGATGTTATCGAATCGGAGCCCGCGATAACCGAAGATGCGGTTTTCATGGGAGCCAATGACGGGCAGTTTTATGCCTTGAACCGGGAGTCGGGCGAATTGCTTTGGAAGTTGCAGTTCAATGACAAGATTACCGCTGGAGCGAATTTGGTTAAGAGTCCGGTGAATGGTGAACCGTTGTTGTTGGTTGCAGGAAACGACGGTATGCTGCGTTGTTTACGAACGGGCGATGGATCCGAAGTCTGGTCTTATCAAACGGATAATCTAATTAATGGTTCACCTGCTATGCTCGACGCCGCGCGTATTATTTTCGGAGGCTGCGATTCGTTTTTGCATATCGTGAATCTTGCTGATGGCGAATCGATCGAGCAGTACGAAACGGAGGCATATATTCCTGCTTCGGTGGCTGTGTATGAAGGAATTGGTTACAGTGGAAATTACGCGAATCAAGTGCTTGCTTTCGATCCGGGCGATCTCGGTGAGCTGTGGACCTATTCGGACAAGTCGTTTCCATTTTTCAGTTCACCTGCTGTAAACGAGGACCTCGTCTTTATCGGTTCGCGAGATAAGCATTTGCATGCGATCAATCGGAAGACTGGAGAAGCTATTTGGACCTTTCGCACTAGTGGGCGAGTGGACAGTTCGCCGGTAGCCTTTAGCGATGGGGTCGTATTTGGATCGACTGATGGATGGCTTTACGCTTTGAACCAAACGGACGGAGGGGAGCTGTGGAAGCTCGAGCTGGGAGGCTCGCTGATCGCCTCGCCAGTCTACGCAAACGGGAAATTAATCATTGGAAGCCAGGGAGGCACGCTTTTCGCACTAGAATCGGGACCTTCTAAATTATAAATTTAAAATACTATGAGTTCTACAACCGAGGCCGAAACCGAGCCCAAAACGAATCCAACTGAGGTTGGGAATTACTTCATCTCGAATTACCCCCCATTTTCTTTTTGGTCGCCGGATAATAAGAAGGATGTCGACGACGCCTTTCAGCAACCGCACAACGATGGAGCTGCCCTGGGTGTGTATCACCACATTCCATTTTGTCGCAAACGCTGTCATTTCTGCTACTTCCGAGTTTACACGGATAAGAATGCGTCGGAGATCAAAGATTATTTGGATTCGACGATTACCGAGTTGAAGTACTTTGCGAAGCAGCCGCGTATCGCGGGACGCAAGCCGAAGTTCGTCTATTTCGGCGGGGGTACGCCTTCGTATTTGTCAGGGAAACAATTGACCGAATTGACTGACCAAATGAAGGCTATTCTGCCTTGGGACGAAGCTGAAGAAGTGGCGTTCGAAGGAGAGCCAGGTACTCTGAATCCTCGCAAAGTGAAGGCGATCAAGGATATTGGAGTAACGCGTCTGAGTTTGGGCGTTGAGAATTTCGATGCACGTATCCTGGAACTCAATGGTCGGGCTCATAAGGCTGATGAAGTCTACATGGCCTACGAAGCGGCGAAAAACCAAGATTTCGATCAATTGAATATCGATTTGATCGCGGGCATGCTTGATGAAACGGAGATTAACTGGCAGCGTAATATCGAGGAGACGCTCAAGTTACGTCCGGATTGCGTGACCATCTACCAGATGGAAATTCCGTACAATACGACGATCTACAAGGAGATGCAGACGAGCGGCGCATTGGTTGCCCCGGTTGCGGATTGGCAAGTGAAGCGCCGTTGGGTCAAGGAGGCTTTCGACGCTTTGGAGAGCGCAGGTTATACGGTGACGAGTGGCTACACGGCGGTGTTGAATCCCGATAAAACGAAGTTTCTTTATCGCGATGAACTATGGACTGGCGCGGACCTCTTGGGTCTTGGCGTGGCGTCCATCTCGCACATTGCGGGCGTTCATTATCAAAACGTGAATGAGATCGCTCAGTATACGGAAGCGATTGAAAAGGGCGAGTTACCGGTTCATCGCGCATTGAAGACTTCGCAAGAAGAACGTATGATTCGTGAATTCCTGCTTCAGATGAAGCTCGGGCATGTGGCTGTGAGCTATTTCAAAATTAAGTTCTCCGTCAACCTGATCGAACGTTACGCTGAGCAGTTGAAAGAGCTCGCTGAAGAAGGATTCCTTGAATACGACAGCGAGAATATTCGCCTGCATCGTCGCGGATTGCTTTGCGTAGACAACTTGCTCTTCAAGTTCTTCCTGCCGGAGCACGTGACATCGCGCATCGTTTAGTCAATTTTCGTGGAGTCTACTTAGCAAGTGTATCGAATTTCTGAATTCCTGGAACGAATTTTAGGCGAACGCGGAATAGCCCCTAACGCATTTCAGTGGATAAAGGGCGATGATGTTCCGCTGCCTTATCGCGATTTATTGGTTCACGATCGAGACATGACTTCGACCTTGGCGAATTTCCATGGGTCGGAATTGGGTTTGGATGTTTTGAACGTGAGTCACGATCAAGGGGAATACGCTCGTGAAGTGATCTTGTATGCCAAGGACACGCGGGTGCCTGTCGAGTACGGGGCGATCGATCTTATTTTGAATCATTTCAAGTCAGAGGAACGGGAGGCAATCATCGAAGGAACTGAACCTTTGGGTAGTATCCTAAACCGCTTGGAGCATCCCTATCGAAGTCACCCGAATGGATTCTTTGCAATTAAAGCTCCAGAGATTTGCCAAGGACAGTTCGGTTGTAGTGAAGACGAGGAGCTTTATGGGCGGTATAACAAGTTGTTCAATGCGGAGGATAAGGTCTTAGCGTTGATCATTGAAATATTGCCGAAAGTTTGATTTGTGGGGGATATTAGAATTGTAAATATAGTTTTGCTGATATGAATGAATACGATGCGATAATCATAGGTGGTGGACCTGCTGGTTCAACTGCAGGCGCTTTGTTGGCTAAAAAGGGTCGCAAAGTTCTCATTCTCGAAAAAGAGAAGTTTCCTCGCTATCATGTCGGCGAATCGTTGATGCCGTTTTGCTATTTCACTTTAGAGCGTCTTGGTCTTGTGGATGCGCTGAACGAGCGAGCTTACACGAAGAAGCACAGCGTGCAGTTCGTCACGAAGGACGGAATAATGTCCGCGCCGTTTTATTTCTTTCAGCATTTGGATCACCCCGCCGCGACAACCTGGCAGGTTAACCGGGCAGAGTTTGACGAGTTGATGCTCGATAATGCTCGCTCCAAAGGAGCCGAGGTTCGTGAGGAAACTCAAGTGGTAGACTTCATCTATGAAGGTGAGCGTGTAGTTGGAGTGACTGCTAAAACTAAGGGAGGCCAGGCATATGAGTTACGTGCCTCGGTGACTGTGGATGCTTCAGGTCGCGATGCGCTTTTCCAGTCGAAACGGCGTTGGCGTAAACGAGATCCAATACTGAACAAGATTGCCATTTGGACTTTGTTTAAAGGCGCGAAACGAGATCCCGGTTTAGACGAAGGGGCGACAACGGTTGCCTATTTGGACAATCGCGGCTGGTTTTGGAATATTCCGATGAAGGATGATATCGTGAGCTCAGGGATCGTCGCCGAGCGCGATTATCTTTATAAGGACACTCGTGATCCTGCGGCTATTTTTAAGCGGGAGATCGAAAATAACGTTTGGATTAAGGATCATCTTTCTTGCGGCGAACAATTTGGCGAGTACTGGGTTACGGGTGAATATTCCTATCGCTCCGAACATTGCGCGGCCGATGGGATTGTGCTGATTGGCGATGCGTTCGCTTTTCTTGACCCTGTATTTTCGTCCGGCGTCTTTTTAGCTTTGAAAAGTGGAGAAATGGCGGCCGATGCGATTGATGCGTCTCTGGAGAAAGGGAATGTTTCGGCGTCAGCGTTCAGCGCTTACGGAGAAGAGGTGTGCTCGGCGATTGAAACGATGCGCAGCCTTGTGTATGCGTTTTACGACAACGACTTCAGTTTTGGGAAACTCATACGCAAAAACGAAAATTTGCGAGGCACGCTCACGGATTGCCTGATTGGCGATTTGGTGGACAAGGATTTCGAACCGCTCATGAAGGCGATTGGTGAAATCGCGAAATTGCCAGAACGCCTGAAATACGGTCGGGCTAATATGGGGTAGGGGAGTGACTTTCAGTCGTATGGTAGGGTTGCCTGTCTCTAGGCAACCGCATCAGCTAATTCGACTTCCACGGTTGCTTGGGACAAACAACCCTGCCTTTTTCGATGCTAGAACAACAAGCGGCAGGATAGGCGAAAAACGCTTGTTTCTGATTCGAGTAGGTGAGAGTTTAGTAGCTTCGATTTCTAGAACGAGCATTTGATGAAAATCACCTTTTTAACGCCAGGGACAGGGAGCTACTATTGCGGAGCGTGTATGCGCGATAATGCGCTGGCGAATGCGTTGATCCAAGCAGAACATGAAGCGGAATTGTTGCCGATGTATCTGCCATTGATGCTGGATGAAGCCTCTCAAGGGATGGAAAATGAAACCCCGATTTTCTTCGGCGGCATCAATATTTTCCTTCAGCAGAAATTTTCGATGTTTCGACATTCGCCGGCCTGGATGGATCGAGCATTGAATCGACCGAATCTGCTGCGCTCGGCGGCCAAGCGAAGTCACATGACCTCGGCTCGTACACACGGAGCTATGTGTTTAGAGATGTTAAAGCTGGATGGCGACGTTTTCGAGAAGGAGTTGAAGAAATTGTATTCTTGGATTAATGACACGGGCGTTCCCGATGTTCTATGTTTGTCGACGGCTTTGCAGGCAGGATTTGCTCGAGAAGTGAAGAAGCAGTGGGACATTCCAATACTTCTTTGCTTTCAAGGAGAGGATTCGTTCTTGGACAGTTTACCGGATGAATATCGAGACGACTGCTGGCAATTGATGAGCGATCGGTGTCGCGATGCGGATGCGATGTTAGCTCCGAGTAATTCTTATGCGCGAATGATGGAAGAGAGAATGGGCTTGGTATCAGGTTCGATTGCGGTTCATCCGAATGGGATAAATTTGGACGGCTATAGTGCCCCTCGAAAACTGGATTCGCCTGCAATCGGTTTTCTAGCCCGCATGTGCGAGGTTAAGGGACTTGGTCTTTTGGTGGATGCGTTTATTCATCTCAGGACGCATTTGGGGGACGCTTCGACTCGTCTAAAAATCGCGGGAGCGGTAACGCTTGGAGACGTCGCTTTCATCGATAAACTCAAGGCGAAATTATCGACGGCAGGATTAACGGATTCTGTCGATTGGCACCCAAATATTTCCCGCGATGAAAAATTGAAATTCCTCAATGAATTGTCGCTTTTTTCGGTGCCGGTTCAATACGAGGAAGCCTTTGGCTTGTACGCGATCGAAGCGATGGCGGCTTCGGTACCGATTGTTCAACCCGATCATTCGGCTTTCCCTGAATTGGTCGAAGCAACTGGAGGAGGCATTTGCGTGCCGATAGAGACGGCCGTCGATCTGGCCGGCGCTTGGAACGAGCTGCTGCGGTCGCCGGAACGCTTGAAGGAAATGGGAGAACGAGGTCGACTTGGCGTGGAGAAGCGTTTCAGTATGGAGGCAATGAAAGATTCCTTTATCGATGTCATGGAATCATTGTTACAATCTAAAAACGTATGAGCCTGCCCGAGCCGCAACCTTATTGCTTCGAATTTCAGCGTCGCGTCGAGTTCTCCGAAACCGATATGGCAGGCATTGTGCATTTTTCGAATTTCTACCGTTTTATGGAATTCGCCGAGCATGCGTTTTTCCGTTCAATCGATCATGGAATTCATCAAACCGTTAATGGAGAAACGGTCGGCTGGCCACGCGTTCACTCTTCATGCGATTTTTTTCGCCCGGTTCGTTTTGAGGATAATGTAACGATACGCCTGACTATCGAAGAGATTCGCAGACGGTCGGTTCGCTATATTTACACGTTTCTTTTAGGCGTAGGCGACGATGCTACGGTCGTAGCTTCGGGTCGCATGACGACGGCCTGCGTACGTCTGGATCGCGAAGCTGAAAAAATCGAATCGATTAATATTCCAGATGCGCTTCGTGAAAAACTGGAGAATTCGAAATCGAGCCAGAAATAAAAGTTTCCCAACGAATGTCACGAATCAGCACGAATGTATAAGAAACTTCAGTCATTATTCGTGTGAATTCGTGGGCAATAAAATAGAATTATAATCCTCAATACAATATTATGAATTGGTTAGCCTACTCCTTAATGACAGCCCTCTTTTTTGGGTTGTACGGTATCTTTTTGCACACTGGCCAAATGGCGATGAAAGACCCAGTTATGGGTCGCTATAAAGCCTTCCTATTCGTGGGCATCGCCTATCTCGTGATCGCGGTGATTGTCCCCATCATCATGCTCAAGTTTCAAGGATCGTCGTTTTCCTTTACCGGCAAGGGTATCACGCTTTCGTTTATCGCGGGATTGCTAGGAGCTCTTGGAGCGTTCTGTATCCTTTTAGCTTTTGGAGCGAAGGGTACTCCAGCGGTTGTAATGTCTATAGTATTCGCTGGCGCTCCCGTTGTGAATGCGATCGTGTCGATGAGCCTGCATCCTCCTAAGGGGGGCGTAGGCGCCATTCCGTGGCAGTTTTTCTTCGGTATTGTACTTGCGGCTCTTGGCGGTTGTCTCGTCACGATCTACAAACCGGTTCCCGCTCCTGCGCACACGAAGACTCCACCAGCGGCGGTGACGGACGCGAATACCTGAGTGCTCGCTCTTGAGGTATCTGATTCTTTTATTTTCGTGTTTAGAGCGTAGCGGGTGGTTTCAATGGATTTACAAGCAAAGCATCTAACAGCTCTGAATAAACTCGTTGGCGAGATTGCATCAACGAACGCATTCTACTCTAAGAAACTCAAAGCATGCGGAGGAGCCGAGGGATTCGACAGTATTGAAGCGTTCACACGCTTGATGCCCTATACGACGAAGGGCGAACTGGCAGCTGATCATTTGAATAACCCTCCTTATGGAACGAATCTAACGTATCCGATTGAAGAATACACGCGTTTGCATCAAACCAGTGGCACGACGGGTAGTCCGATGGCTTGGTTGGATACGCCGGAGGATTGGCAATGGGTGGTGGACAATTGGAAAACGGTGTGGCTGGAATGTGGCGCCAAGGCGGGAGATACCGCTGTTTTCCCATTTTCGTTTGGGCCGTTTCTCGGCTTTTGGGTGGCATTCGAAGCGGCCGCTCAACTGGGGATTCGCTGCCTGCCTGCGGGGGGGCAATCAAGTCTGCAACGTTTGAAAATGATTTCTCGATATAAGCCTAAGTGGATGTGTTGCACGCCTACTTATGCTTTGCATTTGAGCAACGTTGCTTCTGAGGAAGGCTTGGACCTGTCGACAAGTTCGGTTAGAGGCATTATCGTAGGTGGTGAGCCAGGCGGCAGTATCCCGGAGGTAAGGGAGAGAATTGAAACAGGCTGGGGTGGAGCACGGGTTTTCGATCACCATGGCATGACTGAAGTTGGACCGGTTACGTATTCGGATATCGATGATCCCAATTTGCTGAGAATCGTTCATGACACTTATCTTGCTGAAGTGGTAGATCAAGAGACTGGCGATCCGGTTGCGTATGGAGAAGTGGGAGAGTTGATCCTGACGACGCTGGGTCGGGCCGGCTGTCCATTGCTCCGCTATCGTACGGGCGACTTGGTTCGCCCAGTTGCGGTAGGTGACGAAGATCCTTCAGCTTTTGCTTTGCAAGGAGGGATCCTTGGAAGAGCGGACGATATGGTTGTCGTGCGCGGAGTGAATTTTTATCCAAGCGCGATCGATACGGTGGCGCGTTCGCTTGATGGGATAGGTGAATACCAAGTAACGATCGATCGGACGCAACCTATGGTTCAAGTTTCAATTGTAGTGGAAAACGAATCCGGAGAAAGCGATGAAGCGCTAATCGAAGAATTCGAGAAGCGGCTTAGGGATGCTTTTGCTTTGCGTATTCCTGTGACCGTTTCCGAAGCAGGTAGTTTGCCGCGATTTGAAATGAAAGCTCGGCGATGGAATGTGATTGGATAGACTTGAATCGAACCCGTTAGAAATATGCTCAAAGTTGATAAGTTAACGAAAGAATATTCAGGTCCAGCTGGTGCGATTTCAGTATTGAATGACCTGGATTTGGAAGTGGCAAAGGGCGAATCCGTCGCGATCGTAGGTCCGTCAGGGTGCGGTAAAACCACTTTGTTGAATATTCTCGGGACTCTAGATACTCCGACAAGCGGATCGGTGTCGATCGATGGTCAAGCGGTGGGGACTATGTCGCTCGAGGAGCGAACGCGGTTTCGTAATCGTTCGCTTGGGTTTGTGTTTCAGCAGCATTTTCTTCTTCCTCAATGTACGGTTCTGGAAAACGTTCTGATGCCGCGCTTAGCAGGCGATTGGGAAGAATCGGAGGAATCCACTCGTGAGCGAGCTTCGAGTTTGCTCGACGGATTAGGATTGGGACAGCGAATCGACCATATGCCGTATCAGTTATCTGGAGGCGAGCGTTTGCGTGTAGCCGTTGCGCGAGCCTTGGCGAATCAACCGTCGTTGATTCTTGCCGATGAGCCGACTGGAAGTCTGGACCCGGCGATGGGCGAGCAGGTAGCCGATCTTTTTGCAGAACTAAACGATCAGCATGAAGTAACCCTCGTGACGGTGACCCATAATGCCGCTTTAGCTGAACGAATGGGTTCGGTCTACGTCTTGGAAAACGGGAAATTGGCACGGAAGTAAGATGGGAGTTCAGCGACTTTATAAGGTAGCGGCCGATCTCCGAGCGGCCATCTCTATCAACCAACCGCAACGAGGAACTGAACGATTAAGTCGTTTAGATCTTAGTTATATGGCCGCTCGGAGATCGGCCGCTACCCGATTCAGTGAAGGAGGTTCGTAATGCAGTTTAAATTCCTTCTCCGCAGTTTATGGCATTACCGTCGCTCTCACTTGGGCGTCGTGGCGGGTACTATTGTAGGCGCTACGGTTTTGCTCGGAGCCTTGTTTGCGGGAGATTCCGTGAGTAGCGCCTTGAAGCGTCTAGCCAGTCTTAGGGTGGGACAGGCGGAGTATGTTTTAACAGCAGGTGATCGCTTTGTTACCCAGGGGCTTGCTGAGAGAATCGAATCGGAACTGGAACTGGATGCGGCGCCCATTTTGATGCTCCGAGGAAGCGCGGCTCGTTCTGAGCTTAAACTGCTGGCTTCACAGGTACAGGCTTTGGGTGTGGACGAAGCGTTTTGGGAGTTTGCTCCGGATTCGGATTTGGCTGCTTTGCAGATGGACCGTGGTTCGGTAGCGGTCAATCGACGTTTGGCTGAACGATTGGAATTGAAAATTGGGGATTCGTTCGTGTTTCGAATTGAAAAACCGGGCTTGTTGTCGCGGGACGCTCCGATGTCGGGAAGCAAGGATAATGTCGTGGGTATTCGGGCGAAAGTTGCGTCCGTGGTAGGCGACGATCAGTTCGGTCGCTTTAGCTTACAAGCTAACCAAATAGCACCGTTTACTATCTTTGCGCCGATCGAATGGATACAAGAACAAATCGAATATCCGGATCGCGCGAACTTGGTATTGCTGAAAGCGAAATCGAGTCGGGCGACTCCGATTAGTTCGGTAGAATTGACTAAGGCTTTGGGTCCGTTGATGGAATTGGAGGATTACGGTTTGTCTCTGGTAGATATTCCTTTGGCTCAGACTACTGAAATTCGAAGCGAACGGGTGTTTATCGACGACTTTGTTTCTCGATTAATTCAGAAGCAATTCCCTCAAGCGGAACCAGTCGTAACCTATTTGGCGAATACACTCAGGAGCGGCGACCGGGAGACTCCTTATTCAATGGTTGCTGGAGTCAAGGGGCAGGGCGTGCCGTTTTTCGGCGGCGATTTGAAGAGCGATGAAACGGTAATCAATCAATGGTTGGCCGATGACATCGGAGCTCAGGTTGGCGACGAGTTGCAGATCGATTACTACATGGTCGATGAATCAAATGAGCTGATCGAAGAATCGCGGTCATTTACGATCCGCTCGATTGCTCCAATGAAAGGACTGGCAGTCGATCCCCTTTGGATGCCGGATTTTCCAGGTGTTTCGGGTGTAGATGATTCTGCTGATTGGGAGCCAGGGATGCCTTTGGATCTAGATCGTATTCGCGATCAAGACGAAGACTATTGGGACGATTATCGTGGCGCACCCAAAGCATTTATCGCTCTCGAATCTGGCGTTGAGCAGTGGACTAATCGATGGGGTAGCCACACGGCGTTTCGAGTGCCGCTGAGTGAGTCGAGTCCTAGAGATTTGGAGACGAACTTGAAATCGATATTAGATCCAGCTATCGTTGGGATTCAAGCGTTGTCGTTTCGGGACAGCGCATTGAGGTCGGCGAATTCACCGGTGGATATAGGCGGTCTTTTTATTGGAATGAGTTTCTTCCTCATCGTCGCTTCACTGAGTTTGATCGGCATGTTGTTTAGTTTCTCGATGCAGCAGGTTAATCGCGAGAATGCGCTTTTATCTTCGTTGGGAATCGGAGAGAAACTCATCTTGCGCTGGCGATTGATCAGTTCGTTGCTTCTCGTTAGTTTGGGCAGTCTGATCGCCTTGCCGCTCGCGGCAGGTTATACCTGGGGGATCCTGCGTTTTCTGGAAACGATTTGGAGTAAGGATTCCGTTGATACGCTATTTGGATTTCACTGGAGCGGAACGACGATTGTAGGTGGAGTTGTGGGGAATATCATTTTGGTTCTGGCAACCATTTGGTTAGTGCTTCGGAAGCAAGGTAAGACTCAAGCGAGTTTTCGGCTACAGCAAGGTTCGGAGGAAGTTCCCGCTGGAAAAGGAGAGAAGGGGCGTTGGTCGAGAATTATCGGGAGCGCGGGACTCGCTGCAGGTATCGCATTGCTAGGACTTTCGCTCTTTGAAAAACTCCCCATGCAGATTGGATATTTTTTGGTGGGATTCTGCTGGTTGGTCGGAGGTTTAGGCATTTGTTCGTTTCGACTGATTCATGCTCGGGTGGCGAATAGTCGCATTATGGATCCGACTTTCGTGGGGCGTTTGAATAATGGGCGCCGTCCGACACGTAGCCTCGTTGTTGTTGGTACGCTTGCTTGTGGAGTATTTCTTGTGGTGTCGGTGGCGGCATTTCGGAAAGAACGCGATACGAGTGGAAACGATCCTAAAAATGGATACGGAGGTTATACTTACTGGGCGGAAACATCAATGCCTTTGAGCGACCCGAATGATCTAGGCGGGACGGATAATGTATTCGGAGTGGAGGGAGATGCCTCAGTTTTGCCAATTCGTATTGGACAAGGGGATGACGCGAGTTGCTTTAATCTGAATTATACGGAAAACCCGCGCTTGTTGGCTTTGAATGGGGAAGACTTGGCCCAACGGGAAGCGTTTACATTTCATTCGATCCGAGATGGTTTGAATGCGGATAAGAGCTGGCGATTGCTCGGCGAGTCGGAGGACCCGAATGTTTTGCGAGCTTTTATCGACAGCGCGACAATGCAGTGGGCCTTGAAGAAGAAATTGGGCGACCGTCTTAAATATTTGGATGCGTGGGGAAATCCGTTTGAAGTGGAGTTGGTTGCGGCTTTGAGCGATACGGTTTTCCAAGGAAACCTGTTGGTCGATGAGAAGGCGTTTCTGGAAAAGTATCCGCAGCACGAAGGTTACCGACTGTTTCTGTTGGATGATTGGAATGAGGATCTGAAGGCTAAGCGGGCGGATATCGAGTTCGGGCTCAATCAATGGGGTGGGCAGGTCGAACTTTCCGAAGACCGGCTTCAGGCTTTCCATGAAGTAGAGAATACGTATATCGCTATTTTCCATGTGCTTGGCGGCTTGGGAGTCATTCTCGGGAGTGCGGGTTTGGGTGTAGTGGTGGCACGGAACCTTTCAGAGCGCCGACATGAATTTGCACTGCTAGATGCGATAGGCGTTTCCTCTGACGTTCGCGGAAAGATCGTTCTTTCCGAGTTGCGTTCTCTAGTAGGGTGGGGCATGGGAATTGGACTGATCGCGGCAGTGGTGTCGATCATCCCGTCGATGAAGCATCTAGGCGTAGCGGCACCCATAATGAACTTGGCGATACTTGCTGTAGCGATTCTGGCGAATGCAGCTTTCTGGTCCTATTTAGGGTATCGAAGAAATGTCCCTACATTGGCTGACCTACAGCGCGATTTCGATTCGTAGGGCGATTTCAGGGGAAGGTCTCCCAGTAGTGAGCAGTCGATGATTCCCTCTATGCAGTAGAGGGAATTTCGAAATTTGGATGATTGCTGATTGGGAAACACCCTAAAATTAAGTAGAAATACGTATTCTAGGCTTGTGGCTTCAACAGTTTCAGGATGATATCTGAAAATCATAGAAAAACGTTCTGCAAAAAGAATTATGAATCGAATCACAGCTTTCCTCGCCCTATCAACAGTGCGCCTTGCTGGTTGTGGTAACCCCACAATCGATACGTGATCAGACGAGAATATGAAGTCGTCAATCGAGGCCGTTAAAAAATCACTTTCGGAAGACAAGAGAGACAAATTCGAAGAAGCGATAAAGATCGTCGTTTTCAGGGAAATCGATCTTTCCGATTTATTCTCGGCCTCCCAAGTAGATACGGGAGCGACCGAGCGAAAAATGAAAGAGTCACTTGATGAAAAAACCGGTGACGAGGTTATCAAGCTTGCAGCGTCCATTATAGCAGAACGAGAAGTCAAAAGACTCGAAGAGGAGAAAGCCCCAAAAACAAAGGCATCTGAGCTCGCTGAACTAGCCGACGATCTAAGAAGTGAAAACGACTACGAGCGTGCTTTGGAGCGCTATCAAGAGGCTTCACGTCTAGACTCTGAAAACGCAGACTACAAAAGGAGGATAGTTGAAGTAGGAGAGAAAATTGAAGAGGAACGAGAAAAAGAGAGAACTAGGCGGGAGCAGGAACGAAATTATCGTACTGCTCCACGTTGGGTTCGCGATCGTCGTTTTTCGATTCATGGTATCGATCATATGGAGACGGGGGCATTCGACAATGATCCGGTGCCGGATTTCGATGATCTTTATTGAGACTACTGCGAAGCGGTGCACAGCGTGGATGAAAATGTTGGCAGATTGCTGGGTTATCTTGATGAGGCAGGGTTGGCGGAAAATACGCTCGTGATCTACATGGGCGATAATGGGTTTCATCTCGGCGAGCATGGATTCTACGACAAGCGCGATGCGTATGAACCTTCCATTCGTGTGCCTATGTTGGCTCGAGCTCCAGGGCTGATAGAGGGAGGAAGTGTAGTGTCGCCAATGGTACAAAACATCGACATCGCTTCAACGGTGATGGATGCGATGGGCGTATCGCTGCCGGATGGTTTAGCGCAGGCAAGGCAGATGGACGGGAAAAGTTTTTTGCCATTGCTCGAAGGTCGGGAGGTTCCGTGGCGGGATCATATTCTCTACGAGTATCACTGGGAATGGAATTTTCCTGCGACGCCAACGTTGTTTTCAATTCGGACGGATCGATATAAGTACGTGTATCATCACGGGACGTGGGATATCGATGCGTTTTACGATTTGGAGGAAGATCCTATCGAACGACACAACTTGATTGAGGTGCCTGGCTATCAGAAGATGATCGGCCAGTTACGCGATCAGATGTTCGAGGAACTCGAAGCGTCGGGGGCCTTGGACGTGCCGTTTAGGAAGCCCGCAGGGGATCGATTGGATCAGCGGAAATTGGAATGAGTTTTTTACCGCTCTAGGAGAAATAGAATTATGATAAATGTTATCGCATCAATAAAGATCAACGAAGGGCGCTTGTCCGAATTCGTTGAAATATTCAAAGCTAACGTTCCTGCTGTCCTAGAGGAGGTGGGGTGTATTGAATATGTCCCGACAATCGATTATGATTCGGGATTAGGCGCTCAGAGTGTGGATGGGGCAGTCGTTACTATAATCGAAAAATGGAACAGTTTAGGGGATTTGAAAGCGCATCTCGTGGCTCCGCACATGCTTGTGTTTAGAGAGCGCGTGAAAGATCTTGTGAGTGAAGTGTCGCTCAAGGTTTTGGAGGCTGCTTAAGGTCTGATAAGAAACAGGCTGGAAGCCTGTGCACCTTTTTAGCGGCTGGCTGGATGGAATTCGAGCGAGACGAGTCGTGTTGAGAGGAGGCGGTCGTCTTCATTTTCGCCTTGTAGGGCCGGGATGAAGTAGCGATTGCAAAGTATGACGATTGCAGTCGAATAAGCATCGGCTGGTTGCATTGGCGCTTCTAAGAAAAGCTCTCCTGCTTCGGTAGTGATTTCGGAAGCGGCGAGGGTATTGTCGATTAGGAGCGTCACTTGGGTTGGCTTGTTTCTAAAGCGTTCGGGCAGCTCTAGAGCGATACGAAGCAATTGAGGTTTCTTCGGGCGATCCAAAATGAACTCGCGGTAGGGGCCGATCCATTGGTTGGGGCAGAGGTCGTGTCCTTCGTCCCGATAGAAGAATCGAGCGAGTCGGTGCCAATTTCGCGTTGTTGCGATCGGTAGTAGAAGCCGAGGCCCCAAGGCGAGGGGGGCGTTCCAGGAAGCGATGATTCCAAGGAGGAGCGCGTCAAACGAACGGTCTTCTAGGAGGGCGGTTTCGGCTTTGCGGACGGAGCGAATCGCTGCAGGACGTCGGGATCGTCGGTGGAGCGCGTAGGAGATTTCGCAGCGCCAACGTAAGGGGCGGAGCCATGAGCCCCAATAGCGTCGGCTGATTTCGTCGCAATCGTCCACAAGGTCTTCATGGCTTTTGTTGGCGGTCTTGGAGTCGTTGTGCAGACGGTAGTCGCTCCAGATCTCGGGGGCCTTGTGGAATCGATAGTGTTGGCTGAATCGGCAGAATAGATCGTAATCGAGGGCATGGTGAACGTCGTTGTCGATCTCGCCGCATTGCTCCCAGACTTGGCGGGTCCAGAATGTGGAAGGTTGGGGAATTTGATTGAAGTGGCGCTTCCAGATGGCGAGCTGTTCGAAATGGGAAGTGTAATCGCATGCGTGCTCCATGCCTTCTTTTAAAGGATCGTTTCCGAAAAATAGGCTGCGGCCAAAGACGATGTGCCGGTTGCGGGTAGGGTCGATCTTTTCAGCTACGTGGAGTAGGCATCCGGCCCGAAGGCGGTCATCGGAATTCAGGAAACCTAGGATATCGCCGGTCGTTTTGCGAAAGCCGCGATTCAGCGCGTCCGCTTGTCCGGAGTCGTTTTCGACGTGAAGCTGAAAGATCGACGGATATTGCTCTACGAAGCGCTGGGCGATTTCGACGGAATTATCGCTCGAGCCGCCTTCTTGAATGATGACTTCCAGGTTCGGGTAATTCTGATCAACGAGGCTTTGAAGGGTTTCATCCAGGTAGGCTCCTTGATTATAGGAGGGCGTTACGATAGAAATTTTGGGCGATTCGTTCATTCAGCTCGGAAGATCGAAACTGTTGATGTGAACCCTATTGTCTGGCAAGCGTGTTCGCGACTGTGATCTTTCTTTGCGTTTGCATCGTCCTGGCTTGTCATATGGGGCGAATTGAATTCGATCTGGGGGATCGAACTTTATGTCGTCTGAAACGCATCGCATTACTAAAGCATTTTTGGCTTCGCTCACGGAAGGTGTCGTGGAGTTGGTCTCGGATTGGAGGGCGCTGCGTCTTCCGCATTTGAGTGTCGAGGGAGAATTGGTCGGGCATTTGGATCTCGAACGTTTGTCGCCGAGCGATTTCGCTGGGGAGAGCCGTTATTTCGTCGATGGGCAAGGGCGAGTTGTTTTCACTTTCGATCCGAATTTGTATCCGTACGTCGATTACGATAACGTTGGGGTGTATGTGGCAGGACCGTTTAATGGATGGCAAGAGGCTGTCGGGCAAGAAGCTTGGCAATTGAAGCTTGAGGAAATCGATGGAAAACCGGCGTTTGTGGTTCGATGTCCGATGGCAGCGTTAGGTGCGGGCGAAGTTTCATTTAAATTCGTAACGGAGGAGCACACTTGGCTTCCGGTAGATCCTAAAGCGCCGAATGTGGAGCATGACGGTGAGGGCAACAGCAATTATGTGTTTTCCGATAAGCGGAGTGGACGTCACCGGTTTCGTTTTGCTTTGCAGCGACCGGTGGATCTTTCGGAAGTTCATTATCTGATTTATCACGGAAGGGTTCACTCCCAGCGTGTGTTTCTCGAACCAGGGCCGTTTTTTTATGAATTGAAGTCGGACAAAACGCTTGGAGCGATTGTCGGAGAAGATGAAACTGTTTTTCGTTTGTTCGCTCCTCGGGCCAAGTGGGTAAAGGTTGGCGTTTTTATGCCTGGTGAATCCGAGGAGGCGATTCGCTGGGTTTTGCTGGAGCGTTCGGAGGATTTCGTTTGGGAGACGACGATTCCGCGGAAGTTGGCCGGGGCTTATTATTGGTTTCGACTGGATGGTCCCGAAGGTTTTTGCAGCTTGTTCGATCCGGAATTCAAGATTCTCGATCCCTATGCGAAGGCAACGGTGAGCCGAGAGGGTCCCGGGATAGTGGTCGATGATCGAGAGTATGCCGCAATGCCGGCTTTTCATCCAGCTGCTTGGCAGGATTTGGTGACGATGGAGGCGCATACGCGGGATTTGGTGGCTGGGTTGCCGGAGTTTAACGATATTTCGCGTCCGCTTGGATTTGCCGACTTGGAGCGTTATGTGGAGAGTGACGCGTTTTACCCGAAGTCTCTCGGGGCGAATGCTCTCGAGCTGCAACCGGTTCAGGAAAACGATAGCCAATCCTACGGCGAGTATCACTGGGGATACATGACGGCCAATTTCTTTTCGCCCGCGTCATCTTATGCGACCGATCCTCTAAAGGGATCTCAGGTAGAGGAGTTTCGATCGTTGGTGACTCGATTGCACGAGCAGGGAATGGCGGTGATTCTAGACGTGGTCTATAATCATGTAGGCGAACCGGCTCATTTGATGTTCATCGATAAGCTCTATTATTTTCACTTAGAGCAGGATGGCAATCCGGTGAATTGGAGTGGTTGCGGCAATGATTTGCGGTGCGACGCTCCCATGGCACGGCGTATAATAATAGAGAGCCTTAAGCATTTCGCGTTGTTCTACGGGGTGGATGGTTTTCGTTTCGATTTGGCTGATTTGGTCGGGAAGCCGGTTCTTCAGGAGATTGAGCGTGAATTGAAGGCGGTGAAGCCGGACATTATTTTGATCGCCGAGCCATGGAGTCTTCGCGGTCACATCGGCAGGGATTTGCGGGATACCGGTTTTGCTTCGTGGAATGATGGCTATCGGGAATCGCTTAAAGAATACGTGAATGGCGAGGCCAGCGCGGATACTTTGGCCTACTATTTGCAAGGGTCGGCGGGAGATTATGCGTCTTGGCCGTCGCAAACGGTGAATTACACGGAATCGCACGACGATCGCGTTTGGATCGACGAGATCACGGAGCAAGGGGATCAAAACGGTTCGGTCCCAACGATTAATGATTTGCGGCGTACCCATATGATGGGGGCGATTATGATGATGTCCATCGGTATGCCCTTGTTCCATGCGGGACAGGACTTTCTGTTTTCAAAAAAAGGCGTGAGAAACACATATCAGGAGGGCGATTTGAATGCCTTGGACTACGGTCGACGATTCGAATTTGCGTCGACCAGCGAATATTTCAGGGCTTGGATCGAATTTCGAAAATCGGACCTCGGATCTTTGGTGAGGCATTTTTCGCGGGCGATGGACGGTTTTTTCGAATTTGAGAGAGCAGGCGAAGGCAATGCTCTAGTTTGTCTTTATAATGCTGACCGAAGCCAGGGGCAGCAACGGCTTCTGTTTGCCATCAATCCAGATTTGTCACCGAGAACCCTTTCTATAGAACAATGGAAGGGGCCTTGGACTCAGCTTGCGGATCGCGATCGGTTTTGGGGACTTGATCCGGAGCCTTTGCGAAACGACGTTTCGAAAGAGATTGCGATTCCACCGCTCGGTTGCGGGCTATGGCTGGCGAATGATTGAGTTTGGTCCTTCGTTTGACCCAGCAATGGCTTAGCTTTGTCGGTTTGGAAATCGAAGCGTTCTAAAACCTTGATTTTCTCGAAAGTGTACCCTCTACTCCCCGTTCGCTCGATTTCTGGGTGATTTTGAGGGGCGGTTCCTCTCGATATAAGCACGTCAAACACAATAAAAAATACGAAAATGGCTGTAAAAGTAGCTATTAATGGATTTGGCCGTATCGGCCGTCTAGTCTTCCGCGCAATTGTCGACCAGGGTCTCCTGGGCGACCAAGTTGAGGTTGTCGCAGTGAACGATTTGGTTCCTGCCGGAAACCTCGCGTACCTCCTGAAGTACGACACGACCCAGGGCCGTTTCAACGGAACGGTTGAGGCTGAAGGCGATGACACGCTCGTGGTCAATGGTCACAAGATCAAGTGTCTCGCTATTCGCGACGTGCCTGCTAACCTGCCTTGGGCGGAGAACGGCATCGACATCGTGATCGAGTCGACCGGATTGTTCGTTCAGGACACGATGGCTCAAGGGCATATCGACGCCGGCGCAAAGAAGGTCATTATCTCCGCTCCTGGTAAGGGAGATGGCGTTAAGACTATTGTTCTCGGAGTTAACGATGATACGTTGACCGCAGAGGACACGCTGATTTCGAATGCATCTTGCACGACTAATTGCTTGGCTCCTATCACCAAGGTTATCCTAGACAACTTCGGAATCGAAGAAGGTCTGATGACTACGGTTCACAGCTACACTGCGACGCAGAAAACATGTGATGGTCCTTCTCCTAAGGATATGAAGGGTGGACGCGCTGCGGCGATGAACATCATTCCATCTGCGACTGGAGCAGCTAAGGCTGTAGGAATCGTTATTCCTGAAGTTAAGGGTAAACTAACGGGTATGGCTTTCCGCGTTCCGACTCCAACCGTTTCGGTTGTCGATCTTACGGTTAAGACCACGAAGTCTACTTCTTATGAAGAAATCTGCCAAAAGATGAAGGAAGCTTCTGAAGGTTCTCTTAAGGGAATCCTCGGTTACACGGAAGACGAAGTTGCGTCCTCCGACTTCATCCACTGCCCAGACTCTTCGATCTTCGATGCTGGATCTGGCCTCGCTTTGAACGACACCTTTTTCAAGCTCGTGAGCTGGTACGATAACGAATGGGGTTACAGCAACCGCGTCGTTGATCTTCTCAAGAAGATCTCTGCTCTTTAAGAGACGTAAACTTTCAGTCCTTTGCTCGCAATTGCGCGGGCAAAGGGCTTTCTTTTTTATAGGACAGGCTCTCGCGAAGAGCTGACAAAGGAGAGGCGACGATTGACCTGGAAATTGGGCAAGGGCGTCTTTCATCTCGAATTTCAAATCTGCAATCTCATAGCGCTTGGCAGATAGCCAAGCATCATCGCCATGGCGAAAAAGACGATCGAAGACATAGACCTGAAGGGTAAGAAAGCAGTAATCCGCGTGGATTTCAATGTACCGCTTCAAGGTGGAAAGATTACCGACAACACGCGTATTCTCGGTGCGCTTCCAACGATCAAGCATGTGATCGCACAAGGAGGCACGGCGATTTTGCTAAGTCATCTTGGTCGACCCAAGGGGCAGGTTAATCCGAAGTTTTCGCTCTCTCCGGTTGCGAAAGCGCTGGCGGACGAATTGGGTCAGCCAGTTGTTTTCATTCCTGAATCTCGCGGCGAAGCGGCTGAAAAAGCGGTTTCCGAACTTTCCGCAGGATCGGTCGCGCTTATGGAGAACGTTCGTTTTCATGAAGGTGAAGAGAAGAACGATCCCGAACTCGCCAAGGATTTCGCCAAGTTGGGTGATGTATTTATTAATGATGCTTTCGGCACGGCTCACCGAGCTCACGCGTCGACGGCGGGTATTGCTTCGTTTTTGAAGCCAGCGGTTGCGGGCTTCTTAATTCAGAGTGAACTCGAGTACTTGGGCGAGAAAACCGAAAGCGCGGAAAGCCCATTCGTCGTTATTCTGGGTGGAGCGAAAGTGAGCGATAAGATCACGGTGATCGATCGTCTACTTGACAAAGCGGATACGATTTTGATCGGTGGAGCGATGGCTTACACCTTCGCATTGGCTAGCGGCAAAACGGTAGGTGATAGCCTGTCGGAGCCGAAATTTATCGACACGGCGAAAGCTGCGATGAAGAAGGCCAAAGAAAAGGGCGTTAAGTTCATGCTGCCAGTAGATAACGTAACGGTCGATTCTCTCGATTTCGACAACATGAGTGTCGGAAACATTGGCGCTTCGGACGAGAACGGCAACATCCCCGATGGCTGGGAAGGTGTCGATATCGGACCTAAAACGGCGGCTCTTTACGCTGCTGAATTGGCGGGAGCTAAAACGATATTGATGAACGGTCCGATGGGTATATTCGAGATCGAAGCCTGCGCGAAAGGATCCTTCGCTATCGCGGAAGCGGTTGCCAAAAATCAGGATGCGATTTCAATTATCGGCGGCGGCGACTCGGTCAAGGCGGTCAAGCAAGCTGGCTTTGGCGACCAAGTTTCGTTTATTAGCACGGGTGGCGGGGCGAGTCTCGAATTTCTCGAAGGCAAGAGTTTGCCGGGCGTCGCGGCTCTCGAAGAGAAATAGTTTTGTATCCGCTTTTTAAATCATAAGTTTTAATTTCAAAATAAGTACAATGAGCAGAAAATACTTTATCGCTGGCAACTGGAAGATGAACAAGACCCCGGAGGAAGGCAAAAAGCTGGCTTCCGAGATCGCTTCGATCGTATCTAAGGATGCATCGGTAGATGTGGTTATTTGCCCGACATTCACGGCGCTTGATCGTGTTTCTCAGGCAATCGAAGGGTCAGCTGTTAAGCTAGGCGCTCAGAATCTCTATCCGAAAGCGAATGGCGCTTACACCGGTGAAATCTCGCCGGAAATGTTACGCGAGGTTTTCGCTAAATTCGTGATTCTCGGACACAGCGAGCGACGCGAGTACTTTGGTGAAACCGATGCGTTCGTGAACGAGAAGGTGAAGTTTTCCTTGGAGAATTTGATCAACCCGATTCTTTGCATCGGCGAAACGCTCGAGCAACGTGAAGCTAATGAGACTCTTGAGGTCGTTAAGACGCAGCTTCTCGGTGGACTCGAAGGCGTCGAGTCTTCTCAGATGGGCAGCGTTGTCGTCGCTTACGAACCTGTCTGGGCTATCGGTACCGGTAAGACTGCTACACCAGAAATGGCTCAGGAAGTGCATGGTTCGATCCGCGCTTTGTTGAACGAGAAGTACGGCAGCGCCGTTGGCGAGAAAGTACGCATCCTCTATGGCGGTTCGATGAAGCCAGCCAATGCGGAAGAGCTTTTGTCTCAGACTGACATCGATGGTGGATTGATCGGTGGAGCGGCCTTGGATTCCAAGTCGTTCTGCGACTTGATTACCGCTGCGAAGAACGCTTCTTAATAGAAGACCGTAGCAATGAATTTTAAAAGGACGCACCTTTCGGGGCGCGTCTTTTTTTAAAATGATAGATCCGGGGTGGCTTAGGTTTTCGGGCGGATCCGAGCCCAGCTCCTGAGGAGTTGGGCTTTGATTTGAGCAGATGATATCGGCTTTTCCAAAAAACCGTTCATGCCGGCTCGCTTGCAGATCAATCGCGTTTCGTCTGAAATATTGGCGGTTACTGCGATTATTTCGATTTTGTGGCCCGTTGGTGAATTGGCTTCGTTTGCCCGAATTGTCGCGGCAGTTTCGATTCCGCTCATTTCTGGCATGTCGAGATCCGTGAAGATGTAGTCAATCTTGTTGGAGCTCACGATTGCGAGGGCCTCCTTTCCTCCTGGAGCTTCTAGGCTTTGATAGCCCAACTTTTCCAGGATGGTGCGAATAACCTTTCGATTGATGTCGTTGTCGTCGACTACGAGGAAATTAAGCGGGCGAAGGATCGCGAAATTGAGTTCTAGCTTAGCGGAAGGCTTAGGAGGGGTGTTGCCTTCGAAAAGATCGCCTTGTTCGTTAGAAAGCGAGAAGGGGTCGCCAGTCGCACGCGCTCCGTTTTCGGAGTTCGGTTCCTTTGATCCTAGAGGTGTAGGTTCGCTTGGATTGTGCATGGCTAGAGTTATATGCTCGGCGATATCCGATTCTGGGTCAATACGGTATCGCTGCTTTGAAGGTGATTTTCGCGAGGAATAATCGTCTTTTTCGAGCCTGAATAGGCCTACCGCGGGGCTGTCGGTAGCTGGAGATTGGCTGGTTCGAAAAAAACGAGTATTTTTTCGAAACGACGCTTGACTTGGGTTTTGCGAAAAGTAGTTTCACGGCCTCTTATTACTACGGGGTAGTAGCTCAGTTGGTTAGAGCGCCTGCCTGTCACGCAGGAGGCCGCGAGTTCAAGTCTCGTCTATCCCGCCACTTTTAAAAGCCGTCTCTAATCGAGACGGCTTTTTTGGATCTAGTTGAAATATGGTACAGGGCAGCGATTTTCGTAGGAAATTCAAAAATTGGTGGTTTGGGGAAGGCGCACGCGCCGTTTCCGTTACGGACTCTTGGTTTTGGAATGCTTAGGTTACAGCTTTGTTACGGTTGCAAGGCGAGTGTGACGCCGTGGTTACGAATGGGTTACGCACTGCATTTTCGTTTGTATCATCCTATTCGTATCCAGTTTTCTAGAGTTCAACTTTATGAACTCATCTAGATTCCAATCCCGTAAATCACAAGCTCTTGGCTTTGCCGCAAAGAGCGTTCTAGCTATTCTATTGTCGTGTTCGTCCTTGATGTCCTTTTCGCAGGAAGCCCCTTTAGGCACGCTTTCTGGAACCATTCAGGATGCGGATTATGGCGGAAGCGTTTTGAACGCGAAAGTGACGATCCTTAAAAATCAGACATCGGTAAAAGCGAACGGAGATGGACGTTACATTATAGATTCTCTCCCAGAGGGAATATATACTTTGGTCGTAACGGCTTCTTTCTATAAGACTTCTCGAATAGAGTCTGTGGTGATTGGAGCCGGAGAATCGAAGAAATTGGATATTCCCTTGTTCAATGATAATTCCGAAGTTTTTGAGTTGGAAGCGTTCTCGGTAAAGGCTGCCGTATTGGAAGAATCGGATATCGGTCTTATTTCTCAGCGTCAAAAAGCGCCGGCGATTAGCGATGCTATGGGAGCGGAGAGTTTTAGCCGTCTGGGTCTAGGCAATGTAGCTGAGGCCCTTTCAAAAGTAACCGGTACTTCTATACAGGACGGAAAATATGTTATCGTTCGTGGACTTTCCGATAGGTATAATACCACTACGTTGAACGGTTCTACCATTCCTAGCGCGGATCCGAATCGCAAATCGGTGCAGCTAGATCAGTTTCCGACTGATTTGCTCGATGTTATCGAAACGACCAAAACGTTTACGCCAGACAAGTCCGGCGATTTTACGGGCGGGGCGATTGATATCCGGACTAAATCGTTTCCGGACCAGTTCTTTTACAATGTGTCGTATGGCATCGGATATAATGCGAATACTACTGGCGATTCGTTTCTTTCGTATCCAGGAGGGGGTGACGATTGGTTGGGGAAGGACGACGGCACGCGGTCAATCCCAGAGCGCCTGCTGCAAAACGAAAACCTTTCTAGCTTAAGCAATGAAGAGCAATCGGAAATTTTGAATGAATTTTCGCCGGTGGTATCGCCTGTCGATTCAGGAGACGCTCCTCTCAATCAACGTTTCTCGTTCGCGTTTGGGGACAGTATTCTCCTGTCCGGAGATGGAGAAAAACGATTGGGCTATGCTGCGAGCCTAACCCATAGCAGAGATTTTAGAACGCGGATCGGCGCTCCTGAGGTTCGATACCAATTTGATCGAGGGGTCGAAGGCAATGTGATGGTTCCCGAATACGATATGTCCGTGGATGAATCGGAAAACTCTGTGAACTTGGGGGGCTTGTTCAATGTCGCTTTGCAGCTTTCTTCGGACGATGAAATTGGATTGAAGAACTTCTATAACCAATCCGGAAACGATCGTTCCTTTTTTCAACAAGGGATTGTCGAAGGTAGCGAGAGCAAATACCTGCGGGAAAGTCGAATTCACTTTACGGAGCGAAACATCCGTTCGAGCCAACTTTATGGCAAGCACGTTCTTAATGCGCTTGGCGGCGGGAAGATCGAATGGGACTATTCGAAATCCAAGAGCTCCCAAAACGAACCGGACTATATAATATTCTTCGACGCGGTAGATTTGGAATCTTTTAGGGATGTCGATGAGGATCTTTCGCGAGTCGAACCGGAAGACTGGAAGTTTCCGACCGGTTTCACTAATCGAAGAATGTACCGCTCGCTTGAGGAAAACGCCGACGAATTCGGTTTCGACTTCGATCTTCCTATTTCATTTGGAGATCGAGGCGGATCGAGTTTCAAGACAGGCTTCCGAAGGATCGAAGCGGATCGCGAGTATGGTCAGTTTTCCTTTAGTTGGGGGAATGGGGATCGTTATATCCCGTATACCGGAAACCGTGATGATTATCTAGCTGGGGACGCTACTCGTCTCGACGAAAATGGTGAAACGGGCGTCGTCATGAGAAACTTGACGGATGCGTATCCTGAGTACTTCGGTTCCAAGAAAATCGATGCGGCGTATATAATGGCGGACATTCCGTTTTTCAACAAATTCCGATTTGTAGGAGGACTGCGTCATGAAGATACTGCAATTGAAGTTGTGTCGAAATCGGGTCGTCCGCAGTTCATCCCGGATGCGGAATCCGGGATTTCAGAAGATCATCTTCTTCCTGCGGCGAACTTGATATATAGCATAGACGAGCGGCAGAATCTCCGGTTTGCCGTAACCAAGACGATCGCCCGTCCGAGTTTTCGCGAACTGACATCAGCCGCTGAATTCGATGCCATCGGCTCCTTTCAGATAATCGGCAATCCGGAATTGAAAATGTCCGAAGTTACTAACTTTGATTTTCGTTGGGAAATGTTTCCAGAAAATGGTGATGAGCTTTTCGCCGTAAGTGTTTTCTTTAAGGAACTGGAAAATCCAATCGAGCAGGTTATCGATCGTTTTGGCTTCATTT
>Ga0115000_10000992_pt1 | contig 25782 bp, 19 predicted proteins | sample ArcticOcean_MG_C_6_FD_89690 | JGI IMG/M metagenome (GOLD analysis project Ga0115000, IMG submission 89690) | Marine microbial communities from western Arctic Ocean - ArcticOcean_MG_CB8_128 | ecosystem: Environmental > Aquatic > Marine > Oceanic | place: Arctic Ocean: Canada Basin | collected... | reverse complement strand
ACCACAGAGAACAAAGTAGCACGAGGAATCAGTGCATTTGCATTTCAAGGAACAAACGCACACATAATTTTGAGCGCACCTGCAGTCATACATAGATTCATCCTATCGAACTCTTCCTCATTTGTGATGGCTGATTTCAGTGCAATCGAAGTATTGAATTTGCTATCGTTAGTTACAGTTGCAAGTGTGCCTGCATATGATTTCTTTCTGTTCAGAGTCTTTTACTGTTTCGATAACTCGGAAAAACGTAGATCAGGAATATTATCTACGAAGCCAATAATTGATATTGTGTACGAAGCTATATCTACATTAAGCCGAAATCCTTTCTTTCATCATTTAGTGGATATTATTCACCCTTTGGAGATTACAAGCACTACTCGTTCCCTAGGTAAAATACTAGAAATCCGAACGAATTCGTGTTTAGTCTCCCTTGGATGCAAAACCAATAGATCATTGCACTTCAGGTGTAATTTGACAAAGATTGACTATCGATTATGGAAGTCTTCTAAATTCAAATATAAGCTCATTGTTGAAGCAGCTGATGAAAGGATTCATACACACGATACACAAATGGTTGCACAAGAAATAGATCATAGTTTTGGCATTTATTCTTTGTACAGTGGCCACGGAGAATACGATATGAAATGCGAAACAAATCAACAAATCATTTCTATTAAATTCTTTTACTGTTCAAATACTTTCATTGGTATCAAATGCTTTAAACATTACTTTAAAAGATGCCTGAACATCATAGCTTTGCGCTCAAGCACAGAATTATTTGGATTATATGACGGAGTTGAAACGAAATCAAATCATGGACATGCACAAAATACTGAGCAGGCTTCTAGTGCCAAGAAGCCAGTGTATTTATACCATTCTCTTTGGATTGTCTCACACATATCAAGACCGCAGAATACCAAAAGCTTAAGTTGCACAGAAGGTAGGAATCTGTCAAGGAAGAAATTACATGTTCGCGATATCATAGGTGCACTTCAGAATACATTCTTCCAACATGAAATGAAGTTTTTATCAACTTCAGATGTTCCTTGTACGTTTTCTAGTCACAATTGTGAAAGTTGCAGTAAAACAGCCTGTCTAGACGGTATCCTTGAGTCTCAACAAAATGAACGAACAGATTTAAAGATAGAAAAACTGTTTTTTGACTCGTTTGTTTCAAAAGTATCGGATTTACCTCACCTTTCTCATGCTAAAAACTATGGAAATTCTTCTTATGCTTACGCTGGGTCGCACATGTGTAAAGAAATCACGCAACTATTAATATCAAATAATTCCAACTTGAATAGTTATCATTCATTATTTCCAAATCGCTGTCTCACTTTGATTACAGGTGGATTGGGAACTATCGGAAAATTGATGTTTACGTGGATGTCGAATCAGTGTATGTCTGGAATCGTTCTTTCTAGTAGGATTGGACGCTCTTCGAGTCTTCCACGCGATTTTAAGAAAAGTGAGACAATTATGTACATTGATAGACAAGATATTTCAGATTCAAGTGCAAGTTTGTATCCATGCGGAGAGAATGAAAAAAATCCCTCACTCGTTTCTATTGCATTTCAGGTTGCAGGGATATTGTTTGATTGCATCATTTCAAATCAAAATGTGCTTAGCATTGCATCTGTACAATCACCAAAGGTACAAGGAACTACAAACATGATGAAAGCTTTATATTCCATTCCAATACGAAGTATCACATTATTTTCCTCGCTAGCCTCTCTGCTTGGAACTGCAGGGCAAGCAAATTACGTTGCTTTCAATAGATGGTTGGATTCAAAATCATTATCTGCTGGACGTACAGGAATGAGTCTTATAAGCTTACAATGGGGGATATGGAATACTTCAAATGGAGGGATGGTACACAATGATGCAAATATTTTGGGAAAGGCCAAAAGATATGGGATCGACTCATTCACATCTGGGTTTGGATTACTAATTCTTCAAAGAATACTCCTATCTATCCGTGGATTATCAGTATTGTGCATCAATAAATTTAATTGGATAAATATTTTTGTTAATCCAAGAGAAAAGAATAAAAGTAATGTTCCGCATGTAAATAATTATCAACGTATGCAACATTTAAAGACTGAACATAAAACTACGAATAACTCGAAAAAACTGAAAATAGATATAGCGACAGTTGAAGATAATCATCATAAAATTGAAGCTCATTTGTTGAAATCAATTGAAAAAGTTCTTGGACACTCAATAAATCGCGACGATCCATTAATTGATGCTGGACTTGATAGCTTAGCTCTGGTTGAACTCAATGACTCAATATAATCTGAGCTAAATATTCAGCTCCCATCCACTGCAGCCTTTGATTATCCTACAGCAGCAGCACTCGCTATTCATATCGATGAAAATAATCGTAAAAATCATAAGCAGAAAGAAATATTGAAAGTACCAGAGCATTTGAGTAAACAGAGGATAGATGAAAATAGCATTTCAATTCTTGGATTAGGTTTAAGATTTGCTGGTATAAAAGGTGACATTCAATCATTAAAATCAATTTCGAATTTCATAGAGAATGCAGGAGATGCCATAGTAGTAGTCCCACAAGATAGATGGGAAATTGATATTGATCGAAGTTGTTATGGAATAAGTTACCGACGTGATCCTGATGTAGAACCATACAGCCGCCACGGATCATTCATCAATGATATCGATTCATTTGATATTGCATATTTCAACATTACCTATGATGAGGCAAGCTCTATAGATCCTCAGCAGCGAATGATTTTGAAAACTTGCTCTGAATCTATATTCATCTCAAATTTACAATTGAAAGATATTAGAGGGAGTGACACAGCTGTTTTTATCGGCATATGCAATAATGATTATGATGCAATTCTTCGAGAAAATATCGTGAAATTATCACTCGATGAGAACTCAACTGATCAAATTTCGACAGCTGTAGGTGCAGTGGCATATTCAACCTATGCATTTGCTTCAAACCGAGTGAGTCATATGTTTGGGATGATGGGTGCATCAATTTCTCTAGACTGCGCATCTGCTTCTGGTTTAGTTGCAGTACACATGGCCATCCTGAATTCTCGGTCTAAAACGACTCAAAATATTGATAAGGTTGATAAGACTCCACTATTACAGGCTTCTTCTTCAATTGCTGGTAGCGTAAATTTAATTTTACATAGTCAGCTTACTGATTTGCACACTGCGCGCAAAATGTTTCCAAATGATGGTAGGTGCAAGACATTTGATTCAAGAGCGGATGGCTTTGAAAGAGGAGAAGGAGTTGGAACTATCCTTCTGCAGCAAAATTTCTCGAAAGAAGGAAACGTTCTCGGTGTAATACGTGGATCTTCCACCATTCATAAAGGAGGCGGGGCATCTCTGCGAGCACTCCGCGGTCCCGCAATTGTGCACAAATTACAAATTGCTCTCTCTGACAGCTTAATCTCTCGTCATCAAATTAAATACATAGAAGCATCAGGCTTGGGTGAACCATTTGGTGATGCGATTGAGATTGGGGCATACAAGAATTTGTTTGCTCCACAAAGATATAAGCGGAATGTCTTAGTGTTTGGAAGTATACACACAAATATTGGTCATCTAGATGGTGCATCAGGCATTGCTTCTATTCTCAAAATTCTGAGTTGCACACAAACAATCATTGGATCCCCGATAGTTCATTTCCGGAAGCTGCATCCTTTAATATGCGGTAGGAGTGGTAAAAGGAAGGCAGAATCAATGGGTCACACGTGGCACGATGTTGATATTCGCAACGGATTTCTTAGCGCAAAGTTTCCAATGTGCAAAATACCAATCATCGATGAGGGAAAAGCTTCACCTGCATTTGGAGTCAGTTCTTTTGGATTTGGAGGAACAATGGCACATGTCATTCTCCAAAGTCCACATCCCAACCTCATAAAAATTCCGAGAGTCCTGTGTGTTGCAGAGGAAGTCCACATATTCCGTCATAGAATGAGTAAGGAAGATGACGTGAAATTAATAAGTTTTGAAATTTTAAGTTCAATCGAGACTTCGATAATGCAAGTTATTCGATGTTACACTTCCAAAGATTCTCCAATAGGTAGATGCAGTAATTTTTTCGAAATACCAATCAGTCTCAAAGAGAGTCAAGTGCACGTGATTGAGAATGATTTACGTAAAATAATGGGAATGCATTATTTACAGGAAGGAATCATGAAGAAGAATCCTTCCATATCACGGCTTTCTGTTGCAATATTGCATTCTGAGCTTCAACACCGCTTTCATGAGTCCTTTGGTTTACCATCTTTAGTTAAATCTTGGATGAAAAATCAAGTCTCAAGACACATAGTACACTCAGAAAATTCATTCGAAAGCTGCGCCTATATCAAGAAGTTAGAGCGTCCCATCGTTTTCGTACTTGCATCTCCGCGATCGGGATCTACTCTTACTCAACTTATGTTGAACGCAAATCCGCACCTTTTTGCACCCCAAGAGTTATACTTACTGCAATTTTACACTATGAGTGAAAGATTGAAAAATTTAAGTACAAATGGACTCGATGAATGGATATTCGAAGGTCTAAAAAAGGTAATAAAAGAATTGTGCAAAATTTCAGGGACATCCGAAATTCAACATTTTTTGGAGAAATTAAATCAACTCAATATAGTAGATGTTTATGATTTGATTCAAACTTGGGCAGGGTGCAAAATATTGGTGGACAAAACTCCCTCATATATTTGGAGCATACAAACATTGAGAAGAGCTGAGGAAATATTTGAAAATGCCAAATATGTGTTCCTTTGCCGCCATCCTTTATCCAACATCATGTCAATGTCACGAGAAACGATAAAACGTGAGTGGCTACATGAAAATGTGGAAGCTCTATTTCATAAAAATAAAAATAAAATGAAGTTTAATAGACAAGGGTTTCGTGAATCGATTGAATCTTCTCTTTGGAATGAAGCAGAATACCTATGGACATTAGGGAACTCAAATGCAATTCGCTTTCTCAATGAAATAGATAGTGATCGCTCATGTAATATTTCATACGAAAGTCTGATAACTTCACCTGAAATGTGTGCTCGGCAGCTGTGTACTTTCATTGGAGTACCATACCACACAGATATGTCTATGCCTTATACCAAACGTAACATGGAGTCATTTTCGCCCGCAAAACCGGGCGGTCTGAGTGCTGCAGATCCAAACTTGCTTAAAAAGAGCCAGATTGAGGCTGGTCTTGTAGATGTGTGGCGTACCATATCTCCAGTATCAAATTTGAAGCCATTCACTGTTAGCATTGCACAAAATCTTCGTTATGAAATTCCACGTTGGATTGAGATATTTTCGAACAAAGGGGATAACTTCGAAGTAATTAAACTAAATAAAAGTAATAGTGGCCCAATTTATATTTTTATTCACGATATTACTGGTGGCATTGAACTTTTTAAACCTATTGGTGCTGAGCTACGCAGTATGGCCTTGGGTCTCCGTGTTAAAAATTGGGATAACCTCTTTAAGAGCCTCGATATTGGAAGTTTAGCTTTACTTTATAGAAAAATGCTCAAGAAGAGCTTATCACTCTCTTCTGATGACTGTGTCATTTTTTGTGGTGTGGGGATTGGTTTGCATATCAGCATTGAAATAGCAATACAGCAATCTACAGCGTGCTCTACATCGCACAAAATTTATAGAACATGGGAAAATAGCAGGGAAAGAGGTGAACCCCATGTAGTTGGGGTTTTCACATTCAGAGACGGAAGTATATTTGAGCATTCTACAAAGCAAAAATGCGAAAAGTTTCTTTGTCATATTGTGCAAAATTTGCACATTCACTGTGCAAATAAACAATTTAGCACCAATAATTTCGAGGTGGATGCCTTAAGAAGAATACCCCAAGTTGAGGAGATTATGAATGCTCTTAGGGAGGAGAAAGATATTCACTCCAAGCTTGGAGTACTTGCTTCGTTCAAACCGATAAATTTGGACATTCCGCGGTGGGATGAAAGAATAAAATACCATTTGATACTATGCAAATATTTTGAGTATCTTATTGAACGAGATAATATTTCTCAACAATACAAATCTTTGAACTTCCCAATATTTACAATTTCTCATTCACTTCGATTAAAAATATGCACACAGCAGATTTCTCAACCATATGATGCTAAAAACTATAGCATGGACTATCTGTATATACTAAGCTGTAAATCAGAAATAGCAAAAATGCTGGATGCTAGATTCAGGAACTTCTAAAAAAAATTAACGCCAACTGAACAGAGAGAAATTCTTATAATATTTTGATCCTTTACTGATTATGTTCCTATTTTAGCTATGAACAGCACTTCTTCTCATTTTGAGAACTCCTGACTTTTCCATTGATTTGAATAGTCTCCGGAAGAGATTTAGAATCTAAATTTTCCTTTGTTTCCTTCTTGTAAATACGATAAACAAAAATCCTTAAAATGTACCTGAGACATGAAATGTTGGAAAAGTACCTTTGACATAATTTTATATATTTCAGACAAAGTTTGCTGAAAAGCGGATTCAACATTCGTAGAGTCAAATGCAGACGTTTCAACGAACAGAAGTCCTTTTTCAGATCAATTATATTCGTGTTTATCATCGAACGAAATAAGTTAGTACCTTCTTTGTTGGCGAGAATTTCAGCACTTTCAGTATTGACTGACCTCAGATGCTTCAAGTCAAGTTTATTGCCACATAACATGATGACTATGTTGGAGTCAGCATGATCGCGTAATTCTTTCAGCCATTTCTCTATATCCGAAAATGATTCTAATTAAAGTATTAGCATTTAGATAATTTCACGTTGGGAAAGAAAGTTACCTGTTTTCGTTATATCATAAACCAAAAGAGCTCCTACAGCACCGCGATAATAAGCACTTGTAATTGCACGATAACGTTCCTGTCCTGCCGTGTCCCATATTTGAGCCTTCACGGTTTTACCTTCAACCTATGGCAAATACATAAGGAAATAAATTAAGTGTAACTAGTGTTTATACCTCCATGCTTCTGGTCGCAAACTCCACCCCAATAGTCGACTTGGACTCAAGGCTAAACTCATTTCGAGTAAAACGGGACAAAATGTTTGACTTGCCAACACCAGAATCCCCAATTAGTACGACTTTGAAGAGATAATCATAACTGTTTATCCATAATTAAGTGGAATTAAAATAAGATTAAGAAGACGAACTCATCTGCATCAGCAGACATCTGCCCTGAGAAGGAAATCTTAATAGAATGGGAGGAAGAAGAAACGTCTCTCTTATTTTTGTTACGCGAATTAGAAAAGTTTGGCTGTTTGCTGCATGCTCGTTGTTTTTTGGAAACCACACCTGTGGCAGCTTTCACACACCCTAAATTATAATGGTCAAAAATTCAAAATTCGGACGTTGACGAATAGTTCGTCACTTGAACTTCTCACTCCGCGCATTTCTTGTAAATGCGAACTGTAAAAAACGTGTAAACTGCAGTAATTTGATCGGAAACTGTATTCATCAACTCTTACAGCAGAGATTCGTTCTCGCGACGAAGGTTTACGAGCACGAAGTATGGCCGAAGAACTCAATGAGATCAAAAAAAAATTTGAGGAATTCCTCGAAGAAGTCCCGGAGGTGAGCAAATACAACTCAAAAGAAACACTTCTGACTTTTTTCCGAATAAAAAGGAAAGATCGCTTAGGACGACGTACAATCCTGGGTGTACTCACGTTGTTGTAGATCTTGATGAACTTCGAGCATTCGATCGGAAATTCGCGAATCGGTGAGACTCTATTTCTGTTGAAATTCCTATCTAAATCGCTACTTTAGACTTCTTTCGTATCCCGCTACGTATTATCAAGCAATGGAAATTGTATTTGGCCAAAGAGAACAAGAAAAGAACCAAAAAAGTTCTGACCAAAAGATTTTAATAAGTTTCTGTGGGAGGTAATTCAGTTCACGGAATTATCAGTATTAAACTTTTGTATACGATAGTTTCGGTCAAAATCACGTATCTCCTCGCGAACTTCTTTCATCTTTTATGGGGAAGATAGTGAGTGTAGATGGCATTGTGACAAAATGTATGAAGCATGTTCTTGTAATTTTCTATTATAACAAATTTCAATTAAATATCAGGCTCCATGGTCCGGCCTAAAATGGTGCAAAGCTCGCAATATTGCACCGAGACAAAGTAAGGATGAATAATTTACACGAAGTGTAAACCTTATACACAATGACATGTAGAGAGTTAACTCGTGATTCCTACCCGGATTTCACTGAAATTTATGGGAAAACTAATTTAAGGACATATCGTACCAGGTACGTTTTTATTTTCAACTTCCAATATTTTATCCCAAACAAAAATGGTAGAGATAAAGATGGAAATATTCTGATCACAGAGTATGGACGAGAATTCAGCGTATACCGCGACAACCAAAGTATTACAATTCAGGAAATGCCAGAAAACGCTCCTGCAGGTATGATATTCACATGACAAGAACCCATCTGAACTTTGCAACTTAGGTCAGCTACCAAGATCAGTCGATGTAGTACTAGAACGAGACTTGGTAGATAAGTGTAAGCCGGGAGATAGAGTCAACGTTATTGGAATTTACAAGGTATCGAATTTTCGAGGAATCATTGCCATGCTAAAGATTTTGAAAGGCCATTCCAACCACAACGATAAATTCAGGTATATTCCGCACTGCCTTGATCGCATTAAATGTTCGACAACTTAATAAGGAAGTATCACGTCCAACATTATCAGAAAAGGTTTATTTATTTTTTAACGCTTTTCTATGTTCTGATCATTCAATAGGATATCGAAGCAATGAAGAAACTCAAGAATATGGCTGCTGAGCAATTACTAGAACTATTGGGTAGATCATTGGCCCCTTCAGTTTGTGGACACGAGGTGCGCTCTTTGTTCATATTCTGCAGGCGTTTCATTATGCTTTGCTGTAGACTTTAAAACAGGCTCTCATTCTATTGTTACTCGGTGGTACTGAGAAAAATTTGCATAATGGTGCTCATATTCGGGGAGATATCAATTGTCTATTGGTTGGGGATCCATCTGTTGCTAAGTCACAGCTTCTACGCTGTGTAATGCGAGTTGCACCGTATGCTATCAGGTTTTCTCATTCTTTTACGTAGTCGAATGTTTTGAATAATTTTTATGCGCAGTACAACTGGACGAGGTTCATCTGGTGTAGGTTTGACAGCTGCTGTAACGACCGATCAAGAAACTGGAGAGCGCAGGCTTGAGGTATATTTTCGAAATACTCATGAATGATCAATGATTTTAAGTGTAGGCTGGTGCAATGGTGCTTGCGGATAAAGGCGTTGTTTGCATTGACGAGTTTGATAAAATGAGTGATGCAGATCGAGTTGCAATTCATGAAGTCATGGAGCAGCAGACTGTCACAATTGCAAAGGTATGCCACTCGGATATAAATGTGTTTGGCCATAATGAGCATTTTTTAGGCTGGCATACATGCCTCCCTGAACGCGAGGTGTAGTGTTTTGGCGGCAGCAAATCCTATTTATGGCAATTATGATCACAGCCAGGGAGTTACTCGAAACATAAACCTTCCAGATTCCCTGCTGTCGAGATTTGATATGCTCTTCATCGTTCTTGATAATTCTAATCCTGAGGTATACAAATACATTTCATTCATCTTTGTTCTTTGATTTAGTCCTTTCAGATTGACAGGAAAATTTCTACACACGTACTCAACTTGCATTCGACTAGAATTGTTCCCCTGATGGATAGTGTAGACAGCGAGTGTGCACATGAAGATGTAAGAGATACCATACTTTTTTGCTGGAACTGTGAAAGAATACTTACGTGTTTAATCAGGAAGATTTTATGTCTCAAAGGAAAGGCAAAGAAGGTTTTGCTTCGAAAAGTGAACTTCTCTCCCGGCGCTTCTTGCAAAAATATCTACACTATATACATAGAAAATATTTAAACGTCGGACCAGAACTCTGCATAAGCGCAGAAAGTTTTATTGCCGAACAATATTCACTCTGGCGAAGTAGCAAGGTATAGGATGTGTGCTCATTATTTTTATGCACCATCTAAAGATTGAAGCAGGCTGATGACATGAGGAATAGAAGAAGCATTCCTATTACTGCTAGAACGCTGGAAACGTTGATTCGCCTTTCAACTGCTCATGCTAAAATGCGTCTTTCAGGAAAAGTTGAGAGGATGGATGCCATGGCGGCAGTTGAGATAGTTAGACATGCAATCGAAGCTGAAGATTTAAAAAACGCCGCCTCCTTCAATGATGTAACTAGATCGGATACGGGAAGTACGTTTACAGCTTTGAACCATGAAGACTCCAAAATTCTGAAAATTCTAAATCTTAGTGAAAAATCGTGATGAAAGAAGAACAACTTTTGAAGAAAAGTTCAGATGGTGAGTCTTTCAATTATTCTTTAATTGTAAAAGAGTTATTTTTTTACTTATTAGTCTCGTCCATCGGAGGGAAACCATCGAACTAGAATCAGTTTTGGGACTGGGCAGAAGCTGTGACTTGAACGATGGGGAAACAGAAGAGATTATAAAAAATATGCAGGTATTGAAAATCTCTTACAACTTATCCTAAATCAAGCATCGAACTCTAGGAAAACAACCGTCTCCTTGTGAGTGAGGGAACTATCCATTTAATTTAAAATGTCCATCTTTGCATCTTGTAATTTCATTCCAAAGTCTTTCTACCATTTACGTATCGATCAGTCACTGATTGTTCTCAAGCATTTCCTCTTTCTGTTTTTTTTCGTAGCTCATTCATAGCAACCTTTCTTAACTAGGTAACGATAACCTTTCATTCTTACGCCAAGACTGTATATAATAATAAAAGAAATCGCAGTATATCGCAGTCTGAACGACACCACTACACCATACGATCCATTGGCGGTAGCCAGATTCTGTAAAGAATCGATATATCCAATTCAATAAGTAAAGAGCTCTGTATCCGCCCAATAGAAATACATAGTTTCCTGTGAGCGTGTCTACATTTTTGGTGCGCTGAAGTAACACCAACTGTGGCAAAATTGCAACTGCTTCCAGATAAATTGAGAAAGTCCACAGAATTTCGGGAATCGTAAAATCATGGTTAATCACCAGCGCGAGAATTAAACACGGCATTATTAGGAATATAACACGAAAAGTATCTTGTTCCTTATCATAAGTTTGGCGCACTACTCGATGAAACCGCATATACCAAATGATGCAGCAGCTACTACTTATAAAAAATAGTTTCATGACCGTATTGTAAATACTAATGAACGAAAAGAACAAATCGAGATAACGAGACATAAATATGATCCCATACAGCTCTTGCGTTTTTAAAGACACACCCGCACAGTTCTTTGTTGCATGTATTTTCAACAGGAGGACCTATGACAACAAAATTTGAAAAAACAGCTTTTGGAAATTTAGTCAAAACGTACGAATATGCTGAGGAGGTGAGTCATATCACCGGCTATGAATTCATGAAGTTAGAAGATGAAGCGGAAATCTTTATTATGAAGGTAACAATTACTTACCAAAACGGAAGATATTCATGGTATCTTTGCGGTGTATAGCAGGCTATCCTTTTTAAAAATCACACTCTTCGAATACTTATATTTTTGCTATTTGATATTGTTATAAGAATGTACTTAAGTAATTTGTGTTGCTTGTCCTTTAATCGCTCGGCGAGCAATATCTTTGGATAAGGAACGCGTACACAACTCTCTAAGACACACAGTGAAGAAGAAGATCCGCGAGTCTAGCTTTCTTAGAAATTTCCTTTCTTATGCGATTCTAGAGTAAAAGTCGGGTAATGCGGATTGCAATTGCAATTGCATGAGGGAGGCGTTTCCGATTTGCTTTGTCTGCTGGTTTGCAAAAAATTTTGACACTCACACCCCAAACGACCAACTTCGGAATAGAAAAGTTCATCAAGTACAGAGACGAGACTCAGAGAGTATGGGAAAAAAAATTGTGCAAAAGAAAACAGGTCGCAAAGTTCATATCTAACACGCTTGTTCAGGTCGGAATCTCAAGAAACTGGACGAATTCGATCATTTGATTATATATAATAATATTTATACGGAAGAGAACCTGTGGAAGTGGGTTAAACATTCTTTACGGACAGCATGCTCACACAATGTAGCCCGAGAATGCGGTTCTCTACTTCAATTGAAAGACAGGTGCGCGCTCAAAAGCTTCAGAAGATAAAGTGCAGTGCTCTTAGTAATTTTGCGGAACCTGAATTTATTATTGCCCTCGGTGCGATTGGAACTTGTGCGGCCATAGGAAAGCGTTTCAGCCAAAATACTGGAAGAATTGAAAACACCGATAAGTTGTCCGAAGACCCACCTCTGTGTGTGTCTTCACCTAGCGTTTTAGGAAAGAAAAAAATATTTTCTTGGGGGGCTGCAAGTAACAAGGGACCTCGGGAATATATGGAAGATACGTGGTGCGTCAAAGAAAAGAATGGAAAGCCGTTCGCAGACTTCCTATATGCTGGAGTCTTCGATGGCCATGGCGGAGTTGGAAGCTCAGTTTTTTTGAGGGAGTCTCTTTTCGGAATATTAGGTAGATTTTTTAGTAAGGTCTCTGCAGTACAATTTGGGATGAGCACAGAATATTCATGCACAGATCACATGCTTAAAGAAGCTTTTCAATATGCAGATGGCCTACTAATTGATCACATCTCAACCTTAGGTGATCCGGAGTGTTGGAGTGGAAGCACGGCAACAGTTTGCTTTGTCAATAAAAATTGCCTCATATGTGCAAACGTAGGAGATAGCAGGGCTGTATTGGCCCGAAATGGAAAACCTATCGAATTGACACAGGATCATCGTCCACTTGGAAGTTCAAAATCTGGAAGATCTGAGATTGAGCGGATCAATGCCTCAGGCGGATGGGTTGTTCAAGGTAGAGTCTGTGGAATCTTGGGAGTGAGTCGAGCTTTTGGAGACTATGAGTTCAAGGGAGGAAGAAAAGAACTCTTAAATGATTTATGCGCGAGCTCAGACAAACAGGCACTAAGAGCAAACATGGAATTTCCACCTGTGGTTGCAACACCAGACTTTTTTGAAATAAGTTTAATGGCAGAAGATGAGTTCATAATTTTGGCCACTGATGGTATTTGGGACACGATGAATAGTGCACAAGCTGTGACTTTTGTGAGTAGTACGTTGAAAAGAGACCCAACTATCACAATGAATGAACTTGCTTCTGCGCTTGTGGAAAGGGCACTGCGTAGTCGTTCTCAAGACAATATTGCTTGTGTGATCATTGACTTGCGATAGATAACTTGCGATATGTTTTGCGATAGATAGTTTCATTGTAAAAAATGAAGAAAGAACCGGGTTGCCTCTCATTCCATCTGCGACCTCTCATTCCCTCTGCGAACGGAAAGAACCTACAATCTTCCTCAACTCCTATATTTATTTATTTATTTTTAGAATGCCACAAATATTTGCATGCTCTTACCTGCTCGGAAGTATTCCACTGCTTCTCGCTTGCCGAACAAGCAAAAATCATGATATAATTCTTGACAAGAAAGATTACTCCTCAAAGAAGGTTTTTTTTAATATTCACACCTGATTTGTTGTTACACACGCAAGATTATGAAGTCCCGATTCTGCAAATGGCGTGAGAGCTTCGTACTGTGTTTGAAATATAAGACTTTCAACTCTTAGAAAAAGAGAAAAAATATTTTACCACATAATAAGTCTTGCTTTCAATATCAACTGTACTCATGTTTACAACTTCTTCATCTTCGATAGCAACACTATAAAATTAGGGTTGTAAAAATGTGTAAACGTATCAAATCTGTTTAGCAAATCAGTGTACCTTCCTGTGATTGATGGTGATATTGCGTTAAGAACATCACTGAGAGATCCCACTTCCTCAATTGAAGGAAATTTTTTAGTTATCATTAATTTCGTCGTTGGGATTATGATTATTTGCACACTTCCGGAATTTTTCTCAGCAAACTGAACTTCCAGCGTAGCCTGTAAAATAATGTTAGATTCAATGGTTTACACTCTTATTCTGTTACTTCATCACAGCGCGGTTGGCAGTAATTACCACTCCTTGCATTACTCACTGGAATCTACAAAGCATTTAAATGAATCTTGGTACATTTAATTATAATAACCTCAATCCAATCCAGTGGCAGAGCGATAGAATATGGATTTAAAACTCCAGCTCTTAATAATAATATAAGAATGTAATTGAGCCTAGAAATATGCTGTTACCTTAGAGCAGGTGTTCTTGATTTATCAGCAACAAAATCAACAAAATCCGTCTACATTTTAAATTTTAAAAGATGAATATGGAGGTAAATATACAAGATTACACACAATTGATTCAGAACCCCGGAGATAAGCTCCGACCTGTAAAAGCCAAAGTAATATTGTAAGTTTATACTAGCTAGGTACGTGCAAGTGATTCATATATTTACCATTTTAGATTCCTACTTTGACGAAATAAGAAAATTTAGATTAGAAGTAGTAATTTAACATAAGTAGTAGGTCTTACCTCAGGAGATGCATCTGCTGTAAATGGTGTAAATGCACATAGACCAGTTATCATTCCAAGTAATTTTCTCCTCGTTGCATTTTGCTAAAATAAGAAAGATGCTGAAAACACGTACAAAAAAGTATTCTATTTTACCTCTGATCCCTCACATTGCAGTTGCTTGTGTGTGAAAGTAGGCTGTTCGTACTTGTCGGCGCAGACGTACTTATGCACTTGCCGTCTCGGTCGCGAATCCTGAATAAACACGTTACTTGCAAGTAGCGCACGTGGGACACTTGAGGTCATCGTAGTGGTGTTCAACATATTCGCGCAGTTAAAAGGCAAAAGATACACAAGCCAATTTTCAAGGTGCGAATAACCAAAATTGCAATCTAGTGTAACTTGCCGACGTCCTTAACCTGCTCGGCCACTGTGGGGTGAGTTCCAATCTTCCAAAATGAAAAGGTGAATATGGACGCGAGAAAATTTTCATCTGGGTCGTGAAAATACATTTCAAAACTAATAAATAAATAAACATCGAGAGAGTGATTTGACCGATCAACGGGTAAATGTTTTCATGAAATACTGGTTGTGACATGACCTTGAAATTTGTAATGTTAAGACAATCCATAAATGCCTAAGGATGTTTTATAAGAAACTTTCCTTGAATTAAAGCTATAAAATATCTCATTCAACATCATCACAACTATCATAGCTTAATCCTAATTGGATAACTTGAAAACTTGTTGTACTTCTCTGAGATTCGGCATTAACACCCGTCTCTCTACTTTTATCGTTTATATCGTTTTGTGTCGACACGGTGTTTCTATTCCAGCGCTTCACTATACTTTTCCTAAGCATATTCCAGCTGTTTTGATTGAATACTGTCGGCCTTGAATTTCCCGACTGTGCTTCTCTTACCTTCACAGAAGTAGATCTGGTATCCAAGTTAGTACTTTGCAATTGAACTCCAACTATGATTTCACTTTCAAGCATCTTAGAAGACCCATATTCTTTGCAAAATAAATCTGCCAAAACAACTGAGGCTTCACTTGTCACTATTCCTTTCGATGCAGTGTAACTATCAGGTCCAAAAGATTCAGATTCTTCATACCATCGTATACAAAGAAGCTGACGTTCTGGATCTTCCACAGCAAATCTTAATTTTCGTTTATCCCCTATTTTTCCTTCTATAACCTTTAAGTTTTTTTGCTCTGATTCCGCTTTAGAGGAGAACGTTGGCCAATTCACTTCCAGCATCAAATTTCCTGGGATTTTAGGAAAAATTTCAAAAGACAATATGGTAACCTTCAGGACAGATTTTCTCCTACTCTTATTTGTTGCTGGGAGCGAATATCCGGTTCCTGGGATCGGCACAGTGATACTCCGGGGCCATACAAGATAAGAAGCTATCAATGCAGTTATATATGAACGCAATCGTTGAGAGAGGCCTGGAAGCACAGTGATGTCACCACCTACTACTCGCAAATCGAATTGAAGTTGTGGATCATCCATGAGAGCAATTGTAAGCGCACCAAAACATGGAAATACTCCGATTAAGGGCGCAAATATGAGTCTTAACGTAAAACTGCACTGAAGTTCAGTTAGAGATACGGGCACATTGAGTGTATCTTGTGCAGCACGAATACCAAGAACAACGTCAGGATCTCCAGCCCAGAAAACTTTGATGTCAATCTCAAGTGCTCCTTCATCCTCAGTCTCATAGACTTTGACTGCTTTGATTTTCGCTGGAACGGAACCGAAACTAAATCGTTCAAACTGGAGTGTCGTCAAGAATGTAGGTCTCGTGGATTGAAGTATTGGATCTAAACTTTTTCTAATGACGTTACTTGTTGCTTCATCAAGATATGGCCAAGCTGCTGCAACAACCTTATTTATCCAACCAGCATTCTCGAGATCCTGAACAGCCAACCAACCGGGAAAAGCACCAAATGACTTTTGGATTTCTGGTTCAGTCAAGGATCGTAAGTGTGCAAGAACTTCTCTGTTGATCATCTTCTTATTTGCTTCTTTACTCTGAATTTTTTGGAAGGAAGTGAAAGTGATAGCTAATAAAATACCGATGACAATCCCCATTACTAGGCTATAAATTCCAATATGATCCACGTAATTAAAGGCTAAATCGCTATTGTAATTATGAGTTACTCCATTGCTCGATATTGCGCTTGAACCTATCGTATTTGTGTCTGTGTGGGAGACACCAGTGTTTTGTCTATTGAATTCTGAAATAGACTGTGGAGGCTCGTGCCTGCGGCTCACAATATTTGATAAAGCATCTGATCTTAGTGCTGATAGTCGCACAGGAAATGATTCGCCCATAATGCCCATAATATTTCGAGCAATTCTTTTTTTTCTTAGATGCGAGAGTAAGCATGACTTAATATTATCTCCACTCCGACCCAAAGGTTTATACATTTTTTGCACTTTCTATTTCAGACCGAAATCGGAAAGGAGCACTACATTATTTTTTTCCATCCAAAAGCTTTCAGTACCTCTAGAATGTACAGAGGAGATTAGCTCTACCGCTTGCCTTTCGCAAGGAGTAACACGGTTCACTCAGATCATAAGAAGCAATATATGAATGTTGACGTATAAATAAATCAGAACCTCGAATACTCTAGGTATGATTTAATTTATTGTGAGATTTGAGAGTTTTTCGCAGAATTTGTCGAACTTCACTTGCCGAATTGAGATTTGAAAGCGTTGAAGTATCAAGAATTTATCTATTGGGATGTCGGGATGTGTTAGAATATATTTACGTTTTTTTCATTTGTGAGAACGTTCTCTAACTCTCTCACGAACATTCACTACCGTTACTGACAACTGACTGACCTTTACTCTTGTAAAAACTGAAATTTTTGCCAAATAAAAATAAAACGGGGGTATTTTAGGGTTTTGATTCTTTTTTTTCCTTCTTTGAAGGAAAAACCAGAGGAACACCACCTCGCGCTGTGTATGTGAATACCCCGCCATCCACCTGCAAAACCACTTTTCCTTTCCTTTCTAAATACACGTAGGCCCAAACTTGTTTTACATCACAAAGATTTTGGACAAGTTTATTACGTTAGAAATGGCCTCCACACAGCAGCCGTTTTTTCTATTTGTTAGGAGTCGTGAGTCGAGGTCTCGAGCAACTCATTTTTAGAACAATCTAAATTTTAAAAATTCAAAAAAAAAATCAAATTTTAAAAATTTCAAAATATCCAAAAAAAACGTGCAACATCTAACTATCTTGTAGTTGAATCTTGAGTACGCTACCGTACCACTGTTTGGAAAGGTATTAGCATCGCCTTTCTCCATTTCCTACTGCATTAATCCAACCGGTATAAGTCGATTTAAGGTATCAAAGTTGTCAAAATTAAGCTTTCTTCCCTAATAATTTACATATTTTTAGCACCTTTCTGAAGTATTAGGCTAACTTCTATTGGATTCATTGGCGCCTTGCCTGCGCATATAAATGCATTTATACCAGGCAACGTGGCGATATGATTATCACCCTCAACGCGCAAAGTTCAACGAAGACCCACGTCCCACTTCAGACGGAGTCTATTTGTACGGTTGTATCAGCAAAATCAAAACTTTTCTCTTCAGAGAAGGCCAAGTTCCAAATTTTTTGCAAGAGAACTCAAAAGAAAAGATTCCGAATCTGAATGAAATAAATAGTATTTTACCGACAATATTTACCTCATTAGATGAGAAGATTAGGCTCGGAAATAAGCTGTTGGAGGATGTCCCATTTCTGATGAGAGTATTGCAGTACCCTTTTAAGTGTAGTCTCACATTTTCTGATATGGATCAACTCTGGAAAAATCTTGTCTTTATGTTGGTATGGCTGATTGACACCCAACTATACCGAGACAAGTCTAAAGAGAAGGTGAAATAATTCATTTATCCTTCAGTTGAGGTGTTCATAAAGTTTTATAGAGCGATGTTACAAAAGATGCTCACTTACTCTTTACGATTAAAATGCTACAGATGTATAAGGTATGGGAGTTTTTTTCGAGGTAGTTTTTCCTCAGTCATGAAAGCAGAGTTTCCTTGGCGGTGTGGATTTTGATAATTACTTGATGATCAAGTCGTTTCGAGAGTCATGTGACAAAAAACTCTCTCACGCAAGAATCACTATCAGCAAGTGTACAAAGGTATAATACGTTAAGTAGAATAAATTTTGTAATTAATCAATCAATTCAGGAATGTGATGAAATGAACAAAAGCTTGCGATATTTCATTCCGCTTGTTACTAGTATAAAGGAACAAAATCATGTTAAGGTATGTATTTAGGATATCCCGATACAGGTAGCCAATTTTATATGGGTGTTTACTTATCTACTTCTCCAATCCAGCTTGCTTTGGAGCATAGAAAAAAAATGTATGTCAAGTCAATTGCTAGTAACTTAGAGCAAGTTTCTCTGCTGAAATCAAGTATTGATGACCTGCAGAGTAGGCGTTGGATGAGAGAGGTTTTGAGAGATAATTTCACCTCCCTTCCCTTTTTCAAACTCATATTTACAGGAAAAATTATCGTATAAATTACGGGAGAACGAACATATAATCGAATCAACACACATGATGGACAAAAATGGAAGCTCGGAGGTAATCCCATTAATTTCACTACCATTTCCATATTCCTCAATTCTTTCTTGCATAGTTCCAAAGCAAAAGCGACTCTCCAGAATCATTTCTTATTCAAAATATCATCGCTGAAAGAAAAAAGACCCACGATTATTTGAAATCTTGTGCAGACTCATGCTTAGCAACCAGGACAGATTTGCAAACCCTAGTGAAAAAGTATCAAGAGCATGTCAAGTTAATAGCTAGTTCCACTCACTTTCCTGATGAATTGAAGAAGATCAAGTATACTTCATTTACGCTGGACTTGCTGATTTCGGTGAGATATTCTAGAGTTACTACTTATTATCTCACATTTAAGTTCAGAAATTAAAATTTGGAGTCGATCATATTGCTCCCATTACCGATTTTAATATATTTCTTAACTCGTGCGCACACCAGTCAAGGTTTGTGTATCCATTCAGACATTTGAAAATAAGATCTCATGAATTTTAAAAGGAGCATTGAAGCAGAAAGCGTGAAAATGACCGAAGCCTTGTATGGTAGCCATAAATTGGCAAAAGAGAGGTTTGTCTTAAAACTTGTCCTGGCATTCACATCACATCAAACAATTACAGGCGAGAAGAAATTATGTCAAAAGAATACCTCCTATCTGACTCAGAGACTCGCTATCAAGAGCAACGAGGAGAAATTGATCAACTCGTCGCAGAGCTTCTATCAAATATAAAAGATAGAGAAGGAGAGGTTCTCACTTATAAAACGTCTAATTATTGATTCATTTACTAAACCATCGATTAGGTGAATGATCTTAAAAGTATAAATAGAAATCTGGCGCAAAAAAAAGATCATATCGCACAAAGATTACATGTAAGCTCTTTCCTTTTACCGGAATTTGTGTTTAATGGTAAAGCACAGCATGAGTACAAGGAACTCACTCTAACCTGCCAAAACGATAAGGCTCAGGCTCAGCGCCTTCTTCTAACCTCCCTAGATGCTCTCATGATTCACAAACAAGAATTACAAGTTATTCTAAAATTCTGACGATATCAAAAGGTATATTTATAAAAGTTTTACTACCATTGGTACCCTGTACTGGTACAGGTACATTGTATACATACTCATTCTCTATTTCAATTTTTTGCACTTTTGAAAGCATGTTTAAGCTCTTTTTTTGCTGCCCGAGCATCTCTACGTCCAGCTTTTACCCTGAGCTTGCGTATTTTTTTTTCCTCCGGAGTTTCGCCTTTTCTTCCTATATCTGTCCTCCATATTTCGCTTTGCATCTCTTCTATTGAGTTTACCTCGGATGCTGAAGCTGGGCTATTTGTAGCGGCATAATGTACTTCTTTTCCATCCTCAAATTTCAAGCCTTTTTCTTTTTTCAAATCGTCTCGTCCATCCGCCAGAATCTCTGGGACATTATTTAATCCTATCTCATCTGTAAAGTCGTCGTTTTTATCGTTTTTACTTGTGAGGCGCACTTGATTATTTACTTCATAACATTTTCTCAATCGTTGCTCACTTTTATTCACGAATTCAACGTCGTTTGCAGGGCAATCAAGACAATTAGGCCTCGAGTTCTCAATAATTTCGTACTGCCACTTCACCTCTTCCCCGCTCTCAAGAATATCAATTTTTTTCTTTAAAACACTTGGAAGTTCAATATCTCCATGCAACTGTGGCACTCTATGAGAATCCCTATTTTTGGTACTATAAAGTGCAAAGATGTGCTCAAAGTTGGATGCAACATTTGAAGAAGGAGTGCTTCCTCTTATATATGGTGCTTTTTTCTTTACTTTTTTTTCTGTGCTTCTTTTTTGTGAAGGCTCCATTTTGCTCAATTTCTCTTGATCTGTATTCTTCATTGCTTCAACAAAAAAATCATCCCCAATATAATTGTCAAAATCATCTATTTTTTCACTGACTTCTACTTCATTCATCTTAATCATTAAATCATCAAGATCATCAATAGCTACTTTCTTGTGTCTTTCCAAGCTAGTTTCAGATGTTGAAACGGAGTTCCCATGTACAAATGAAGCAATACTATTTCTAGAATCATCTGACGACTGGCGCATCGTACGTAAATGCTGAGTATAATCATATCCATCATCAATAAAACCAAGTCCAAGCAACTCAATTCTCTTTGTAGCAGCCAAAGGTTCTTTTGACCCCTCGTGAAGGTCATTGATACCTGAAGTATCGGTTTTACTTTTTGATTTGACCAATACTGAAGTATCGCCCGATTTAGGTTCACCAGTAACTGAACACGAGGATTCTGTCGGTATCAACTTATATGTAACAGCTTTTTCTTTGTCAATGAAAGCAGTTTTAACTCGACCCATCTTTAAATACAACTTCAATCGACTATGCAGAAGATTGAACGATAAATTTTCTATATATTCTAAAGATGTCTCCTTGGAGATCCCCTCTCTCTCACACTCAACTTTACTTTTTTACTTTAGAAAAATCTTATAATGTATCGAGTTGAAAATGGAGTTGACTATTATCTCTAAGCGCGTTGCGCCCAAGCATAGAAGGCTAGGGAATTCCACTGAAAGACTTTGAGAGTAAGAATTTTCAATTTCGTTTTCTGACTGCCAGAAAGCTCAGTCTTTTACTCTTCCCTACGAATTGCGTGTGAACATAAAGATGGACCAACTGGACCAACTAAAGTACTCAATGTGCACGTCGTCAGTTTGATGCAGTTTGCGAGTTTGCATACCTTTGCTTGGCACCTATTTTTGGAAAACCCTAAAAATGACAGAAAAAACAAGAATTTTAATTTAGAAAAAACGCATTTTTTTTTGTTATTTTTCATTCTTAGCTGCATGCGCTAGGTGAGGCCTTTAAATTTAATCCCCGAGAAATCATAGAGTTTTAAGACTAATAAAATAAATAACTCAACAGCATGTACTGTTTCTCGACCGATGAAGTAGAGCATGAAGTTTTCAAAAAGCTGGAGAAGCAACTTTCGGCTTGCGTTAATTTGCAAAATCCGTTCAGTAATTCTCAGCGGAAAACACAAAATGGACAGAAACGCGAAGATACAAACCTTCCAAGGGAATTCGAGAAAAGGCTATTTCAGAGTTCGCAATTCGTGTCGAAAGAAAGAAAATTGACTATTTCTGTGATGAGTAAGTGTCTGAGATCTGAAAATGAAGTAAGGGAAACTGGATATGTGGATAGTGTAAAACAAACCCCACTCAGTAGATGGGATGCCGAATTCTTTCAAAATAAGCAATTAGGGCTGCTGCCTAGATTTGGTGCTTACATTATTCAGAATGTTTATGATTTCGATTTCCGCCTGTTTGGGGCAACAAATCACGAATACTCTGCAGTTGAGCCTCGACAACGTCTCGTTTTACTGGTTGCAGCAGAAACATTCTTCTGTTTTAGATCGAAGAGACTTGAGAAACCTCTTGATATAAAAAGTAGAGCTGGAATTTACGTTGGTTGCTCTTGGAACGACTTTGAATTATTGTGTCGAGAGACTGGATTACAGGAATATTCCGCTCTAAATGCGGCTGGATTCTCTGGAAGCGTAATATCTGGTAGAGTTGCATATCACTTCAATTTTAATGGGCCTACAATTTCGGTAGATACAGCTTGTTCCTCGTCGCTTGTTGCACTTTCCGTTGGTATACGTAATATGTCGTATAGCTTTGACATGAATTCACTCGTATGTGGAGTAAATTTGCTCCTTTCTCCCTCTATTACTTTGCATTTTCTTGCATCTGGTATGCTTACTTTCGATGGACGCTGTAAAACACTCGATTCGAAAGCAGATGGTTATGTAAGGAGTGAAGGTTGTAGTTCCTTAATGTGTACTGAACAAAATGGAAAGGCAACTGGAAAATTAGTTGGAATACTTTCTGGTCTGGTAAACCAGGATGGACGTTCAAATGGATTAACCGCACCTAATGGAAACGCTCAAAGTGAATTGCTCTTTTCTTCCTTTACATCAATCGAGTGTGATAAAATAGAAAGTCTGCAAGTTCAGATGCATGGCACTGGAACTGCTCTTGGTGATCCGATCGAATCATCATCTTATCATACACTCTTTCATACCAAGTACAAGACTTTTTCAGCTATATTCTCCGCAGAAAAGTCTATTAATGGTCATTCTGAGCCAGCTTCTGGATTAAGTAGTATTTCAACTGCTTGCGAAAATTTATTTCATGAAAACACTCCAGAAATTAAGCACCTGTCAGAATTAAATTTGCATATCAAAAAATTAATTGATAGTCGAGGGGATTCAAGTAGTATTGAAGGAATATATTACCGTTCAAATTCGTTTTTGATTACTAGAGCAACGACCCGAATGCTCGCGTCTATAATAACATCATTCGCATTTCAAGGGACGAATTCATGTGCAATTCTATCAACTTTGCCATCAAATTCTTCGTATGTTCAGAAGATTGTCTGGAACTCGAACAAGCATAATTCATATTATTTATACGAAAAGAAATCTATTATCCCATGCTTTGATCAATATATTTCAAATTCGTCTCTACACCACAAATTGGAAATGATGACAACTACTTTTTCATTTGAGTCCAGATCATATGATGCGATTGTCAGGGATCATAAAATTTTAGACCAGATTTTATTTCCGGGAACATTTCATTTGGACCTGAGCGTGAGAGTCTGTGCACAATATTCCTCTAATGACCTTCAATCTAATCTAGGGAACGTGGTCTTCTGCGCTCCATTACTTTTGAAAGAAAGTACCAATTTCAGGTGCATTGTTAATTTGAAAGGAGATATCTCTATTGGAATAGATGAGGGGATGGGATTGCAGAAAAGAATTTTGCCACGAAGTTTTTCGAAATGCCGCTCGATTCGGCCATGCTTTGTCCAATCACAAACACAATTCAAACAAATATTCACTGCAATTAGTAAGCTTTTTCCTTGGGTATCTGAGCTTCGTTGTTCATTTCTTAAGGTTGTCTGCGGCAAAAACACTAAAGATGCTCTTTATCCTATAGCGTTAGATTCTACCTTTCAAGCATGTGTTGGGATACTTCGAAGAAAAGTTATTAGAGAGGCAGTATTTGCGAATGTTCCAGCCAAAAATAATGAAACTGAAGTTCCTTCAAGTATAGAAGAAGTAACTTATTTCGGAAATTTCCGCTCATCTGCCCAATTTTATGCGAGTGCAAGAAATTTGAAGAATGATCTCGATCACATCCAAAAATCTAGTGAGTTCACCATTTGTGTTAATAATACAAATAGAGCTCAAAGCTCTACATCTGGTGTGAGTATAATTGCACTAAAAAGTAGGGTGCTTTCATATCCGAAGTCGGTAAATTCAAAAAAAGTTTCTTTAATGAAGAAGTCACGGATATTGTATAGAAAAACAAATCTCGCGAGTACGTGTGTCAGCTATGCATCTAAAATATCGCAAGTCAATATAAACAAAAGTGATAGTAATATTACTCGTTGTGCCATGAACTCAGCAACAATTGTCCACATGCAGGATGCAAGTAAAAAACACTGTCCAATCTCAAGTCGCATTGTGAGTGTTGCTACCGGTCTGATGCACTTTGCTCTGTGCGGAGATCGTCGAAATAGTGATATGCACTTAAATACACAAGGCAACTGCTCTGACTTTGGTACAGTTGCTTCTTTTCCACATGATACGTCTTTACTAACTTCGCATCTGAGTATTTTGAGCGCAGCACGTGCAGCCGCAAACGAGGGTCACTCGAGCGGAACACTGAGTTCCGGAGACCTCCCGCTTGTTGCCACGAAGTGTATGTTGAGATCATCTTTTCCTTGTGATTTTGGTGGACTTCATCAGCATGGTACGCCATGTGTGGAACGTTTATTACCTTGTGTAGCAAAACCAAATTATACTGCATCCAATACAAAGGTCAATAAAGTCTTGGGCACTGCGTCTCACACAATGTCTGAAGCCAGATCTCACGTATTAATCACTGGTGGCTTAGGTGGGCTTGGTCTGATGACCACTTCATGGCTTTCGCAATCAGGTGGCCATCAGTCAGTATTGAGTAGTCGTTCCGGGCGCAATGATATTACTCCCCACCTTCTTCTCAGTAAAGCACATCAGCCGCACGTTATCCATATCATTCGTGGCGATGTCTCCATACGCGAAGAAATCTTTAGAGCCTCCAGTCATGGTATCATTTCAAACAGCGACTATCCAAAGTTAGCTGGTATTGTACATGCTGGTGGTATACTTAGAGATTGTGTTCTCCCAAAGCAAAGTATGTATACGCATCGTCAAGTGTGGTCTCCCAAAACTACTGGTTCCTTCCACGTGCAAAATTACTATGCTGGAGCTGAGCGAGGTTAGAATTGTTCTGTTCTCTTTTCTTCAGTCTCTTCTCTTCTCGGCGGAGCAGGTCAAGTAAATTACAGTGCAGCGAATGCCGCTTTAGATGCATCTGCACAGTATAACAGATCAAAAGGTGAAAGTGTTGTTTCACTTCAATGGGGTGCGTGGGAAGATACTGGAATGGCAGCTCGCAATGGGATTACACTTCATCGGGCAGTGCTGAGTGGAATTGGAGTAGTGTCTCCTGAAGCCGGACTTGCAGTTCTACATAATGATTTTTTTGAGAGTATGCATTCCTTTCATACCAAACACACAATGCCGCTCTCTGGCGTGTTTACAGGTGTCGCTTTCAGTTGGCCTGCGTTCATTGCAAGTGATAAGAAACCTGTTCTACGTGAGTT
>Ga0115000_10000988_pt1 | contig 25860 bp, 18 predicted proteins | sample ArcticOcean_MG_C_6_FD_89690 | JGI IMG/M metagenome (GOLD analysis project Ga0115000, IMG submission 89690) | Marine microbial communities from western Arctic Ocean - ArcticOcean_MG_CB8_128 | ecosystem: Environmental > Aquatic > Marine > Oceanic | place: Arctic Ocean: Canada Basin | collected... | reverse complement strand
CACCAAAGTAACCAGACTTACAGGTACACGTAAATGAACCGTCAGTGTCACCACAGTCAGCATTGGTATCGCAGTTGTGGGTACCAGCAGTACATTCGTCTATATCTTCACACGTTACAGTATTAAATTGACCATCCGTACCGCAAGTAGCAGTGCCACCTCCCCAGTAACCTTGGTTACATGTGACGACTACCGATTGTCCAGTCGTTTTTGTAAGACTGTAATCTTCTTGGTGGTCAGAATTGGCAACAGAAGCAGAACATGTCATAGGAGCACACGTTACAGGATTAAATTCACCATTGAGACCGCAAGTAGTAGTTAATGTCTCACTGTTTGCTTGATATCCTATGTCACAGTTGACTGATACCTGGTCTCCAGTCGTACCTGTAATACTACCAGCAGCTGCTTTGTTAGAATTGGCTACACTACCTGCTGGTGTACAAGTGTTGGCACTACAAGATAAGGTATTAAAATAACTACCCGTGCCGCAAGTAGCAGTGCCACCTCCAGAGTAACCATCATTACATGCGACGGCTACCAGATCTCCTGTCACACCAGTAATACTTTCAGCAGATGCTTTGTTAGAATTGGCAACAGCTGTTGGCGTACACAAATCTGGAGCACAAAGACCAGTCAAATCAACAAAACTTCCACTAGGTTGACAGAGCGTTGTTGTTGATTTGAAGTTTGCTTGATATCCTATGTCACATGCAACCGTAACGACTTCTCCAGTTGTACCAGTAATAGATCCAGCTGCGCTGTAGTCAGAATTGTCAACAGAACCACTTGGTGTACACGTTTTAGCAGTACACGTTGGTGCAACAAGAGTCCCAAACGCTCCATCAGTACAAAGTCGAGTACTGTTACCAGAATAACCTGTAGCACTACATGTTAACGTACAACTAGATTCACTGGCGACATCACCACAATCAGTAGTATAAGCATCATTACCAGAACCTCCAGTAGTAGCAGCAGTACACGGTGAGGCATTGTTTCCTTCCTCTTCACCACTTACATGACCAAGAGAATTTAACACTGTCAAAAATAAGAGAAAAATATTAACAATGTAGTACATTTTATTGATATAAATGATTCTTATATATACTCTATGTTTTACGATGAATACTACTATTGTTGATATTGTATATGTATCGGGTGATTACTATTAAGTGTCTCTGTGTCTCTTCCAACGATGTTTGCCTTGCTCTGTTTGGTCCATCAAATTTTGACCGGTTCTTGGTACCCCTTTGTGTTTGTTAATATATACCTGCTTCAACAGATTTGTGCATACCGTCGAGGCAAGCCAGACGACAAATTTTGTCTTGCTTGTCACGCTACAGTGGGCAACGACTGGTCGCACTGTCTTTTGTGTCATACCTGCAACCCACCCGATTTTGAACACCGTTTCTTGGGTTGTGTCTCAAAGCGTTGGTGGTGCTTGTCAACATGGACTGCTTTCATTGGGTGTATCGTATTGGGTCTGGAAACCTTTGGCAGTATTCTGTCTACCTCGTATTTGTTGCTTGCAGTGTACTATATACTCTCTGGTGATCTTCAGTAAGAGCTAATGTCACGAATCGGTGTTTCCTCTCCTCCTGTTGACGCAGTAGGTTTTGACTTTGTGGACGTAACCCTTTTTGTAGGAATTATTGTCTTTGTTATGTTCGCGTTGGGACACTACAGTTATTCAAAATTCAAACGCTAGGTTTGATGTACAGTCTTCTGGTTTGTTTGCTGTTGTGCTTGCGTGGTGTTCTTTGTGTTGCATTTTAGCAACCGCACCTCGTTTAAACTTCGAACCAAAGTACAGAATAAAATCTTCTTCGGAGCAGAGTTTGTCTCTCGTATTTTGAGTCAAACCGATGTCTTCTAGAATTTGTTGGGTGAATCCCAATTCTTTGAGTTGTTGAACAGACAATCCGGTGCGAAATACATCGTCTATGTTCATGTCAGTTTCGAGCATGGCGGTGGCGGAAAGATTCAAGAGAGTGTAGTCCTGCCACTGAAGGTCTTTGAAATGAATGGGTCTAAAACCCATTTCTCTTAAATTTTGAAACGTGAAACCGAACTTTGTCATTTCTTCGACAGTGTAACATTTCAAAGCCTCAAATTTAATTTTGTGTTCAATAAAGTCATTGGGTATGAATCCTTTGCTCTTCAAATTGTTTAACGTGTAACTACCGAGCATGTTGTTCAGTGACCCGTCGAACATACTACGGGCTTTGGTCAGCCAGTCTGTTGTGGTTGTACGCTGGTTGCGACGTGCTTCAAGTAGAGCAGAAATAGCAGTTTTTCGATCTAATCCAATATCAGCCAACATTTTAACAATAATACAAGTTTCTTGTAAATACAATATATATCTTTTATAGGAGTTATTAGTAATGTCTACGATGTAACAGCATTTCAAAACGTTGACCTGCACTACAGGAAGATTTGGCCGTTCCCACAACCATTGTGCGCCATTCGTCGAACATGGACCCAAGTTCAGTGTACAATTTATTTGCGTCTTCAGGTTGTGTATTACTGTTAAATGCGATTACCATTTTGTCTTTAACAAAAACTGACATTTCTTCTGCTTTTGCAAAAACATATCTTATTTTTTGTGGATGAATTCCCTTTTCTTCTTCTTGGTTGTCACGTCCTTGTGGGTCATATTGGTACCTTGCAGCGGTTTCTTCTCTGTTTCTAGTTAGTTGTAATCTGATTGGATCTCCCATGTATATATCTTTATCGCCGCCGTTGAACACTGTAACGATACCTCCTACTCGTGCTACAAATCCGTGGTCCTGTGTTTTCTCAGAAAATGTAGAAGGAGTTTCTGCAACTCCTATGAATTTGGGGTTCACTGTTGTCCTTGCGCCATTCATGCTTGTGAAACCATATGCATTGTTGGTATTGTATACGTTTTTTCCCATTGCCATGATAGCTTCTCCCACTTTGACATCAAAACACTCCTTGCCAACGTTTGCATGAAACGAATTTGTATGGAGGAATTGTCTATCTGTTCGACAGTTGATAACAAAAGCGCTACCTGCTACTCTTTTTTTACCGTTAAACGCATACATTATTCTGTTACTTTTATCATGTAGCAGTGTCCCTATATATTATCAGTTTCTTGTTGCAATGTTTCGACTCAAATTAACACATTAATATTTCAATATGTTTTTGAAGGGTCATTGCATCGGATACAAAACACGACTGATTCGATTTTCCGTAGTTAGATTTTCGTCCACCACAGTTTGAAATAATGCCAAGAGGAATATTATACAATATGTTTTCTGTTGAGTCGTCTTCGTCTGGCGCGTGTTCCGCGTACCCTGGTGAGTTGAAACCTTCCTTCCAAGGAAATCGTGTTGTTGGTTCAAATTTATAGTTAATAATAGGTAGTACTTGAATGCATTTTTTTGGGGGTGAATTCTCATTACCACCATTATCAACTATTCCACCTCGAACATTCCAATTGGATGGATATGTCCAAAAAAACCCGAGTGACACTACATCCCCCGTTCTTACAGCCGAATCGTTTAAAAAACACGACAATTTGCTTCTACCGTAACAGTCCACATTGACCACCATTTGTCTGACTCCAGGCATGATTGAACGCAACACGCCCATGAAACCCCATTCTTTTGCTTTGTTGAGCAACATATTCTTATAGTAACCCGGGCTCAAATCAGGATGAAGAGTGTATTCTTTTTCAGCACCTTCCCGAAGAATCTGGTTCAACAATGGCAAATCAGCACACTTGCGAAGTATTCCTTTGTTCTCTTTGTAAACAAACATTGGTGTTCCTTGGCGCCACATTTTTTGGTAACTTTCATGCAACTTGTAGTTCCTTACCATCAAAGGCAAACTGACGGTTGTATTAGTTGCCCAAGTCGGGCTATCACCACTGTCCCTGATATCTAGAGTGGCTGCAGTTGGAAATTGCCCCATACCAATATCATAAAATTGATGTTTTGCTTTTTTAGATGGTCGGTTGTAATCTTTGCCTGGTCTTTTCGAAGACATAGCCACTTGAAGTGCTCGATCTAGAGATGATGACATATTTTCAATAAATATAAACCATCATATATAGTAAACTTTCATTCTTTGCGAAATACTAGTTAAATTCGTACGGAGTCGCATTTTGTGTGGTGGTTTGGTTGGTTGCGTGGCGTTGCATAACATTGTACGTTTTCAACATTTCAACTTTATGTTTTGATAATTTTAACCACTCCGCAATTGCGACTCTGTTCACAGCAAGACCTTGCGTGCTAGAATGCGATCCTATCGCTTTTTCTCGGTAGACGGTTTGTAACGTCTGGGTGTACATAATTTCTCTGGCCAGTTCTCCTTTGGTATTTAAGCGATGTTTTTCGTAGTGTTCCATCAACATTTCCACGGTCAATTTTCCTATCCCTTGCCTTGTCATCTCATACTCCCTTTTGTACGAGGCGAGCTGTGCAACTGCTACTTCTCTGTGTAATATTTTGCCACTCAATTCTTGGTCAATGTCGTCTAACCGACCAACAATAGAACTGTGAGCATTTGTACACAGGAGACACTGGTGAAAATTATCGCTAGGGAGACGACAACTGTCATCGTCGGAACATGGAATTACAATACGATCCATTGATAAACCACAAGTGTCTTATATATACCAGGAATATTTGTCAGTTCACACATTTTTTTTTTTTTGGTTTGCAGTTCAGGTTATTAGGTAGGTTCGAGCTCCAATTCATCCGAGGCAACCAAAGTTGTTTCGTCCAATATAGCAGCACAAAAACTTTGAACGTCGACTCCGTAACATATACCTGAACACTGTTCCTTGACTATTGTACACCAAACACAGAAAGCAGTCACAAAGTCTGAAGGTTCGCCGTAGGGCACGTTCAAAAAATAGGTCTGAAAGCGGTGATTACATTGTACAACTATCGGTATCGGTATATTTTTTAGTCGATTAATGTGACGATGTCGGTGTTCGGACGGACAAAAACAGTAGCGTTTCCATTCTAAATCCAAAGAACCAAGGAAAAAACATACAAATTCAATCCACATACAATCTCGAATCAAAGGACGAGTCAACATGTGATCGTAAGACGAGTACATTACCAACTTGTGTTGGCCGACCAACAACGTAGGAGGCGCGAGTGCTCGTAGTACACCATGCGGACGTCCCTTGGCTAGTTGACAATCTCCTGGAAGTAACATCGCTCGCCAGACACTATTCATCAATTTTGCCCGAAAAGAGCGCACCCTTAATTGAGTGGCTTGTGCCTTGGCCCATTTTTCAAAGTAAAACCATTTGCTTTCACTCGATACAGCTAAAACCTGACGACGAAACGCTCGAAAGCGACTTGCAAACAGCATTACTGCTCGTGGGTGCACTCGAAATTTGGTACCTACTCCGTACCTCAGAGCAACGACGTCGAGTACGTCCGCTGAGTTAGTGAACAAACAGATGCGACGGGCCACACTCCAAACGTGCTGCAGGTACGTGTCGGCATGTGGAGACGGCGGTAGCGTGTGCCACTTCAATGCCAGTGCGTGCAGCGTAATCAAACACTCAGATAGACTGGTCAAATTTTCAGTAACACATATCAGCGATCTTTTTGCCCAACGCAAGTCTTCCACGCTCAAAGGAGGTCTATTGGGAAGTACATGCAAATAGACCAAAAAACAAAGACTAAAATGTGTCCAACCCTTCAGTATACCAGGTATTGCTATATCAAGGTCCCGTGCTACCATCAGTGCAGCCAGTTTTAAACTCACTGCTAATTTTTCAGTTTCGTCCAGTTTCATTGCATAGACGTCCAACAAATACAAAAAGAATTCGTGGTTGTTCCTAGGTTGAAATATCAATACCTGAGAGAAATTAGTTGCACGGGCAACAGGCAAAATAACGTTCGGCATATTGAGAAATAGAGCCAGGTATAAATACAATGGTATATGAATTAAATAACATGACTACAATTGAAATGAATGGAACCAAACAAACAGAAGTGCAAGCAGAAAGCGACGAAGAGGAAGAAATTTTTAACATGAAACTTGAAACTCAAGGAATGATCAGTGGCAAGCGCAATACCAAGAAAAAAAGACCGTGGTTCAAGTACGGGCTCATTGTTTGTGCCATAGGATTAATTAGCGTCATGGTTGTACAACTTCTGCAGCAATATGGGGATTGGATCGAGGTTCGTGTGTTTCCACCCCGAGTAACGGCGGCGGCGGAGCTATGCATGAACAATACAAAAAGTTTGTACCAAATGCAAGTATATTCTGTCACTGCTACCAACAACAAACACATCTACCGACTTAATACTACCAAACCGGAAATTGACTTGACCATAACAGACCCATCCGCTGACAAGATAGAATGGGACGAGGACTCAATCATATTGACAGTTGCATCAAGTTGTGTAAAAATTATTGTTTACAGTGTATGAATTAAAATACATTTTTTTTTTACATTTTTTATATTAATTTTATAATTTACCCAATTTATTTAAAACTGAATTCTGCTCTGAAAACGACCTCCAACGGCCGCTGTATACCCTGCCCGTTTTGATCTTAGTGACACAACAGAGGGGTGACTTCTATTATATCGTAAAAACATGAGTACAAGGATACCGACAACCAAGATACCAACACTGGTCGCGATAACCCAACCTTGTGCTGTGTCTTGTTCGTGTTGGTTTGTTGTTTTGGCTTTAGTAGTCGAATCTTTGTCGCTGTTCTGGAGCACAACATCTTCTCCAGCTGCATGAATTTCTTGTTGAATCGCAGCTGCCGCAGTCGCAGGTGCCTCCTCCGCGTTTGTTTGCTCCATTATTGAAGCTGGAAGCACGTAAAAAGAAGTGGAGGAAGAAGACGCAAGATTCAAAGTACGTAGACGCCTCTGCGTTTCACGAGAGTATGTAAATGTTACAGTAACACTTTGTCCTGCCATTGTTTGAGCATACAAGTGAACTCCATTTTCATAATAACCATCAGTTTGTACAAAAGGCATTGGAGCTTGAATAAGATCACCGAAGCTGTCTTTCTGTACTAGAGTTGATTCTGCTTCGTTACCAATTGTGATACGGATTTCGACAACCTTCAAGGTAAACCCGTGGCCGTCATCGTCTGGGATAGCAAGTTGAAAAATACTTTCTGCATCTATACCAGCTGTGTTACAAGCTGCACCGGTTTCCCCCACTCCAATTGTACATGCAACCTCAACCTCGATAGACTCGGCGTCAGCCGCTGCATCTCCCAATGGACATTGCATATTGGCAGTGAGACTGATAGGTGCCGCGTAATAATTGTTTCCTACTTTTTGTTGCAAGACGTAAGAGGTTACGGTTGTTTCACCATCATCCCCACCAAAGTCAGTACACGTGGTACCGACATTGCAATTCCCTGCAATGACAATTACACCAGTTTCACCGTGTGTATAAGTTGTGCCTGTGCCGCTCAAACTTGAAGCATAATTACTGAGAATGTTCACAGCGGTTGTTGTGTCAAAAGCTACGTAGTTGGTGGTAGCAACATTTACACCATCAGCGTCGTATTTATTCATTACTTTCATCACCATCTTGTAACCATCGCTGCCACCGTAACTACAAGTCTCCCATTCCAATTCTTTGATAAAAACCTGAAAGTCAACTTCTAGAGCAGCTGCGACTGCGATTTGAGCAGTAGCTGTGCCAATCTTTACCACTTCCAATGTCAAGGCCGATTCGCCACAAAACTCGGCATTGTCGTATTCTGTTCCACGTTTGTATTTGCGTGCTACTGTTACTTTACTAGAAAATTTATCTGTATCATCAGTGTTTGCTACAGCACCGCAAGTGTTAATTAATTTTAACATTGCACCGGCCGTTTTATTGAATACTTCGTTTGTTTTTGCGCCTACGGCGGTGGCGATGGTGCAGTCAGCCTTTGCACCATAACCATGACCCTGACCGTCCTCGTCGTTGCAGGTGCCAAACCAAAGCTGCGAATCGACGTGAGCCGTGTTTGAACTCCACTTTACTGGATCTCGGTAAAAATTTAGCGTACTGGTGTCTTTGCCGTACACGAACGATGCAATACGGTAGTCGAGACTGACTTCGTCTTCAATTTGCGTAGCACCACCGTCCAACGTATTGCGAACGCACCTGACTTTGAAGTTGAAAGTTTTGTCCGGGAAACTTGGGGTGGTGAGTACAATTTCCATAGGTACATCTGTTGTACAGACTTGAGCTGTATACTCTACAAAAGAGACAGTATCCGAAGCGACCCCAATAGCACCCCCCACATTACTGGTTGATTCTAGATAGTTATTAATCTTGGAAGCAATGGTAATATTTGCAGGGCGTGGATTTTTGAAGGCACAATCTTGGTCTGCATCCGGTCCACATAGAGGTTCTAAGGATCGAAACTGTCTCAACTTGAGAGCAAAGCTGTTGAATTCATCCCGCGCTAAACTTCCAGATTCTGGAATACGTTGGTATTGACCTTCCAGTGGAAGAACGTATTCTGCAGGGAGGGTATTTGCGTACATCAAATTCATGGGTCCAGCCCCGCAAAGCAATTTAATTTCAAATGTACGTGCAGTATTGTAATCGTCTTTTTTGTATATTTCAACTGTAAGTGTTTCGTCATTTATTGGGGCACCGTAAGCAAGATCGTTAGCGTGGCACAAATTTTCCCCGACAAATGCTCCCAGGTAAATGGTAAAAGTATTGCCTTGTGACAATTCTGGTCCCGATTCAATATTGGTCCCAACTTTAACACTGAATTTAAATGAATCACTTTCAGTACCAACCGGTTTAGTAAAAGTGAGTACTAAATTTTTGGTTTTATCCAAAGAAGCAGCGGCATCTGAAGATTCCCAAACAGGGTACAAAACGTGGCCTTTGGGAAGTAAGTCATCAATATAAGACTCCAAGACAACATGACTTGAAGGAAAAGTTGTCTCATGTGGTGTTTCTGAAACTTCAAAAAATGATTCACATTTTACCATACCATCTACGTTACACGTATTTTCTTCATTGTAAGGCCGTGCAAGTAGAACTGCCCCTTTGAAAGGCTCCGCGGAGTCGCTCACCTGAAATGTAACAATATGGTCTACAAAGTCTTGAATTGACTCCGTACTATCACAGGCTGCACTGTGTTTGATTCCAAACTCCAATACGAATGGAATAGCTTGATTGTCCGTAGCCCATTTGTATCGTGTATCATCTGTTGGACTGGTATAAACCCCCTTGTCCACATATTTCACTGTACACACACCGTTTGGACAGTCCAACCAAGTTTTACCAAAACTTGCTAAGCACTCTAATGGATCCTTACATTTTACTCTTAAACGACTTAAACCATCGCTGGTGGCCGTGTCTTCACTGGCTTTACCAGAAGTACTGGCTCTGTTCAACGTGACTTCTATACCTTCTTTGCCGTTCATATGTGATTGTTCAAATAATTCTTTCTCTGTTATACCCACCGACAAATCAGCTGCTTCAATTGAAATAGCTAAGTCAGCCGCTTTGTATTTAAAGTCGACCTCTTGCGTAACCGTTAATGTACCCGGTGCACTGTCACACACAGAATCTACGACGTATTGGTAGGTAACAACGAAAGGATCCTCACCACAAGTCATAGTCTCCTGTGCGGTAGCAAGACTAACAACATCTCCATTTCTGGTTGCAACAGGGGTATCAAAAGTAACCGATTTAGCAGTCGTATTAAAACCGTAGTATTTTACATTTACTTCAACTCGTGGTTCAATATCGGAGGTTCTATCTTGTGCGGCGGCGGCTGTTTTAGCTGTTAGTGTCGGAGTAAAATCAGGATCTGGAATAGTGCTACTTTTATCCATTTTGTATTCTTTTGTCACTAGGACGACGTGTTCAATGACATTTAAATCTCTTCTGATTAGCTCCAGACCCACCTCAATGGTATTCGTTACGGTCTTACACAATTTTCTTTCGATTCCATTTCTAAAAACGTGGCTAGCATCGGAGAGTGTGCCTGCTGACGATAGTGGTAATTTACATGTAGAGTCCGACAAGTCTGCAGCAGTTAATTCACAGCTTGGCCGCGCCATGATGTAATCCTGTAATGTTGTGGAAAGACCAAACGAAGTCTCCACTAGACCAGTTGAATCACACTCCGAATCGGCAACTGCAGCGCCATCACTCATACACGTAGTTTTCACAGTTCCTGCATTCAATCCCTCACCCTCTGCTAAATAATCGTTGGTTGCAGCAGAACCGTCGTATTTGACTTGTCCAACGGCGTTGGCCGCTAACGCAGTATTAATCTCACTAGCTCGGTAGAAAATTTCACTGGAAGCTACATCTTGGTCAGTAGACTGTAAGTAATCGGACAACGTAACTACGGAACCTGTTTGCCCAGCAACTTTGTACGGAGCTGCGGCCTCCTCGACTTCGCAACCACCAAAAGCTGTAGAGGCTTGTGCATCTAATTGGGTTGAGGAAGTAAAATCGTAGATAGCTTTTGCCGCGATTGACGGACAGTCTTTCAAAGTCACACCCCCGGTTACAGTTGGTGCATCGAACTGAATTGTACTATCAAGATCGAGCAAGGAGACAGAGGCAGTGGCAAAAGTAAATAACTCGGACAACGCCACGGTAGCGTCACTCAAGTAAAACCCTAACCCTACCAACTCTCTCTTTTGAATAGAGTAACCAACGTCCGCGGTTATGGCCTTTTCTGCTTCATGTGCCCAGTCAACGCCTTGTGTACTCGCAATGACGTCGTTTTGGTCTGTCAATTGCAAAGCACCGACACAACTCTCATCGTTGCAACCGGTTGAACCTGTGAAATATTTTCTTTTTGGGTTGCCCACTCCAAGCTCGAACTCCAAAACAGCAAGAGCAGCTGCAGATGTTAATTTTAGTCTTCTCTTGCCATTTGAATCGACTTCAATCGACCTTTCAGAAATAGTACAATCTTGTGAAAGGGTCTGTGGAGCAAAGAAACTACTGCTTTGATATGTTGGCTTTCTGTTAGCTTGCAAAACACAGTTTAATACCTTCTCTACTGTTTGGGTAGCATCGATATCGTCTGTGCTGCCAAATGTGTAACGAGTGTCCACAACTTGTATACTCACATCATGGGGCTTGACTAACGAAGTTTTGGAGTACCACGCAGTGGCATCAGTACCGTCGAACACTGGTGTATCTGCTGTTGCTAGGAACGTGAATGTGTAATCACCTGTTTCCGGTGGCGTGTAACTGGCAAGTTTGTAGTCTTCAACTAGTGTGATAGTCTTGTCACCCACAGCGAATAAGTCTTTTTCAGTGTCAACAATTAGGTTAGAATCAGTTGATCTTACCTTTATGCTTAAATCGGTGGCAAGTCGACCAAAATGTATATCATTGATACCTGCGCTTATGCCAAATTGAATTATGAAATCAACTGTCTGTTCATCGTTTTGAATACCGTCTGGACTTTCATGGGTATAAATTGGTGATTCTGCAGCAGTACCATCTTCCATCAAAGAGATCCAATTACCCCCGTTGTCCCATGAAAGATCTACATCTCTTGCTGTTGGGTCAATTGTACTTGTTGCAAGAACAGTATCTACTAATCCAATAGTTACTTTAATTTTGTCACCTGCGTAGCGTGAATCAAACGTCAATGTTCCTTCAAATCTACCGGGAATGCTACCATGCGCTACAACAGAAGAAGTGGGTTTGAAATAATTATCACCAGGTTCACAAATACCTACTGCGTCGTCATTGCCACAGATCAGTGTTGTGGATACAACTCCGCCAGTTTGAAGTATTGTATGGGAATCTTCAGGTAACGCATTTACTGCAGTCATAAGTAAACTACCGACTGCAAATATATTTTGTAAACATCTCATATTAATTCTGTACTTTGTTCTCAGGTCAGTTGGAACTGTAATATAGTCCATTTTTTTTCTTTGTGGTATAATTAGACCGAATTATTCTAATAAATTTCAATACAAATGGCTGATCCTATATCATTGGGAGCATTAATCACGGTCGCGACTTTGACTGTTGGAGCAATAACAACTGCTGTCATTTTTCTTCCAGCAATTTTGTTTACAAATACAACTTCTGTAGTACAAACTGTCTACCGACTGCAACCCAACCAAACACTTACAAAGTGGATGAGACCGGAGACGGAACTGCAACTGGCGGAGGCCTACGCTTTGAGTCGACAGGAAGGTTACGGTGTTCCGTTATTGACGGACGCCCAATTGTTGGACCACGTAAATTCTTTGTGCGAGGCAGTTGTTCCGTCGACGTCGTTACCGTATTCTTGCTTGGACACCTTCTACAATTACAGCAGTGGTGTCTGTCTAGTCAGTCGTTTGAGCGAGGGAACCTGCGACGACGGAGACAAGTGTAGTAGCGGCGATCGCTGCATTCGCGGAGAATGTATAGGTAAGCATATCAGTTGTGCGGACGCCGATCCCTGTACTATCAATAGTTGCCAAGAGCGCGACACAAAAGATTGCGGTCCGGGTAAAACAGCTTGTCCAGAAGGTGAATACATTTGTATACAGACTGGGTTGTTGTCGAATTGTGTGTACCGAGCATGCAGCAACGATTACAACTGTCCAGTTGGTTTTGTGTGCAACGACGGGGTGTGCAGTCAATTTTTTGACGTCCTCAATGTCATTCGAATGACCAATTTTGAAATGGAAAAGTGTGATACACACAGCGATCGCTACAGACTTGTCCAAGATTATTTGTTCACGTCTCTTGGCTACATGCAAGCCGAGGAACCCAGATTTCGTCTCTTCCAAGATGCGTCTGCTGTGAGAGCGCGCGAGCCGGCCAACTTTATTGAAGAGGTGATTGGAATCTCTACTGTGATGAAAAAGTTAGAAGGAGGCAAGAATACATATGCAGAGACAGCATTTCGTTTGAAAACAAAATGCAAAGAAATCAATGCATTGAATTGCCACACGGCTTTTTCCATGGAAACTTACAAGTTTGGTTTGGAGCTCGACGATTGCGTCAACGGAGATACTTCGTTGTGTATGAACCGTTTTACCACACAGGAAGCGGCGATTTCTACACACTACGTCAACTGTCCATTCAATACCCACAGCGAGATACTTGTACAAATGACGTTAGAGTTGTCAACGTATGGAGAATCCCCGCAATACAACTGCCAAGATGCTCCCTCGGTTGATTGTAACGCTCGTGCTACAGTAGTTTCGAATGTGATGACACCGAGAATCTCGTACGCTTCTGTCTGTATTGTCAAACCTGTTTCAAAATTTAGAGATTGCGCTCTGAACAAGAATGTATCGGGATGTCCTTGGCGAGGTTGTACTTGGGAAGGCGACAATTCTCCACTTGAGAACGTGGTTTCCTTTGTGGTTGACGGCGAGGTAATGCCTGAGCACAGCTCTTATATGTTTAGCAGCTGTACCAACAACATACGATGCGAAGAGTGTCAGAATACCATGAACACAACATGGATTGACTTTAGTTTGTTTCCTTTCCAGGGTGGAGACACGATCGTAGTTGACATTACGACCGAGTTGGACAACTGCGATTCGAACAACAGACGTCTGGACAGCGACATTCAAGTACTTTCCAAAGAAAGACGCATTAACCACGTCAATATTTTACACGGATAATAAGTAATGTAGACTATAAACCTGTTGCGCACGAATGTTTATAAGTATGTTTTATGTAGCATTACTGTTGTCAATGTGTACTGTCATAGCACTTGAATTACACGAAGTAAAAATGGTAGTTTCATCGGAGTGGAACAAATTGCAAAAGCAATGTCACTTGGGAAAGGCTACGATTGAAGTACAGTTGGATCCTGAATTAGCAGGCACCACAACTTTGGCATGGGCCAGACATGCTCGAGTGTTGCAGAACGGGGTATGGTGGCCTTCTGTTCTGACTGATTACGACAGTCCACCTGATATTAGTATTGGAATAAATCCAACTAAATTGTGGGCAACAGAGTGTCACCAATTGGGACAGCAGTTGAGAATGGTTGTACTACATGAAATGTTGCACGGACTCGGAATCAGTTCATCGATTCGAGCAAGTGGACGGGCGGGTTTCCACTTTGGTGGTAAATGTTTTCCAACCCTGTTTGATACTAAAATACAGAACGACAGGGGAGAAACCACAGTATTGAACTGCGAGGTGGACATTCAACAAGACTTGTACGTCAACAACGTAAAGTTGTACCACCCAACTCCTTTCTCTTCTGGTTCTTCTCTGTCTCACCATGCCACAAAAGGAGGCATCATGGCACCATGGCCACCCAGTCAGTGTGTCCCACTATCAGAGCAAGATATTAAGTTGCTAGCAGCAGTAGGTATTGTTTGCGACAAGATACACAACAATATACCCTACACAAACTACACAATAAAACAAAAAAACTACACCGACCAAAGTTATACATCTTCTTCGTTCGAGATACAGCCGCAATCACTCTCAACAGCTGTTGCAGTGTTAGCAGTGTTGCAACTATGTTGTTGACATTTTTTAATTTGTTATTAGGGAAACAGACAGCACAAAAAATAAAATATATAATGTATCATGTACAAATATATGTACAAGTACGCAGACAAAATAAAAAACGTTTATTTTTTTTTATATATTTATATTTATTTGTTAATTTGTATTTTGTATTTTGAATTACACCGTCTATAAGTTGGAACAAACTGACGAAGCAGTCGAATTTCAACATTCTGGTTCAATTAAGATCTTTCTCCACGTATACGACGGGCTAATTGTATATCTTTGGGCGTGATTGTAACACGTTTGGCATGAACTGCACAGAGGTTGGTATCTTCGAAAAGTCCGACTAAGTAGGCTTCGGCTGCTTCTTGGAGTGCAAGAACGGCGGAACCTTGAAAACGAAGATCCGTTTTGAAGTCTTGTGCGATTTCGCGAACCAGGCGTTGAAATGGCATCTTACGAATGAGCAATTCAGTTGACTTTTGGTACCGTCTAATTTCTCTCAATGCAACGGTACCTGGTCTGTATCGTCTATTAGTTTTAATAACACCTCCAGCAGCGGATGGTACATGTTGTACCGCAACCTTTTTGCCACTAAATGCCGTTGCGTTATACCAAGAAGTAGTCCCATACTTGTGTGGTGTACCTTTTATTGCTTTGACCATTGTTTATTTGTGTGTTTGGTAAATAGATTAATGTTTTGGTGGGAAAATTTCAAATTTCAAATTTCAAATATTTTCTTGTTGTCTAAGTGTCAACTTTAAATAAAGTCACACTATATATACAAACAGTTTTACATCAGAAAAAAGAAAACTATGGTCCAAATTTATTCTTTGGCGACAATGGGAATTGTATTAGTGTCTTTTACTTTGCAATGTTTGCGCATGTTCGACGGCGCAGACGATATTTTAACGGAGGACTGGATTATATTTGTTACTTTCATTGCAAGTTTTGTTGTTCCTTTAATTTTGTACGTGTTTGGTATGAACAAAGAGAAATATCTCATGGTAGACAACATGGAGCTCTCTGCTGGTAGCCGAGGCGGAGAGCTTTCATACATCAGTGCCTCTATGTTAATTCTCAACTTTCCTTTGTTGCCCATGCTTGCGGGTGTGGTTGGTAATATACATCCTGCATGTAAAGAAGGTGTAGCTAAATTTCAACTACCGACTACACCATACAAATTTGAACTTGCACGCTGGTCTGTTATTACTTATTTAGCTGCCATGATACTTGGTCAAACCATGTACTCATCGAAGATTTCCGTTGCGTCGTTTCTGTACCATCTTGTTGTAGCAGCTATCGCATGTGGTCTATACAGTTTGACGTCTTCCGCTTGCCTACTTTAATTAATCATCTCTTAGTTTCTTCCAACGATGTTCTAAACCTTCGCTGATAGTATTCCAAGACAACCTGTCTGCATTTCTGATCCATGGTTTGTAGCAATTTTTACACAACCTTACTTCTCCATTTGTTGTAGTAACAACCTCTAAATTTCGGGTACCGTTACACCATTTGCATATTAATTCGTGGACTAAGACTCCATCTACAATACACACTCCGCAGTACGGTCCTTTCTCTCCTACGTTGGAAGGGTTGTATTTCATAAAACTAGCACTATTGAACAAACAAAAAAATAAAAAAATTAGTATGTATCAACAGCACCAATGTTAGTGTTAACAGAAAGAAGAAACCTACCAATACTGACATATCATAATCGTTGTTCCGTACCATTGTAGACTCTGTCCTATGAGGTTGACCTCGGTCACTTCAGTCGCGGAGCACCTATTGTTTTTGAATATTTTTTTTTTATTTTTGAGATTCCGTCTTTTGTTCCTTGCTATGTTGGCTTCTCTCCTTTCATCCGCATCTAACCACTGTTCCCCCGTCGTGTTTCTTACTTTATTGTCGACTTTTTCACGTTTTTTACCGCAGTAAAGTTTCATTGTGTCGTCGTCGATCAGGACTTTGGAGTAACCGTATGCTCTTAACGAGTGAGGTTTAGACTTTTCACACAAGAAACCCTTGAAAGTCTGGCACTCGAAACAGACTGCTGCCTTTCCCATCTCCGGTGGACTAACCTGCCCGTCGGGTACATTGTGTAGCTTCCGGAGCGCTTTTATTTGATTTAGCGTAATTTGCATTGGCAGGGTAAACAACCTGACTTCGGATTTGCGAGCAAACATCGATGCTAAATCGTTTAACAATTTTATCTCTTCCCACGTAAACGTTTCGAGCAAGTTACGCACCGCGTTGCGTACTGGACTAGTTCGTGTTGATTGTGATATATCTATCAAAGCATTTACTTTCTCAGCACCGACTCCAACACTATGCAACCATTGAAATGGTATTGTGGAGTCTTTACATCTTAGCAGGAGACTGTAGAACACATGACAATTTTCCATTTCAAAATGTTTGTATAGATTTTCGGCGTATCGATTGCATTCAACTATGATACTTTTCAACAGTCCAAATTTCAATGGTCTAAACATATGTCGAACGTGTTGTTTGTTCAGTGTATTTAGCATATGTTCCAGACCATTGAAAACAAGACCATCCGCTTTGATATTGTTTCGAACTTGGTTCATAGCAGAGACAACAGAACCCTCAAATACGTTCCATTTGTATTGTTCTGTCAGTTCGTTTCGCAAACTTGGAACAAACTTGGTTGAAAAAACTAAATATTCTTTAAGAACAAAGAACAGGAGACACTGGTGACCATTGCGTATCCACGACCTCAGCATTGGTTTGGAGTATGTATAAAATTGTTGCCATATTTTTAACCTCTGCTGTACATCTACAACGACACCCGAGTGTCGGTACAAACCAAACAGAGAGACTTCTAAAATGGACCTCAAAAATTTAAAAAAATTGTCGTCCTGAGAATAATTGTACAGAATAGTATCCAGATTTCTTATTTGACACCGTTGCGGTGTGGCTTTGGTCAAAATATGAACGAACGGATTATTTGATTTCATATCCGCCCAAAACGAACATTTCAACAGCAAGTGTAATTTGTCCTCAATGGACCCTTCGTGTATCTTTCGTTGCGGAAGTCCAATTGTCACCGGAAACAAACTATGCTGAGCAATACGTGAGTCGTACGTGTTGTGACTTTCCAACTCTCCAATGGCACGCAAGGCGGCAGATTTCTCATCAATACCCCAAAGTCGCGACAAGTTTTCAATTGTTCCATACAGAGGCGATGTATTGTTGCAATGGTACGGGTACATTGAACGAAAGGGGGCTATTTTAACTTCCCCCCCTGTGTTAAAAAATGGTCGCTTTCTTTTGGGTAAGGCAAACGTTGCGTAAAACCATTAACATTTCCTGACTGCGTTGGTAAATATATGTTATATGTATGTAAGACGACTGGTTGTACTAATCCCTCCCACCTGAAGAGAACCGCAGTCAAAAAAATATATTAATAGTCAGTTACTGGTGTGGTTAAATACGTAAAACGGTACAGGATAGAGATTACCTGTTTGGTTTGCTCATGATACAATCTCGCAAGCAATACTCTGTACTAACATTTACTACATTGCATATATCCTGTAGTAGGGTATCGGGACAAAACGCACGCTCCAACGCGCGCACGTGGAATAAAGCTTTGGCAATTTCGGCTCGAATACACATCAAACACGGGCCTTGTGTTGCAGGAAAACTTCCGGTTGTTTTGTAACGCTCCAAGTCAGATTTTTTCAAATACTCGCGAAGAACAAAGTTTTCGCCATTGTACAACCCTTGATTCCGCAACTCTCCCAGTACCGATATTGATTCACAGTCTGAACCCATAATACACGACCGCTGGTCACCTACACACTCGAACAACATACTCTCTTCGTGTACGCGGCTACCTGCTTCCACTTTCTGACGCATCCTCGCAATGTTATTGTTCGAACTAATATCAAAGGTCGGGTCCGGATCAGCCAACAACATTGCTTCCAAATACGGAGTTAATTTAGGGCTGACCTATTCGACAACAATATTCGAATACCGTAGGAGAAACAAGACCAAAAGAATAGAAAAATAAATAGGGTCAGTCAAGAACAAAAATGTAAATAGCAAGAGGTGTAATTTTTACCCGTTTGTGTTGACGTGCCATTGAAGCTGCCAAATTTGAATGATAATGCATATGTTCTGCATGTAGAGTGGGCTGTGATACTTCAAACCCGGCACTGGACATGGTCATAAGCTCTGGATACGTATCCGCGTTGATAGATGAACTCGAAGATGAACTCGAAGACGACATGATACGTGTGTGGTTTTTTTGTTGATTCAGTGAATTGAAGAGCAGTGGTTCAAATTTTTCGAAAACTTGTACAATACAGAAAAGTTGAAGAAATGTTCAGAGAAACAAAAATTGAAAAAAATAGTTTGACCTGCATATATAACAATAACAAAGTCTAGAAATGATAGTATCATTAATCCTATGGCACGCCGTATCGTCACTTTGTGTACGCATGGTACAAGATGCATCCCCAATTAGTATCTCATTTCAGAGCCGATCCTATATCAAATGGATTGTTTTGATTGATCTAGCGGTATCCGTTTCTACTTTCCACAAACACCCTCTCAACGCTACAGTAGCATGGTTACTCGCAATAGCTTTCTACGACCCGTTTTCGAGAAACGAAAACTCAACACACATCGCATTTGTACTGCTAATGGTTCGCACCGAAGGTATATTTCTCATGTATGATCCTCTGTTGATCATATCCATCGGGACCGCCGTCCTGTGCGTGTACGTTTCTGTTTTTGCATCTAACGAATCCTGTTGCTCTACAATTCCATACACACCCTCCGTGGAACATCCGGAGCCGACAATGGTTTGAGAAATTCGTACATAGCATGTGGGTGCATTGCAGTCGGCATATCTTGGAAGATATTCGCAGACGCTAGAGCGGAACAGCAGAGACTGGAACAGTACCACTGCGGCGTATCACTCAAACCTTTGTCAAACATAAATTGAGAATCAGGAGCAAAACGAAAAGGTTGTAGAAAAAATCCAAGTCGATTGAAACTGTTACCCTTGCATCTCTTACAAAACTCATACACTTTGCGAATTTGTTTGTCTGTTGCTGGAATACGGCGAAAATGCCAGTTTGTCCGACTAAACCGTTTCTGTTTGAGAAAAACTTTACCTTGGTAATGAATAGAAGAACTCTCTCCAAAATCTCCGTCGTTCTCAGCGAAAAGCAATTCAACATGTATCATAGGAGTACGGCTACTGGCAAAACAAGCAGCAAGTCGATTAATAAACGAATCTTCCAACAATGACGAATCAGACGGCAAAAAGCAAGCATACAGATTCATGCAGTCTTTTTAAGTGCAACATCTTTGCCTTATATATATGGTATTTAATTTAGTTACATTTTATCTTGTTTTTTTGTACTATATACTGCAGATACTTTTATCTAGTAAATGTCAACCACAGACACTGAAAATAACATTCCGGGATGGGAAATTCATGTTAACGTAGATTGGAGATTTGAATCTAAAAATGAAACTTTTTTTACCACCGATGATGGTATTTTGAAGCCTACAAAGTACATGCTCATACTCGACGAAGCCATTGCAACTTTTCAAGAAAATTCAGATAATAAATTATGGAACAACGTTATCGACAAAAACACAGCTGATAATAAAAAGTTGCTTCAAGAAAATAGAGCGATTATTGATGCTGAGTTAATGAAACTGTTAGCCGAAGAACAGAAGAACGAAAAGACAGCTACCAGCCGTCAAACTATGATATCATGTGGGATTACTACCGGGGTAATAGGTGCTCTAAATTACCCATGGTTGTACGAATGGGTCGCAAAACATGGTCCAGATTCCATAACCGCCATGAGTCAAAATAACTCAGTACTTGGTTCAGCTGCGCAAGCTGCGCTCAACGGCTGGGGAAAAATCCTTAAGTATTCCGGATCTCTTTTTGAAAGTGCATGCAAAATGGTATACCCTGAACCAACATTAAAACAGACTTTTTTTAAGGCCGTGAGTCCGGCAAATATATCGGCAACTTTTTTGAACATAGCAACTTCCGCACCAGGACTAATGGTAGCGGCGGCTCCTGTAGCAGCCAAAGTGGCGGCAGTTCATTATTGTACCAGTACATTTCGTAGAAATTTGCCCGATATCACAGCGGCATTCTTGGACAGTTGCACTGCAGTTAAAAACACTCTGTCAGCAACAGACAGTACTATAAACACCGCAATGGACAATGGGGTAGCCTTTTTGACCGGAAAAAATGCAGCCATTAAAACGTTGGATGAAATATACGAGACATATCCAGTTGAATACAAAAAAATCTTTGGTTCTAGCAAAAGTAAATGGTTCAATTTCAATTACAAGAAGCAACGAGGGACAGACCATGTTTATGATCTTATACAACGTAATGATACAAATCATGGTACCAGAACAGCTGCTAACAACTTTTACCAAAATCAAATAACAGCATCAGCAGCAGCTGACAAAGATTCAATTCAAGAGATAGATCGAGTGAACTTTGTAAAATTGATGTTTCCGAAATACAAAGCAGCTATGACCAAAATGAAGAAAATTGCGGAAGTAAATATTGGCGATACTGATTTGTTTGACTACGACGCTCTTGTAAATGCAATAGAAATACTAAAGGCAAGCCGTACAAACGCAAAAGACAATAATAATTGGTTGGTAACGAAAAGTACACTTGGCTTGTGTCTTATGCTTGCAGACTTTATAAAAAGAGTAAAACTCGTACCTATTGTTTATGCCAGTAAACCACCAACAACGTTTAAAGACACCAACAACGTTCGGACTATTATATGGAATAATGGTGGTCCACGTGGATCAGTATCCGATGGATACACTCTTAAATTATCGAACAAAACATTTAGAGACGAGATGAAAAAACTAAGAACAGGAAAAACTTTCGAAAAAGTATTGTCTCAAATGATACACAACAAATGTTTTATCTGTGAAAAGGAAGACGGTTGTGTATATAAATTTTCACAACTTGAACCAAGCAACAAGAATGACAATTTAGTGTACTACACAGTCAAGATGGCCATTTTCGCCTTACAAGACGATGCTAAATACGATGTCGGTAAAAAACAACCAATTTTTGAGTTCGACAACAGACTAGACTTTGAATATAAGTGGCCACACAGTGCCGACAGATTTACAAATTATACTGCCGTTGTCACAAAAGTCTATAATTTTTTGATACAAAGGCTTGGCTTCCCAATTACTGACGTTACCTTGAAAAGGAAATGGCAGAACGATATATTTATTATCTTAGTGAAGAATATAAATTTTTGTTCTTACCCTGAAGGCAGCGATGAAGCACAACTTAAAGCTGCAAGTTACGAACAAATTCTAGGTAAGTTTGGTCAATCTAAGTTGATGGACCAAATTAACGAAAAATTCTGGGTTAAATTTGGTGAAACAATCTACTTCGAATTTGTCAACGACAATGGCCTTGATAATTGGTATGGTACAGTAAATGAGATTGAAATAAATGAAACTGATGTAGTAACATCTTCGAGCAAGTGGAAGTTACTTACAAAATTAAAAAAACAAGTGACTGGTGGAAAATATGTACCAGAAAAAGAAAAGACAACGAAAAAGAAAATAAAACTAAAAAAAAATATAACAAACAGTGTTTGTACACTGTTGGCAAGCAATTTTAAATACGACAGGAATCCAGCTGGTATCATACTGCATGGTATTAAATCCGCCAATAAAATGTCATCAACAAGATATAATTGTACCGACCACGAACAAAAAAAGTACGAATCAAAGGTCTTTAAAGATCAAGAAAACCAATGGAAATTCAACCCAGATGAAAGAGTAGATTTGTACAAGAACTTCCACAAAGAAACTAATTTGGAGGCAAAGGACCAATGGAATGCATTTTTAACAAAAACATGTACAAGTGCACAATCAGGGTCTAATGCGATACAGAAGGACAAAACATACGTTGATAAAAAGGATGAAAATGGTAAGGTGGTTGATAAATACTATTTAGACCAAAAACTTGGCAAGACAGCGTATGCTCTGAAATTGCTCGCAAAGATACCCGCAGCTGTATTCTCGCAAGCCATGGAGCAAACGCCTGATACTGCAAAAAATGCTCGTAGTTGGTTAATTGAGAGTATTGAAAGCAGGTACAAGAACATAGGTTTTGATGGTTGTTTCAACGAAGTTTTTATCAAACAAGATATACGCAATAAACTTAGTTATACCGACGAAGCATTCTGGACAGGTTGGACAAAAGAAAGTTGGTGTGATTCCAAAGAATTTAAAGAGGAAAAGCGATGTTCATTGATGAATCGATGCGCTTGGAGAATTCGAAGGATTTTTTGCAACAACGATGGTTTAACAGCTGGACGTATTCAAAACTTGCAAATGGAAACAATATTCTGTAGCGTTAATGAACTTACAGAAAAGGACAGACAGTTCAGTTCAAATATTTTTGCTCAATGGGTCAAACCTCGTGTTCACGATGGTTATATAAATTTGTTGGGTTCAACACAGGAACAATACGATGCGGAATGTGTTAGAGTTAATCTGCTATCCTTGTTGCTGGATTTGTTCAAAGTGTTTAGTAAATATACATTCACAGCAGGCGCAAAGGCACTTTTCCCATACGACAAAAGATATTGCTACAATCAATGGGAACATACTCCAGTAACAACTACTGAAACACCTACAACAAATCAAAACACTGCAAATATTAATAAAACAGGAGAAACCACAAAAAAGGTTAAGTTGAACTTAGAAGATTTATACACAGACGAATTTTTAGTATTTGAAGCCTTTATAGATGGTGTTGCTCAAAGTTGGATGAAAGGCCAAATAACTTTTGACCCCAGTACTATGCTGTCGTACTACGTTAATGGTCGCGATGACCAAAAAAAACTGTCAAGGGAATATTGGTTGTACCCGTTTATGTCAAAAGATGCTCTTCAAGAAAACAGGTATTTAAAACAATGGAGATCGATATTCGACTCTTTAAAATCTGTACCTGCATTAGCAGAAGCTGCTGACACCGTCGACGAATACGCACTGCAGTCTGATTCACTTTACCCATGGAAACTACATAAAGATAATACTAAATTTGTTGAAGCTGTGCCACTTCACTATACATGGTGGCATAGAGGTCAAAATAAAGTGAAATTGTGGCAAAATGAAATTGAGTTTGACATGCACGACAACTCAGGCAAAATAAAAAAGTACGCTTTACGGTGCGCGCCGGTGCGTTTGTTGCAAAACGAAGATCACGACAATTTTTTTGAGTTGGCGACATGGAAAACCAAGGGTCAAATGAAATTTACACTAAAGAATGGCCAAGATAAGAAATATGAATTTATAGCAGTAAACGATTTCATTTACATGCGAACCAAGACAACGCTTCGTTCAGTTTTGCAGAAAATGATACTTGTTGCAATTAAATACAATTTCAATGCAAAGCAAAGTAAAAAGAAGAGAAAAACTCTCAAATATGTAGACGTGGATGGTCGCAAAGAAACCGCAAATGGCCTGTGGAGCAAAGTGAAAAAAAATTGGAAGAGTTTCAAGGAATACTTTGCGTCTCACAGAGAACTTCACGAACACTTGTGGAATGATTGGGGTTACATTCCCGGGTTTCTAGAGCTAATGCGATGTTTGAGGTTTGAACATTTCTCCGAGGACAATCAAGTTGGCAAATGGACTGGAATGATAAGAAGAACTTTGGAATCGGAAGGTTCAACACATGGTTCTCCTTTAAAAGGAGAAGAAATTGAGAGTAACACCAATAGATTAAGAACTGTAGACGAAACCACAAAAATTAAAAACAAAGTTGCAGCCAAAGATTTACCAGACGACTGGTTGTACGGTCAAAAAATTGTCAAAATATTTTTTTTACAGCTGCACGGATCATCTTTCGAAAAAAAATTCAACAAGGAAACTATAATGACAGCATTCAATAGTTTTCATGGAGAAACAGAACAAAACGAGGAAACGAAAACCTTCAAGCGTTCTATTAATCCTGTACAACAACGTTACTTTTACGAAGCAAACAACGTTGACACACGTTTCAAGATTCAGTCAAAAGATGTGCAATTACGTTTTTAATAAATAAAAAATATATATTTTTACTCTTTTTCTTGTATGTATGTATACATATCTTGTTCTTTTAGTTGTTTTTTGCCTGCTTGGAATGGGTTTAAAGTATGGTAAAACGAGCGAAAACATGGCATACAATACAAAGATATCTGCAAACGTTTGGGCCAATTGTCATTTCTTGACAAATCGACGCACCAAATACTGTTTCTGACAAAACAGCCGCAACATTTTTGATTGTCTTGACCAATAAACGGCGAATACGTACAGGCGTGACGAACTTTCGATAACATGTGCAGAGCTAGTTTTCTTTGTCTTATAATTACATTGGTGAATGTATATTTAGAAAATTTTTTCACACATATCGTCGATTTCGTACCCGCCAATTCGCAAATTATTTTTATCAATTCAATTGGCAAACTGCACCAGCTCACTGGCGCCAAACGTGTGTGCACTGAGAACACGTGTAAAAGACGGTTTTTCCTTCGTCCGCTGATCGCATTTGCAGTGAAAACGTTGTTATTCTGCGTGACTTGCATTTTGAACATTTTTCAGCGCCTTCTGGAATTATAATTTTTGAAAGTACTGCTGGCAACAAAGCAGTTTGCAAGTTTTCGCCTTGCAACAACCGACGAATCGTATCTTCGTACGGGCGTTCAGTCTGCGCAAACACTGTTTCCTCCAATTTGTTTGCTTCTTCTTCAGATTTTGTAATTTTACACAGTAATTTAACTGCTTGTTGTCTCATGAATCTGGTTCAAAAAAATTATACATAAAAATGTCAAGTGTAAAAAAAAATTTTTGAACCAGAACTATAAAGCTATTGTTCGTGTTAAAAAAATGCCCGCAAAACGAAAACGAGCCGGAAAGGGGCACGCGAGCGAGTGCAGCTGCACTTCGTCCGAAAGTGTAGAATTGAAAGAGCCCGTGAGAGTTGTGTGTACTTTTCCTGGGTGCAATAAGGATTTTTGTAATATCGGCAACATGCGAAGACATTGTCGGGAAAAACACCCACAACACTTGCCCGCTGCCATGAAACAGCTGTACAAGCCGGACGGCTTAGCCGTGACTGCAAAGGAATTTAGTTTCATTAAACAAATGGTTAGATCGAATATACTTAATGATATCAAACGTAGTCACAAAAAACCTGAAGTGTTTGCTATTGTCGCCGGATTTCGCGAACCTTTGCGTTCCCAGAGTCTCCAAGTAGCTGCCAAGAAGTACGGTTTCAAGGTAGAGGAGATTCGAGACAGCATTGCAAACAAGACTGCATTGACTATTGTAGAAGCCAAACACGGAAACTCAATCCTCCGTGAACGAAAAGTCCATT